>Ga0315902_10005283_pt1 | contig 18285 bp, 24 predicted proteins | sample LakEriMetagenome_9_FD_203523 | JGI IMG/M metagenome (GOLD analysis project Ga0315902, IMG submission 203523) | Freshwater fungal communities from buoy surface, Lake Erie, Ohio, United States - Buoy 12 MA117 | ecosystem: Environmental > Aquatic > Freshwater > Lake > Lake biofilm | place: USA... | reverse complement strand
CGCAGGCGCCAGCCGCGCTTGGCGTGGTCCTGCTGTCCGAGGTATCGACCGGCCTGCTCTTCGGCCTGCTGCTGCGCCTTTCGGTCATGGCGCTCGCAACCGCGGGTGCCCTGATCGCGCAGGGGCTGTCCCTGGCGCAGATGTTCGGGGCCGGCCCTGCGGCCGAACCCCTTCCGGTCTTCAGCCACCTGCTTGTCGGCGCGGGCCTTGCCCTGGCCGCGGCGCTTGGCCTGCATGTGCAGGCAGTGGGTTACATCATCGGCAGCTACGGTCCGGTCCCCTTCGGTGCAGGACTGACCGGTGAGATCGCGCTTTCCGAAGTCGTCAGGGGGATCGCGGCCTGCTTTGGCACGGCGCTGAGCCTGGCCGCACCCTTCCTGATCGCCACGCTGGTCTACAACCTCGCCATCGGGGCGATCAACCGCGCGATGCCCCAGCTCATGGTCACCTTCATCGGCGCACCGCTGCTGACAGCCGGGGGGCTGGCGCTTCTGTGCGTTGCCGCACCGGCGGGTCTCGCCGCCTGGGCCGATCTTCTTGCCCGGATGATTGCCGGCACGGGTGTCCCTTGAGCGAGGACAGCGCCGAAGGCGACAAGAGTTATGAGCCGACCGAGCGCAAGCTCCAGGAGGCGCGGCGCAGGGGGGAGCTTCCCTATTCCGCCGATCTGGTGACGGCCGCCGGCTATGCCGGACTAGCCGGCTTCGCCGCGCTTGGCGGTGCCGCGGCGCTGGCCGCCGCCGGAGCCGTGCTGCAGGGCCTGCTGGAACAGGGCCTGCGCGGCGGGAGCTCGCCCCAAGAGGCCGGGCGTCTTCTGCGCGAAGGGCTGCTCGCGCTCGCCCTGCCGGTTGCGGGCTGGTTTGCCGTGCCGGCGGCGGTCGCGCTGCTCGCCGTCCTGGCCCAGGGCGGGCAGGTCTTTGCGCTGACGCGGATCGAACCGGCCTGGCACAAGGTCTCTCCGCTCGCGGCGCTGCGGCAGAAATTCGGCGCGGCAGGCCTGGTCGAATTCCTCAAGGGGATCGTCAAGTCCACCCTCATCGCCATCGTGCTGGGCCTCTATCTGGTGCAGAGGCTGCCCGACATCATCGCAGCCGTCGCGCTTGATCCGCGGCAGGTCACGGTCGCCATGTTCAGCGCCGTGGTCGATGTCGCGCTCCTCGCCTCGGCCGTGGCGCTGGTGATCGGACTCTTCGATCTGGTCTGGCAGCGGGTGCACCACATCATGCGACAGCGGATGTCGCGCAAGGAACTCGAAGACGAGTTGCGCGACACGGAAGGCGACCCGAAACTGAAGGGCCAGCGCCGGCAGGCCGCGATCGCCATCGCCATGAACCAGGCTGCCGCGGCCGTGCCCAAGGCCGATGTGGTGATCGTCAACCCGACCCATTATGCCGTCGCCCTCGCCTGGGAACGGGGCGGCGGGAGGGCCCCTGTCTGCATCGCCAAGGGGGTGGACGAGGTTGCCCTGCAGATCCGGCGGATCGCGGCCGAAGCGGGGGTGCCCCTGCGCTCGGATCCACCGACGGCGCGGGCGCTGCACGCCGCGGTCGCGGTCGGCGAGGAGATTCCGCGCAGTCATTTCCGCGCTGTCGCCGCGGCGATCCGCTTTGCGGACAAGGTCAGGCAAAGGCAGCGCGGCCGATGAGACGGGCGGACTGGCGCGACATCAATGCCCTCTTCGAGCTTGCCCGCCAGGCCCGGGAAACGCGGCTGGCCGAATGGCGGCGGCGCGAGGCCGAAATCGAAGACGGCCTTGCCCGCATCAGCGCGGCCGGAGCGGAAGGGACCACCGAAGACGAGGTGATGCGCCGTGCCGGTGCCGATCTGCGCTGGCAGGCCTGGTGCGATGCCCGGCGGACCGCGCTGCTGGGCCAGCTGGCGCAGGTCCGGTACCGCCGGGCCGCCGCCGAGGAGGACCTGCGCAAGGCGGCGCGCCGGACCATCGCCACCGCGGCCGTGCTGCGGACAGAGGAAAAGGCGGCGGCCCGGCTGCGCGACAGCCGGGCCGAACGGGAAGGGCGGGACTGAGAGCCTGCCCGCCGGTAACCCCGGCGCCGGCCTGCCCGGCGCGCGCCCCGGCGCCCTGCCCGGACCGGACCGGATCAGACCTCCTGGCGGACGATATCGACGATCAGCACGTTGCGCGCACTTTCGCCAAGCACATCGCGGGCGGCCACGTTCAGCGCCAGCCGGAGGCTCCGCATCGGTTCGGTTGCCGTAAAGGTGCCGTCGAACCCGCCGGTATTGGCGTGATCGAAAAGAACCTGAAGGAAGGCATCCCGCAGGCGCGGCTCAGAGGCCAGGACAGCCTCCTCTTCGCCCTTGGGGATTTCGAGGCTGACCGAGAGCACCACGAGCGCGGACACGCTGTCATCGTCGAGAAGCGGGACCACGAACTGGTTGCCAAGCGGCACGAAGACCGATGGCGTGGCGTGCAGGGGCAGCCCCTCCTCGCCGTGGCCGCCCTCTCCGGCGGTGGCCGGCTCGGGGCAGGCCGCCGCCGCATCGGCCGTCTCGGCGGCGGGGGGAGGCGGCAGGACGAAGAGGCCGACGCCCGCACCCGCTGCGGTGCCGAGAATCAGGAAGAGGAGCGGCAGGATGAGCTTCTTCACGGGATCCTCCGGTCAGAAGGGCAGGACGGATTCGGCCGCCTGCTGGCCGTAACGGGGCTGCTGCATGTCGCTGATCTGCCCGCGTCCGCCATAGGAAATCCGGGCCGAGGCGATCTTGTCATAGGTGATCTCGTTCTGGCGGCTGATGTCGGCGGGGCGGACATAACCGGTGACCAGAAGCTCGCGCAGTTCGAAATTGACCCGGACCTCCTGTGTCCCGGCAATCTCGAGCACCCCGTTCGGCAGCACGTCGACGATTGTCGCTGCAACCCGGAGCTCGAGCTGTTCATTGCGGCTGACCGAACCTGCGCCGTTGAACTGGGACGACGATCCGAGGTCGACGGCAGGATCGACCGTCGCTCCCTCGGGCAGGCGGTCCTGAAGCCGCTGCGGCACACCGAACAGCTGCGGCAGCGACATTTCCTGGCTGCCGCTGCGGGACCGGTCGGTGGTGTTGCTGATCTGGGCGCTGTCATCGATCTCGATCACAACAGTGAGGATATCGCCGCGATTGATCGCGCGCCGGTCACCCAGAAGCGATTCGCGGTCGCCGGTCCAGAGCGAGGCCATCGCCACCTCGGCCGGCTGGGCGGGCGGCAGGATGTCGCGCGGGATGCCGTCGGTCATCATGGCCTGGAAATCCTGGCCCGCCCGCGGGGAATTGAAGTCGGGTGCCCGCCCGATGGGCGACCCCGGAGTACAGCCGGCAAGGGCCGCAAGGCAGGCCAGGGCAGGAAGATGACGCATCGCGCGCTCCTTGGTTCAGCGGGAGACGTAGGCCACGCCATCGGCGCCGATCCGTGCGGTCACCGTGTTGCGTGAGGCGAGATTCATCACGCGGATCAGATCGCCCGGGCCGGCGCGGTCAAGCGCGCGGCCTTCGGTCGTGATGTGGAGATTGCCCGCGGCATAGACGAGCGGCACGATCGCGTTGCGCTCGACCGTTGCCGGGAGAGAGAGATCGCCGGGCAGGATCGGGCGTCCGGGAAAGAGGGCAACGCGTGCCTCCATCCCGATCACGGCATCGGGATCGGTGAGCGCGCCCGGCACGATCAGATCGCTGGTCTGGATGTCGGCGGGCGTGATCACGCTTTGCGCCGGAATCGTGCGCACGGGGACAAGCGTTTCGGCCCGGGCCGGGACGGCCGCGGCACAGAGGAGAAGGGCGGCCCGCAGGATCATCGGATCGCCACCATCGCGCCCATCATCTGGTCGGCCGCGGTGATGACCTTCGAATTCAGTTCGTAGCCGCGCTGGGCCTCGATCAGCTCGGTGATTTCCTTCACGGCATCGACGGTACTGTTCTCGAGGTAGCGGTGCCGGATCACGCCGACGCCGTCTTCGCCGGGTGCCGAGACAAGCGGGGCGCCGGAGGCTTCGGTCTCGAGATAGAGGTTGGAGCCGATCGCCTCGAGCCCCTTGGGATTGGTGAAGGAGGCAAGCGTGAGCTGGCCGAGCAGTTCGGGTTCGATCCGGTCGGCGAAGGTGGCATAGACTTCACCTTCGGGATTGACGGAAATCGAACGGATGTCGGGCGGAACAGTGATTTCGGGCGCGACGGCGAAACCGTCGGAGGTGACAAGGAGACCGTCGCCGGTGATCTTGAGCGCCCCGTCGCGGGTGAAGGCGGCGCGTCCGTCGGGAAGCGTCACTTCGAAATAGCCGGCCCCGTCGATGGCAAAGTCGAGGTCTCCCCCGGTTGCGGCAAGCGGACCCTGGCCAAGCTCGACCGAGATCGCCGTCGGCCTGACCCCGAGCCCGAGCTGGATGCCCACGGGAAGCACGGTGCCGTCAGAGGCATTGACTGTGCCGGGCCGCTGCATCTGCTGGTAATGCAGGTCGGCGAATTCGGCCCGCCGCGGGTTGTAGGCGGTCGTGTTCATGTTGGCGAGGTTGTTGGAAATGACCTCGACCCGCATCTGCTGGGCCTGCATGCCGGCGGCGGCGATTTCAAGCGCGCGCATGTGGAGCCTCCTCTGTGGCGTCTAGCGGCTGAGTGTCTGGATCACGTTGCGGATGCGGGCATCCTCGCGGTCGAGAAGCCCCTGGCCGAGTTCATAGGCCCTCTGCACGGCGATCAGGCGGGTGATCTGGCTGATGGCATCGACATTCGATTCCTCGAGGAACCCCTGCGAGACGGTCGCGGCCTCCGCCGGCAGCAGGTCGCTGCCGGGCACAAAGAGAACGCCGCTCTGCCGGGTCATCGCCGTCGGATCCGAGGGGATGTAGAGCCCCACCTGACCGATCGGGACCCCGTCTGCCGAAATCGTGCCGTCGGGCGCGATCCCGATCCGGGCGGCCCCCGGCGGCACAAAGACGGGCGCACCGCCCGCATCCAGCAGGGCATGGCCTTCGGCGTTGACGACATCGCCATTGGCGTTCTGGACAAAGCTGCCCGCCCGGGTCAGCCGCTCTCCCTCGGGCGTGGCCACGAGAAAGAAACCCTCGCCCGTGATCGCCATGTCGAGCGTGCCGCCCGTCCGCGCCAGCGCGCCGGGGGTGAACGAAGTTTCCCGCACCCGGGCCGCGGCCATCGAGAGCGAGGGCGCATCCCCGCCGAGAGCCGCGACATATTCCGAAAAGATCACGCCTTCGGCCCGGAAACCGCCCGTATCGGCGTTGGCGATGTTGTTGGCGACGGCGCGAAGCTCTGCCAGGAGCCCGCTCTGGCGCGTCAGCACGGCATAGGCGGCGTTGTCCATCGCTTCAGACCCCGGCGATGAGCGGCACGATCGTGTCGGTGAAGTACCGGCCAAGCGACTGCGTCATGAAATCCATCGTGACCCAGAAGACGGCGACGATGGCGGCAAGCTTGGGCACGAAGGTCAGCGTCATCTCCTGGATGGAGGTGAGCGCCTGGACAAGGCCCACGGCCAGACCGGCGACCAGCGCGACCCCGAGGATCGGCAACGAAATCACCACCGACACCCAGAGCCCTTCGCGCAGCGTATCGTTGAACAGGGCGGCATCCATCGGTCAGACCGGCATCCGCAGGATTTCCTGATAGGCCTCGACCACGCGGTTGCGCAGGGTGACGGCGGTTTCGACCGCCAGTTCCGCCTGGCTGAGCGCCGCGACAAGGCTGTGGGGGTCGGCTTCGCCCTGCATCGCGGCAATGGCGGTCTGTTCGCCTTCGCGCAGGGTCGCGGCGAATTCGGCGGCGGCCGAGGTGAAGAGCGATCCGCCATCGGCACCGGAAGGCTGGGTGGCGGGGCGGCTCAGCGCATAGTTCTGCGCGGCAAGGGCGGAGGCGATCTGCATCTGGGTGTCCTATCGGCGGAGGAGGTCCATCAGGGCGGTCTGCATTTCCCGCACCTGTTCGAACATCTTGAGGTTGGCCTCGTAACTGCGGCCGGCTTCGCGGGCGTCGGCGACCTCGATCATGAGGTTGACGTTGGAGCCGAGGTAGTAGCCCTCGGCATCGGCAAGCGGATGGGTCGGATCATAGACCCGTTCGGGTTCGGTCCGGTCGAGCCTGACACGGCCGGGGCTCACGGTGCTGCCGGCATCGCGCCCCATTTCGGCCTCGAAGCTCATCAGCTTGCGGTGGTAGCCAGGCGTATCGGCATTGGCGATGTTTTCGGAGACAAGCCGCAGTCGTGCGGCCTGGGCACGCATCCCGCTCGACGCGGCGCCAAGCGCATCGGAAAGGTCGTTCATCCTCACCTCCCCAGACTGGTGCGCAAGAGGCCGGTCGCATGGCGCCAGATGGCCAGCGCACGGCTGTGTTCGCGCTGCGCCTCGACGCCGGCGAGCATTTCCTGCTCGATCGAGACGGTGTTGCCGTTGGGCGATGCTTCGGTGTCGCGCGGGGCGGCGCGGGCGGACAGTCCGCCGGTCTGGACAAGATGGCCGGGCCGGGTCGCCCGCATCGCGTCCTGTCCCTCGTTCCAGACAGAGGCGAAATCCGGGACGGCGCGGGCGCGGTAACCGGGAGTGTCGGCATTGGCGATGTTGGATGCAACCACGGCCTGCCGCGCGGCGGCGTGGCGCGCCATCGCGGACGACATGCGGAAAATATCCAGCGAGTCAAACATTGGGGATTCTCCCTCGGCTCGTTTCATCTTCGGTTTAGGCCTGATTCGTTAAGGATGGCTTGTGATGATTGACGAAACGTACGGAGCCGCAGAAATGACCGATCCGCTGATTGCCGCGATGACAAGGGCGGTCGCCGGGCTGAGGCTCGCGCATGAGGAAGGGCAGGTCGTCGCCGCGCGTGGCGGTGCGCTGGATGTCGCGGGCCTGACAGAGGCCGCCCGGCTCGGCGACCGCGTCGAAGGGCGCGCAGGCGGGCTTGCGATCCAGGGCGAGGTGATCCGGGTGACGGCGGCGGGCGTGCATGTGCTTCCCGAAGGCGGGACAGAGGGCCTCTCGCTCGGAACGCGTCTGCGGCTTGTCCCGCCGCCGCCTTTCTGTCCCGATGACAGCTGGATCGGCCGGACCATCGACCCTGACGGGCGGCCGCTGGACGGGCGACCGCTTCTGCCCGGACCCGTCGCGCGCGATCTTGACGCCGTGCCGCCCCCGGCCCGGTCGCGCCGGCCGCTCGGCGCGCGGATCGAGACGGGGCACGCCGTCTTCGACACGCTCCTTCCCATCGCGCGGGGACAGCGCATCGGGCTTTTCGCCGGGTCGGGCGTGGGCAAGTCGACGCTCCTCGCCGGGCTCGCACGGTCGATGGCGGCCGATGTCGTCGTCATCGGCCTTGTCGGCGAACGCGGGCGCGAGGTCCGCCACTTTACCGACGACGTCATGGGGCCCGAGGGGATGAAACGGTCCGTCGTCATTGCCGCGACGTCGGACCGCGCGCCGCAGGTGCGCCGCCGCGCCGCCCGGGCTGCGACGGCCGTGGCCGAACATTTCCGTGCGCAGGGCCGGCAGGTCCTTCTCATCATCGACAGCGTGACCCGCTTTGCCGAGGCGCACCGGGAAATCGCCGTGGCCGCAGGCGAGGCAGCGGGCCTGCGCGGCTTTCCGGCCTCGACGCCGTCCGCACTTGCCGCGCTGTGCGAAAGGGCGGGGCCGGGATGCGCCGGCGAAGGCGACATCACGGCAATCTACGCCGTGCTCGTCGCCGGATCGGACATGGAGGAGCCGGTCGCGGACTGGCTGCGAGGGCTGCTTGACGGGCATGTCGTGCTCGACCGGGGGATTGCCGAACGGGGGCGGTTCCCGGCAGTCGATCTGGTCCGTTCGGTGTCGCGGTCGCTGCCCGACGTGGCAGATGCGGCCGAGAACCGGATGATCGCAGAGGCGCGGCGTCTTCTGGGCACCTATGACCGGGTCGAGACAATGGTGCGCGCGGGGCTCTATACGCCGGGCACCGATCCGGAGGTCGATGCGGCCGTGGCGGCCTGGCCGGCGCTTGACCGATTCGCGGGGCTGGTCGGCCAGAGGTCGGCCAGCGAAAGCTTTGCCGCGCTCAGGGCGGCGCTGGAGACCAGGGCAGGCGGCAGCGTCCGGCCCGACCCGACGCGGTAGCCGCGGACCGGGCACGCAATGCCGGAACCGCGGCGGGGCCAGGTCGGCGGGCAGGCTGCACCCGGGTCCGGCCGGTCGGCGCAGACCCTCTGCCGGGGTCAGGCGCAAGGCCCGGCCCCGGCCGTTGGCCGCGGCGTGGCAAGACCGCCGGCTCCTGCCCCGCCAGGGGGCGATGCCAGGCATGGACAGCCCGGCATCAACTTCCCTGCATCGCAGAAACGGAGCCCGGACAGGGCACGGCGGGGCGCGATACCGCCGGACCCGCGGTCCCGGCGCGCCCGGGCGCTGCAGCGCGACCGTATGGCGTGGCGCGACAGCGCCGGCCCGGGGTGTCCAGGCGGCGAAGGAACCGGCAGATCATGCGGTCCTGCCCAAGCCCGGACGGCAGGGGCCGCACGCTGCCCGGAGCCAGAGGCCGCCGCCATCCCGGGGTCATGGCGGAGAAGATCGTCGCTGCCAGCGCAGGGTGCCGGCGGACCCGGGGGTCACCGCGCGCCAAGAAGCTGCAGCGCAATCGCACCCGACGCCGCGGCGGCGCCGACCGCAGCGTCCGAGCGGACCAGAAAGAGCCGGATCAGGCGTTCCTGCTCGGCCCGGCTGGAAAGCACCGCGAGGTCCCCGGTCCCGAAGACACCGGAGAAGCGGGACCTGAAGGTGTCAAGCTGCCGGTCGATGTCGAGCTTGCCGATGCTGGCAGGCAGGCCGAGAGCGCCCTCAAAGACCGACCGCAGCGGCAGGTCGCCCATCACCGCAAACCAGCGCGCATCCGGGGCGGTGACGGTCGCGAAAATGTCGGCCAGCCCCTGACGCAGGTTCATGGCCCGGCGCAGATTGTCATCCACGCTCCCGACAGCCGCTTCGAAGCTGCGGGCCTCGAACCGGGCGGTGATCTCCTGGGCAAAGCCGGGCTCGCCGGTGCGGGGGCCAAGGTCGCCAAAACCGAAGGCGCGGGCAAGCGCGGCATAGCGCTTGTCGGCAAGCCGGTTGGCAAAGGCGCCGTCCTTCTGTGTGCCTTCCGCCAGGACCTTTTCGATGAAGGCTTTGGAATTGATGTCGGATTCGAGCCCGAAGGCCGTCAGCGCCACGTCGAGAAGCTGGCGATCCGCTACAAGGTCCGCAGCCGTCCTGACCGAAGCGATGCGTGTCTCGAAGGCGGAGGTGGCGCGACGGATGGCCGGGTCGGCGACAAAGGCGCTGCGCTGGGCCTCCATCGTCCGGGTGAGAAACGACCACCCCTGATAGCCGCCGAGCGGGATGACCGGCGTAAAGGTCATTGTGTGGTTCGCGCGAGGGCCAGCAGCCGCTCCTCGAGCGGGAGGAGCCCCCGCAGCCGCTTGAGCGCGCGGTAGAAGTCATCCTCGCGGGCCGCGGCCCTCGCCTGTGACAGCAGGTCCTGGCTGCCGGGATCGCGCAGGGCCTGGGCCAGCTGGTCAATCCCGCGCAACAGCTGGGCGCGCGCCTCGGCTGCGTCTGCATCGCCCGACAGGGCAAGCTGCGCGACATAACAGACCCGGCGGACAGGCGTATTGGCCTGTTCGGGGCTGACCGCATCGCGCAGCCGCAGGATGTTGGCATTCGGCGTCAGGATCGACAGCCGGGACCGGCGGTCGCCGTTTTCGATCACCGCCCCGTTGACAAGCACACGTTCCCGCGGTCCGAGCTTGAGCACGAGGCCGGTCATGATGACCGTCCCGGCGATGGCGCATCGGAGGAAAGGCCGCGAATCACGGCCAGATTGATTTCGATCAGGGCATCCACGCTGGCCCGGCCGCGCAGCACGCGGCCGGAATGGGCGGCCGTGAATTCGGCAAGATAGAAGATCCGCGCCCGCAGGTCTTCGGGCAACGGGTTTCCGCTGTCGGCCACATCGGCAGCCAGGCGGGTCCAGAGCTGGCGGTTGAGGTGAACCGCCTGGGCCAGGCGCGGGAAATCCGGCGGGCTGGCATCGGCGGCAGACCGCAGGTTCGCAGTCGCCATGGCAAGCACCTGCTGTTCGGCGGATCGCCCCGTCCGCATTGGCGAATGGGCAGAGGAATAGGCCTGACGGGCCAGGTCAGTGGCGTTCACGACGGGTCCTTTCGGGACTTGAGGCATATGGGACGCAGCTTTGCCGCGCCGGTCACGTCAGAGGCGCAAGGCCGGGGCGGACCGACCGCCCCGGCCCCGTGCTTAGCGGAAGAGCGACAGGATCGACTGCGGCGCCTGATTGGCGATCGACAGCGCCTGGATGCCAAGCTGCTGCTGGACCTGCAGCGCCTGCAGGCGGGCCGAGGCTTCTTCCATGTCGGCATCGACCATCGCGCCGATCCCCGATTTCAGCGAGTCCGAAAGCGTCGCGATGAACTTGGCCTGGGTCTCGATCCGGCCTTCGACCGAACCGAAGGCCGCGGCCGCGTCGATCGCGGTCTGGATCAGCGTCTCGATGCTTGTCAGAGCCGCGGTCGCACCCCCCGCCGTCGAGACGTCGATCGCCTGCAGCGCGCCGAGACCGCCCGAACCGGTGTTCTGGAACTGGCCGGTGACGGTCAGGTCAGTGGCGGCGTTGTTGGTGAAGACGAGCTCACCCGGCGTGCCGCTGTCATAGTCGATCACCAGATCAGCGATGCCCAGCGCCTCGATCGCGTTCTTCAGTCCGACGGCCACAAGGTCATCGGGCGTGGTAGCCGCGACATCGGCCGCCGTCACCGTGTAGGATGCAGTCCGGCTGCCAAGCGCGATCGTCACCTTGTCGCCCGCCGCCCAGGTTCCGCCATGGGCGATGGTGATTTCGTCACTGCCGCCGCCACTGTCGAGGCTCATCACAAAGGTGTCGCCGGCAGCCGAGACCACCGAATTCGTCCCCGCATCGAACACGTCCTGGGCGGTGTAGCCGCCGATGGACAGGTCCTGCGCCTGCACGGTGATCGAGGATGCAGTCACCGTGCCGCCCGCCGCCCGGTCGAGCGAGGAGAGGACGTTGACCGAAGGCACCAGACCGTCAACGAGGTTGAGCCCGTTGAACTGCGCCGCAGACACGACGCTGCTGATCTGGTTGCGCAGTTCGGCAATGTCGTCCTGGATCTTGTCCCGGTCGACGTTCGATTCCTGCGCGGCGACGATCTTGCCCTTGATGTCGGTCAGAAGGTCGGTGATCGTCTCGGCCGCCTGGCGTCCGACGGCGACGGTCGCCTCGCCCAGGGACAGGCTGTCGGAAATGCCCTTGAAGCCCTTCACGTCGGCTTCCATCACCTTGGAAATCGCCCAGACGGCGGCATTGTCCTTGGCACCGGCAACCATCTTGCCGGTCGAGATCAGTGTCTGGGTCTTGGCGAGGTCGGTATTGATCGTCTTGAGGGTCTGCAGGGCGACGATGGCCCCGTTGTTGGTCAGAATGCTGGACATCTGTTTCGTCCCGATTGGAGCGGTCATTTGACCGCGCTGGTTTCACCTCGTCAGCCCCGTTCCGAGGCTGACATCCCTGCCGTTCTGACATGTGAACGGAGAGGAAGGATCCACTCCGTCGCCACCCTTGCGGATGCCCGACCAGAATTCCCGTGAAGCCCTAACGGACGATGAAGCCGGCCCCCACAAGCCGTGACAATTTGAAGGAGCCGGCGATCAGACGCGCCGCACGACGCGGTCGCCGGCCGGGCCGGCCGGATCACGCAGGCCCTCGGGACCATAGGTTCGCAGCGGCAGGCCCCTGCGCTGGTGCGAATCGCGCGCGGCGCGCAGGCCGTCCTGTGCGGCGGCCAGCAGCCTCTGCTGCCGGTCAAGCTGCGGACGCAGCCCGATGAGAGCCGCGGCACCGGCGGCTGTGGCCGCCAGGTCGGCGACAATCTCGGCCTTGCGCGTGGCCAGGTCGTGAAGCAGGTCGTGCCGCCCTTCGCGCAGGGCCTTGCGTTCCGCGGCAAGAAGGCGGCCGAGCCTTGCCGCCGCGCGTGCCTCAGCCCCGGCCATCGGCGCGCAGCAGCGACTGGAACAGCACCTCGGCCAGGCCGAGCCCGCCGGCACGGGCGATTTCGCGCGCCCGCGCATCGAGGAGGAACGAGGCAAAGGGACTTTCCCCGCCCGATTCGCTTGTGCCTCCCGCCTTTTCGGCACCTGCCGCGCGCAGCATCTCGGCGATGAAGCTCGCCTCCAGATCCTCGGCGGCGGCCCGCAGGCGGCTGTCGTTCTGTGTCGCGGCCTCCGGCATGCGGGGGAGGGCGGCGGGGTCGGTCAGCATGATGATTCTCCGGACGCGGATGTCCTGCCGACCATGGCGAGTCGCGGTAAACATCCGGTAACTCCGATCACGCAGACTGAACCGGTCGAATGATTCGCCCCGACCGGAGCTTCAAGATGCACAGCCTGTCACCCGCCCTCGCACTGCCTGGCCCGCTCCAGGGCCAGAGTCCGTCACAGCCGGCGGATGGCGGCGCTGCCACGTCAGAGCAGGGGGCGCTCTTCGAAGCCGTCTTTGACGGCCTGGTTGAGGGAGCAGCCGGCGCGATGCCCGGGCCTGGCGGCGCGCTGCAGCCGCCGACCGGCGAACCGACCTCGGGCGGCGAAACGCCGGCGGCCGATCCGGCGGTCCTGCCGGATACGGCAGCCCTTGTCCTTCCGTTTGCCGTTCCCGCCTCTGTCCTGCCGACAGGAACGGGCGCCGCGGACCCCGCATCGGGCATGTCCGGCAATCCCGGCGCACTCCTGCCACCCGACCGGTCAGCGCCCGCAGCGGCACTGCTGCGGCTGGCCGGCCCCGTGGCCGCAGACCAGCCTGCGACCGTTGCGGCCACCTGCCTCGCCCCGCCCGCCGCCCCGTCCGATCCGGCAGAGGCAGCCAATGCCGCGGACAGTGCCCGGCCTGACGCACCGGGCCGCTCCGGGTTCGAAGCGGGCGTGCGGACACCGGCCCCGCCGCTTTCCGACAGGGCCGCCCAGGACCAGATGACAATCGGGCTCGGCCCGGTGCAGACCGATCCCGCGCTGCCCGGCAGCCTCGAGAGCAGCTCTTTCGCGGACCTGTCGGCCGGCGATGCCGCCTCCGGCAACCAGCCGGCCGAGATACGGCGAAGCGGGGCAGACACGACCCACCACCCCCATCGCACCGGAGCCGAAGGCCCGCCGCCGGCGGAACGGCAGATCGTTTCCGCAATCGTTTCCTCCGGGTCGGGCCGGACCGAAATCCTGCTCGAACCGCAGGACCTTGGCCGTGTGCGCCTCTCGCTCGAAGGCAATGAGACGGGTCTTGTCGTGACGATCCAGGCCGAACGCAGCGACACGGCCGACCTCCTGCGCCGCAATGCCGACCTGCTGCTCCAGGAATTCCGCGAGGCCGGTTACGCCGATCTCAGCTTCACGTTCTCGGACCGCGGGGAGCCGGCGGAACAGGCCCCCCGGCCGGAAGAGGAAACCCTCTCCGCCGGCCCCGAGGCCGGGACGGCCGCGCCGCCCGTGCCGATCGGGCCCGGCGCGCGCGGCAATGCACTGCTTGACCTTCGCCTGTGAGCCAGCATGACCGAGATTGCATCACCGACCGCCACACCGCCCGTCCAGCCCGGCCAGGCGGCACAGCCCGGCCAGAACGGCCAGAACGCCGCCGCCAGGCCCGCGAAGACGGGCGCGATCTCTGCGGATTTCACCGTCTTCCTGCAGATGCTGACAACGCAGCTGAAATACCAGGACCCGATGAATCCGATGGATTCGTCCCAGTTCGCAACCCAGCTGGCAACCTTTGCCGGAGTCGAACAGCAAAACCGGAGCAATGAACTCCTGACCGGGATCAGCGCCCAGCTTGCCACAAGCACGATGGCCGAGGTTGCAGGCTGGATCGGCCAGGAAGTCCGCGCCGCCTCTCCGGTCCTCTTCGACGGCAAGCCGATCACGGTGTCGCCCAATCCAGCCGTGCTGGCTGACAGTGCCGCACTCGTCGTCCGCGACGAGGCGGGAAAGGAGATCATGCGCCAGACGATCCCGGTTTCCGCCGAGCCCTTCGAATGGGCCGGCGTAACGAATGACGGCGCCCCGCTGCCCAAGGGCATCTACCGCTTCGAGGTCATCAGCTATTCCGGCGGGCAGCAGATCCTTTCGGAAACCGCCGAAATCTATGCCGAAGTGGTCGAAGTCCGGTCCCGCGACGGGGTCAACATGCTGATGACGGCCGGCGGCATCGCGGTTCCGGCCGGTACGGTCAGCGCGATCAGGGTCGGCCCCTCCTGACCGCAGACGCCATGTTGACCCGCTGACCACGCGCCGCCGGGCAGGACGGGCCGATCGCCGTCGGACAGGAGCCCCCCCGCCGGGGCCGCGCCAGCCAGGTCAGCCGCCATCGGGAACGGCCGGGGCGTCAGAGACCCCCCCGGGTCGGGGCCGTCGCGGGTGAAGCGGACGGCGCCCCGATGCCATTCTCGGGAGCCCATGCGGTCCGCGCCTCCGCCGGGCGGGGATCGCCGACGCGGGGCAGAGGCACAGGCTGCCATCTGGCCAAGGCCCACGGGGCGCGTCACAGGGCACCCCCGGGCAGGGGCCGTCCTGGGTGAAGCGGACGGCGCCCCGACGCAGTTCGCGGGAGCCCATACGGTCCGCGCCTCCGCCGGGCGGGGATCGCCGACGCGGGGCAAAGGCACAGGCTGCCATCTGGCCAAGGCCCGCGGGGGCGTCACCATGCGCCCCTCCGGACGCGGGCCGTCGCTGCGGGAGCGGACTGCGCCGGGCCGCCAGCGCGCGGCTCGCCCCGCTCCACCCGTCCCGCGACTCCGCCAGGCGGAGACCTCCGACGCGGCGCAGAGGGACAGATTGCACTGTGGCGAGGGCTCGCGGGTGCGTCATCGGGCGCCCTCCGGACGGGGGTCGTTGCGGCTGGATCGGACGGCGACGGGTCGCCTTTGGCAGGTGCCCATACGTTCCGCGACACCGGCGAGTGGGGTAAGCGGGGTGTACCGTCATGATCTGCCGAGCAACCGAGGTCGGCTGACAATGAGCTGGCACTCCGGACAGGGGTCTTCGCAGGTGGCGCGGACTGCACCGGGCCTCCACGCGGCTCACCCCGCTCCACCCGTCCCGCGACTCCGCCGGGCGGAGACCTCCGACTCGGCGCAGAGGGACAGATTGCACTGTGGCCTTTGCCCGCGGCGGCATCACCGGACACCCTCCGGACAGGGGTCTTCGCAGGTGGAGCGGACTGCACCGGGCCTCCACGCGGCTCACCCCGCCCCACCCGTCCCGCGACTCCGCCAGGCGGGGCGGGCACGTCCGACCTGCCGCCTGGCCGACCCTTTCGCCCGGGCGCGCCGCGCGGGCGATGCGGCCAGGACCGGGATCAGAGCAGCGTGCCAGCCCAGACGAGCGCGGCGCCTGCCGCCGCCCCGACCGCCAGCCAGGCTGCCGGCGGCAGGCGTGAGGCGCGTGGTGGCGGGCCCGACGGTAGTGCCCCCCGGATCAGCGCGGCCTCGGCCAGTTGCGGCAGCCGCGGACCGAACCGGCCGAGGACACGCGCCGTCGTCGTCAGATCGCGCAGGAAAGCCTTCGGACCGATGCTGTCGGCGATATAGCCCTCGACGATCGGGCGCGCGACCTGCCAGATGTTGATATGCGGGTCGAGCGTGCGGGCCACGCCTTCGACCACCACCATGGTCCGCTGCAAGAGGATCAGCTCGGTGCGCGTCTCCATCCCGAAGCGTTCGGTCACGTCAAACAGATAGTTCAGAAGCCGCCCCATCGAGATGCGGCTGGCATCCATGCCGAAGATCGGATCGCCCACCGCGCGCAGCGCACAGGCGAATTCGGCCACGTCGCGGTCGGCGGGCACATAGCCGGCCTCGAAATGCACCTCGGCCACGCGGCGGTAATCCTTGCGGATGAAGCCGAAGATGATTTCGGCATAGACGCGCCGGGTATAGGCGTCGATCCGCCCCATGATGCCGAAATCATAGGCGATGATCGTCCCGTCCGGTGCGATCTTGAGATTGCCCTGATGCATGTCGCCGTGAAAGAACCCGTCGCGCAGCGCATGCAGCAGGAAAAGCTCGAGCACGCGCGCGCCAAGCCGCCGCCGGTCCTGCCCCGCCGCATCAAGGGCTGCCACATCTGCCGCGCCGATCCCCTCGACCCAGCCCAAGGTCATCACCCGGCGCGAGGAGAGGCCCCACTTCACCTCTGGCACGGCAAAGCCGGCGTCCTGCGCGGTATTGGCCGCGAATTCCGCCGCCGCGGCCGCTTCGAGGCGCAGGTCGAGCTCGCCCTTCACCACGCCCTCGAAATGCGCGATCACGTCCATCGGCCTGAGCCGGCGCGAGGCCGGCGACAGCACCTCGATCGCGCGGGCGGCGAAATAGAAGGCGTCGATATCCTTGCGAAAGGCCTTCTCGATCCCGGGCCGCAGGATTTTGACCGCCACCGCCTCGCCGGTCTCGGCCAGCACCGCCTTGTGAACCTGCGCGATCGAGGCCGCGGCGACCGGCTCGGAGAGCGAGGCGAAAAGCCGCTCGGCCGGCAGGCCGAGTTCGCGGGCGATCTCCTCCTTGGCCTCGCGCAGCGAAAACGGGGGCAGCTTGTCCTGCAGAACGCGCAGTTGCATGGCCAGTTCCTGACCCACCACGTCGGGCCGGGTCGACAGCACCTGCCCGAACTTGATGTAGGCCGGCCCCAGCGCCATCAGTGCCCGTGTCGCCGGCGGCTGCGCGGGGTCGCCGCGGTAGCCCAGCCACCTGAAGGGCCAGGTCAGCGTGCGGAACGTCATCCGCAGCATCGGCCCGGCCTGCAGCGCATCCAGCACGACGGTCATCGCCCCCGTCCGCTCGAAGGTGGCTCCGGTCCGGATCAGCCGCCAGATGTTGTGCGGTCCGCGCAAGGCTCAGATCTTCCAGCCAGAATGCAGGCAGGCGATGCCCATCGACAGGTTGCGGTATCCCGTATTCCCGAACCCCGCGGCGCGGATCATCGCCAGGAACGTCTCCTGGTCGGGGAAGCGGCGGATCGATTCGACCAGGTATTGATAGCTCGTCCTGTCGCCCGCCACGGCCTGCCCCAGGGCCGGGATCACGTTGAAGGAATAAAGGTCATAGAGCCGCTGCATCATCGGAACCGGCACCCGGCTGAACTCGAGCACCATGAGCCGCCCGCCCGGGCGCAGCACGCGAAACGCCTCGGCCAGCGCCACCTCTGGCCGCGTCACGTTCCGGATCCCGAAGGAAATCGTGTAGACATCGAAACTGTCATCGGCAAAGGGCAGCGCCATCGCATCGCCCACGACCCAGTCGAGCATCGGGGCAAGCCGCGCCGCCTCGGCCCGCTTGCGCCCCTCGGTCGGCATCTCTTCGGTCAGGTCGAGCACGGTCGCATGCGCCTGCCCCGCCCGCCGCAGGAAGCGGAAGGCGATATCCCCCGTGCCCCCCGCGACGTCCAGAAGCCGCTGGCCCGGCCGCGGGGCGAGCCAGTCCATCATCGCATCCTTCCAGAGCCGGTGGATGCCCCCCGACATCACGTCGTTCATGATGTCATAGCGGCTCGCAACCGAGGTGAAGAGGTCGCGCACCCGGCCCGCCTTCTCGCGCTCAGGCACGGTCTCGAAACCGAAATGGGTGGTCCTGTCCGGCGTGTCGTCCATGGGGGCTTGTCGTCCTTGCTGCCGCGCGGTGAAATAGCCTGCCAACCGGGGCTTACACCCCTCCACCCCGCGAAGAAAGTGGCCCATGCCCGAATTGCCGGAAGTCGAGACAGTCCGCCGCGGTCTCGACCCCGTCATGACGGGCCGGACGATCCTGCGCGCGACGGTGAACCGCCCTGACCTGCGCTGGCCGCTGCCCGACCGCATGGCCGAACGGCTGACCGGCCGGCGCGTGCTCGCGCTCCGGCGGCGGTCGAAATACATCCTGGCCGATCTCTCCTCGGCCGAGACACTGATCATCCACCTTGGCATGTCGGGGCGCATCCTCGTGACGCAGGGTGACGCGACGGCAGAGCCCGGCCGCTTTCACCACGCCCGGACGGCGCCCGAAAAGCACGACCATGTCGTGCTTGAGACGGAGGGCGGCGCGCGCATCACCTTCAACGATGCCCGCCGTTTCGGCGCGATGGACCTCTGGCCCACCGCCGATCTCGACCATCACCGGCTTCTGGCCGGGATCGGGCCCGAACCGCTCGGCAATGCCTTCGACGAACCCTACCTCGTCGCGCGGCTGGCCGGGCGCGCCACGCCGGTCAAGGCGGCGCTGCTCGACCAGAGGCTCGT
>Ga0315902_10005282_pt1 | contig 18290 bp, 16 predicted proteins | sample LakEriMetagenome_9_FD_203523 | JGI IMG/M metagenome (GOLD analysis project Ga0315902, IMG submission 203523) | Freshwater fungal communities from buoy surface, Lake Erie, Ohio, United States - Buoy 12 MA117 | ecosystem: Environmental > Aquatic > Freshwater > Lake > Lake biofilm | place: USA... | reverse complement strand
CTTGGGTTAGAGATATCTCCTATGGTCTTGCTGCATTTTTCATCTCAGCATCCTTAATTGCAGCACTTCGTAATTACCTACGAGATAGACGAGATTGACCATTTGCAACAACACCTAGGTAGGTGAGGGCAATACCAATAATCAAAAAGGGTGAGATAACAGTTCCTGGGGTTGGAAATAATAAATCAATCAGTAATGAACCGATCAACATTCCGCCAACACTAAACAAGGTGAATTCAAGCACCCCAAGATGTTGAACGATGTGGGATGAGAGTGCAATATAAATTACCCCAATTGAGCCACCTAAAAACATCCACCAAGGAGCGGTTTGAAAGTTAAGAATTGAGTGATCGGTAAAGAGTGATCTAAGAAGTAATAAAAACAGTAAGAAGCTTGTGCCAGTAACAAAATTTAACCAAGAGGTGGCAAAGCTTTTATTTGAGTATGAATTAATCCGTCCATTTAAAGCCCGCTGCACCCCAACCCAGCTGCCAGCAAAAAAAGCTAGCCCAAGAGCTGCTATTGAAAAATTACTCATCTCAAATCGATCCCAGGCAGAAACACCCACCGCGAAAACAGTAATAACTGCTGCAATTACTCGTCTTTTAGTGATCAATGTTTTAGCGCCACCACTTAGCGCTAATTTATCTACCCAGAGTGAGATACCAGTTTGGCCAGCAAGGGATGCAACTGTAAAGAGTGCAACACCTGCTATTGGCACAACATATGTTTGCATCGCAACAAAGGAGGCACCTAACGCTCCAGCCGCCAGTGTCCAAGGTGGCATTTTACTTTCCTTAACAGCTTTAAATATCTGAACAAAGCCAGATCTAACATCTTTTCTAAATATGGCAATTGCAGTTACAAAAAGTAATCCGGTAGAGAATGAGACCACTGCTGCTTCGAGCGAGTCACCCATTTTTTCTGAGAGTGCCCCATTTATTCGCGATTGAACAGCGATTAAAACCCCTGAGGTAGCAGAGAGTAGTTCTAGACCAACAACTCTTTCACTCTTTTTAATATCTGCTCATTCCTTAAAGTTTTTTATACTTGAAGGTAAGAGTAGCGAAGTTATGGCAGTGAAGGGGCAGAGCCAAGCGTGATGTAATAGGTTCTAGTAGAACCTCCAGCATCAACTACAACTGCTACCTGATCTCCTGGTGCCTTACTTCTTATTCGAACAATTGCAGTGACTGCATCATTAACCTTAAATCCATTGATACTTCTAACAATTGTGCCAACTGTTAGACCTGCTTTTTCGGCAGCACTATCTGGGGTTATGTTGTTGATTCTAAGTCCAGGTCCTGTAAAGGTGGGATCAAATGAGACCCCTAGAAATGGTTTAGTGGATTTACCAGTTGCAATTAGCTCATCAGCTATTCGCTTTGCTTGATTAAATGGGATTGAAAAACCTAAGCCAATGCTGCCACTTGCCCCGAAGGCAGAACCTAAGGTGGCGATCGCAGAGTTAACACCAACCGCTCTGCCTTGTGAATCAACTAATGGACCACCTGAGTTACCAGGATTAATCGCAGCATCAGTTTGGATGGCATCCATAAAGCTTTCAGCATTACTTGAGCCAGTAGTTACTGGGCGATTTAAGGCAGAGACAATTCCACTAGTTACAGTTCCAGATAAGCCAAGGGGTGAACCAAAGGCAACAACAGCATCCCCAATTGCAATAGATGATGAATCACCGATTGGAATCTCAGGAAGATTTCCTTTTTTAATTGAGATTACTGCAAGGTCATACTCAGAGTTTCTGCCAACAATACTGGCCGGATAGATATCTCCATTGTTTAACTCAACCTCAATCTTGCCGGAGGTGGCCGCGCTTTCAATCACATGGTTATTGGTTATGACATAAGAAAGGGAGGAGGTGGATTTATATATAGAACCTGAGCCAGAACCAGAGCCAAGGTTGGTGCTTACCTTAATCGAGACAACGGACGCAGATACTAATTGAGCAATGCTTTTCACATTTGCCCCGGTAGCGCCAATATCAATGGCGCTTCGACCCTTTGGGCAGCTGCCATTGGTGGAGGCAAAAAGTGCCTTGGTTTTGTTATCAATACAGGCCTTAACCACCGGCACACTTGGGTTGTTTGCAACTGCCAAGCCACCAACACTTACTGCGCCAATTACAAATCCAAGAATAAGTTTGTTAAATCCGCTTTTCATAACCCCCCGATTGTTTATGGCCAAATACTAAGATGAAATCCTGTAAATTACCTTAGAGATTTCTGATCATTACCTAGATCTTCAAAGCTCATATTTCGCACCTCTTTATTTATAAATGAGAGGGTAATAGCAACAACTGTGACCCCAGCCAATATATAGAGGAAGTTTTCAATTCCAAAGAGAGCAGATAAGGGAGCTGCAATTGCAAGTCCAATCGGTCTAAACATCATAGATCCCATGGCATCAAAGGATGCCACACGAGAGAGCGCTTCACGCGGCACCTTTTTTTGCATAGCGGTATTCCAAAATGTTCCCCACAGATCAAGTGTTATACCAAATAAAAATGCGGCAAAGGCAATTACAAATAGTGATTGCGGCTTTGCCATAGTAAAGATGTAAAAGGTGAGAGTAAAGGAGGATAGTTGTAAAAAGCGCAGCGGGTACTTTGGTTTAATCTTAAGTGCAATTATTGAGCCAACAATTAGTCCAACGGACTCAGCTGTAATCACTAACGACCAAGATTTAGCGCCATTAAAGTGCTCTAATGCAATCAATGGCCCTAAGACATTTTCTGCTGCTGCCCAACACATAACCAAAAATGACCATGATAGAACCAAGACAACAATCCACTTAAAGGAGATAAAAACCTGCCAGCCATGACGAAGATCAGCTATTACAGTATTTTCACTATGGACCGCCCTTGGTGTTAAGTGCCTAAAGCTATAGATCATTACCCCTGAGATCATAAAAGAGGCAGCATCAATTGTTAAAGTGACTGCTGCGCCATATTGATCAATTAAAATTCCAGCACACGCTGCACCAATTATTAAACCACTATTGGTGAGTAATTGATTAAGCGCATTTCCCTTTTGCAACCCTTCACTTGGTACAACTGCTGGAATGATTCCGGAAAATGCTGGCCAAAATACTCCCCAAAACACACCATAGGCACCATTTACAAGCAGTAACACTGCTACTGGAACATCCCCTTTGGCAAAATACCAGGCTTGAATAAGTAGAACTGCACCTGCTAAAAAGTCGGTAACTCCAACCATTCTCGCCCGGCCATACTTATCAGCGATAACTCCACCAAAGGGTGCCACCAGTAAAAAGATGGCTGTGGTGGTTCCAAGGACTAAACCAAGTAAGTTAGCTGATCCATTTGGCAGCGCTAATATGCCAAAAGCTAAGGCGATTGGCCCCATACCATTGCCAAAGTTTGAGATAAAGCGGGCTGTAAATAATCTTTTAACATATGGCCGGGCTAAAACCTCTTTGGTATCCAACTTACCTAATTATCTCTTTAGATCTTGTAATTGATTCTAGAAACTCCATATCTGGTTCAACCCCGATTCCAGGTTTGTTTGGAACTGTTAAATAGCCATCCTCCATTACAAATGGTGTTGTTATATCTTGCTTAAAGTAACGAGCAGATGCTGAGGTATCCCCTGGCAAGGTAAAGCCAGGCAATGCGGCAAGGGCTAAGTTCGCAGCTCTGCCAATTCCAGTCTCTAACATTCCACCGCACCAAACTGGGATCTTATTCTTAAGACACAGATCATGAATCTTCACCGACTCTAAGTAACCACCAACTCTTCCTGGTTTAATATTAATAATTGTGGTTGCTTTAAGTGCTAAGGCATCCTCTGCTGATTGAAGTGAAATAATTGATTCATCAAGACAGATCGCAGTTTTGACCTCCTTGGCAAGCAGTGCGTGCCCCAAGATGTCATGTTCGTCCAGTGGTTGTTCAATTAACAACAAATTAAATTCATCTAATCTTGCTAAATGCTTTCCGTCATCTCTTGAATACGCCTGGTTAGCATCAACTTGTAATGGAACATCTGGATATAAATTTCTTATGAATTTAACTGCTTCGATATCCCAACCTGGTTCTATTTTTAACTTTATTCGTCGATACCCAGCATCAATGTAGGATTTAACCTCTTCCCCTAGTGCCTCTAGATTATTTGCAATACCAACTGATACACCACACTCAACCTTACTTTTAGTAGCCCCAAGGTATGAAGCAAGTGAAATTTTTTGATCTTTTAGTTGGGCATCCAAAATAGCTGTTTCAAGGGATGCCTTTGCCATCTGCCCTGCTAAAAATGGTTTTAAAACAATTGCCACATCTTCAGCTTTTACCTCAGGCTTTGCTTTTAGTGCTGAAACTAAAAATCTCTTAATCAAATCAATACAACCTGCCACATACTCTGGTGAATAAAGTGGCTCTGACATTGCTACACACTCGGCCCACCCTGCTGTGCCATTCTCATTTGTGACCTTAACAATTAACACCTCACGAGAGGTTTGTGTGCCAAATGAGGTTCTAAATGGCCGCACTAAAGGTAGGTGGATTGTCCTTAGTTCAATCTCCTCTATTTTCATATTCGCACAACATATTCACTATTTGTAGAAAAGCCAACTACTTGCCCACCCTTTTCAAATGCTTGCAGGAATTGCTCACGTACTTTGCGTCGCCAGCGAAGATTCTCTTCCCTATCCTTTAACCTAATTGCCACAATATCTGCTGGTATTTGAATCAAAATATCATTTGATATTGGGGTTGAAACTAATTCTCGCTGTATTGGATTTTCTCCAACAACTTTCCAACTAACTATTAAGCGATCTGATTCATCTCCTGCGTTTAGGGCATCTGGCATATCACCATAAAAATTTGGATAATATGAAGATATATCTACTCCTAGTTTTATTAAATTTAACTTTGCATTGCGGCTAACTAATGGATCAAAGGTCCATGATATTTCTGAGTAATTATTCTTTTTTGCCCAGTGCCACTGGTCAATCTTTAACGCATAACCAACGCCTTGATCCCGGTACTCATCCAACACAGCGGTCATATGTGAGTGAAGGTGTAATCCACCAGTTGTTGCTGGAAATGCAAAGGCGGCTCCGACACATTTATTGTCAATAAATGCGCCAGAAAGATAGGAGCCGCTGTGCACCATCGCCTGCAAAAGATTTGGTGTAATTTCTGTGCCTGAATCCATGGCCCAAGTTTGATCGAAAACATTACGGCCTAAATGCTGATCAGAAAGTGAATCCAATTTACGAACCTGGATTTGAGAACTCATTGAGTAATCTTATTGGTGCGCCCGCAGGGATTCGAACCCCGAACCTTCTGATCCGTAGTTGGCCAGTAAATCTGAGCTTTTAGTTCCCTAAAACTCACCTTTACTTACCTATCTTTCCTACTGTGCTTACGCCCAATCAGAAAGTCAATGCTTTATCAGTTGTCCTTCAGGAGTAAGTATTGCAGATTAGAAAATTAATTACTAGACCACTTTTATTTCTTTACGGGCTTCAGATATTCGCAATAACTAGGAACATAAGTATCTAAGCAATCTTCATATTGAATTAACTCAACAGGGTCATATTCAAGTTCTCTTTCAGATTCAGGGCTAGAACACCCACTAAGAGGAATAAAACTTAATAAAATTATTGGAAGTAATTTACGGACCACTTTATTTCTTCCTTTTTCCTTTATACCAAACGCCTGAAATGAAGTAAATACCACCACCTACAACTAAAATAAAAATTGCATCTCCATAACTTAACTTCATAGCCCAAGCAAGAAAATAGATACCAACAATTCCACTTAAAACCTTTATGGTTTTGAGTTGCATACATAAAGCCTACGCATTTCTCTAGTAAATGGAATAACCAACCCCACCTTCTTTAATTTCCTTTCACGCCTGTTAATACACCCCGACTAAATATTTCTCCTAAAGTTATGTTGTAAGTAGGTATTTGGGTCTATAGTGAACTGATGAGGTTTTATAAAGTAAAGATTATTTTAATCTCTGCATTTTTGGTAGCTGGATTTTTAGGTGCTCCTGCAAAGGCAGACAATGCCAATCCACCTAAGATTTTAGATTTGATTCAGGTAACACAAGGGCCTTATAAGCCAGGGGATTTAGTCACATATAAAATTGTGTTTAGTGGTGGAAATCCAGGATTGAAGTCCGGTGAGATCAGTTTCCCAAATGTGGGTGATTATGATTTTAGAGAATCACGTCCAGTAAATGATGTTTTTGGTAATGGATTGATTTCATTTGCTCTACCTGCAATTAATCCAGGTACTTACGGACCTATTAGGGCAAGAATTCAAGACAAGACTGAATTAAATTCTACTTGGCTAGCGCCAAGCTTACTTTCAGTCGGACCACTCTCATTTATTGTAAGTGATTATATTTTTAAACCAATAAAGGGAGGTGAAATAATACCTAGCAGTCTATTAACCCATACTTTAGATCTTAAAATGATTCCGAAGAATCCGAAAATTGGGGATATGTTTGAACTTCCAAACTATTCCTCAGTAAATGCACCAATCTACTACGGGGTATCAGGTGACTCTTCTTCTATTTGTAAAGTAATAAGTAAATATGAGTATCCTCATTTACCCGGTGGGCAGTTACAAATTTTAAATAATGGATTATGTAAACTTTCTGTGAGCGCTGATGTAGGTAGAAGAGCTTCCTACTCACAACCTGAAATAATTTCACTTGCTCCACGCCAGGGGTCGTTGTTAACTTTGCAGGTCGGAGTAGAAAAAATTAGTAGTAGCAAAAAAACTATTACTTGCATAAAAGGCAAGCTAACCAAGAAAGTAACTGGCACAAGCCCTAAATGCCCGACTGGCTACAAGAAGGCTTAACTGATTGCTAGATCAGTGAGTTGCTTCTGATTAGGAATAAGACGGTTACTAATTTGATGCTTAAACTTAAAGTGCGCCCGCAGGGATTCGAACCCCGAACCTTCTGATCCGTAGTCAGATGCTCTATCCGTTGAGCTACGGGCGCTAATTCAATACGTCGGATTCGGGATGTTATCACACTAGCCATTTGTCGGATTGAGATGACTGACAGACTAGTATGAATACAATGAAGTCTACAAAAGTGTGCCACTGCTTCTCGTGCACTATCTTGCCGAGACCAAATACATGTTTTTTTTCAAATATGACGGACTGATGTAACAATTATCTAATATCAATTTTTCTTCAAATGATTCAGGTAAGTAATATGTGACTATTTTCCAAAACTCTTCTTGTTCGCCGGATAAAATAAATTCAAATTTGTTGTTATTTTTGTAAAAATTTAATACTTCGTCGAAGTAATCTGCAACGTCTTCCGATGAATTGTCTATCAATTCAAGATCTGATTCTTCAAATTTATTTGAGTCCCAAAAATTGATCCAGTTGTTTTCAAACATTTCAACCAACCCCACTAGATTACCAGTTCTCTTATTTAATATCTTTTTTGGAATAAATCCGAATTCCAGATGGTTTAATCTTCTGATATGTTCATAGCAATTAGATACATGATTTATGGTCGCAACAGGTTTTCTTAGTACTGTGCTAACTGAACTAATTCCTGAGTCTGAACCAAAGTAGAATTCTGATCTGTCCTGAGCCAAAATATCAACTAGATCAGTAGGTTCTGAGAACGGCAAATCAATTAAGCAATCATCAAATTCTCTTCCTAAAGGTTCATTCGCTATTTTACCTCCTCTGAAAAAGTTAAATTGACCCCGATATTTTTCAATTATAGGCTTGAATACATCTACTGAGAAGTTTCTATAGTCGTGATAGCTTAATGAAGGAAGATAAGCTGAGTCTCGATTGTGTAAAAAAACAAAAGGTTTATTGGAACGATCTCCGATTTTATCATATAGCCAAGATTTCATTTCGTTTCTATCTTGATTAGTTGGAACGTAAATTGATGGATAATTTATTACGTTACTAGTTTGTGAACCCAGCCACCTAGTTTCGAACAACTGACGGCGAAACTTGGTGAACTTTCTAACAAAATAATAATACTCTCTTACAAACAAGTTGCTTTTAATCTCTAGAATAAAGTGCTGGCTCTTTATTTCTTGAATAAGTCGTAAAGCGTAGTAATTACAAATGTGTTTCTCGGTGGCAAGAAGGATTTTTATTTTTTGCTTCTTGTTATTGAATACTAGAGGGGTTAGAGCAAGATCACAGTCCCCCAGCATGTGTCCTATTCTTGAAGTACGAACTTGTCCAATCTTTAAATTCGGTTTTCTGTGTGCAATGTAAAGTGCCAATATCCAAAATATAGGATATAACACCATATATCTGAAAAAAAATTTATGCCATCTCAAAATACATTCCTCTAATTAGATTTTTTATTCTGCCAATTTTCTGTATTAATAATAGTGCCAATTTAAGCAAGTTTCTTACTATATTCAAACACATAAATTGATCAACATTATTGACTACTTAGTTAAATGATAATTACCGATGAACAAGTCATCCAAACCAGATCCATAAAAAGTTCTGATAGCATCCATTGGGGTTTCAACTATTGGTTCTCCCATCACATTAAAACTCGTATTAATTACTAATGGGACTCCTGAGAGCTTATAAAATTCATGAATTAAATCATAAAATCTTGAATTATGATTTCTCCATACTGCTTGTGCCCTTGCCGTGCCATCTACATGAGTCACTCCAGGTATTTTGGATTTCCAATTCTCTAAGACTCGAGATGTAACAGTCATAAATGGATTAGAACTTCTCGCATCAAAAACTTCCCCGTATTTCTCACCTAATATTGCCGGAGCGAAAGGGCGAAATTCCTCCCGAAACTTAATCCTTCGATTGATTTGATCCCTGATATCAGCCACTGCTGGATTGGCAAGTATAGATCGGTTTCCTAGCGCTCTTGGTCCAAATTCAGATCTGCCATTATGTATTGCAATAATTCGATTTTTATTCAGGCACTTAGCAGCCTGATATGGGACATCGTTGCAATATTTAAACGGCACTCGTGAAAGCTTTAGGTTTTCTAAAATTTCATTTTCAGTGTAACTGCTACCAAGAAAATAATTTTCAATGGGCTTGGGTTCAATGCCTAGATCAAGGGAGACCATTTGAGCTGCTCCCAAAGCGCTACCTTGATCGGTAGATGCTGGCTGGATAAAAATTTCATCAATAAAGGGTAAATCAAGTATTTTCATATTTGTGAGGCAATTCAGCGCACAACCTCCTGCTAAACCTAGTCGATTAATTCCAGTTCTCTCGTGCAGTTTTTGCACAGTGCTAATAAGAGCCTTTTCAAAATTATCCTGAATGGCTCGTGCAAAATCACGATTATTTTGAGTAAGGGGTTCTCCTTTTACTCTTGCAGGTCCAAATTCTTTAATTAACAGCTCGCCAAATCTAGGTTCACTCAAGTTGCGCGAAACGGGATCGCGTTGAAGATACTCTGGATTTATATTGTAATCTGTGGGACCTATTTGTATAATTGATTCTAAATTTACAGTTCCAGAATTTCCATAAGCTGACAGCCCCATAACCTTATATTCATCGCCCGCTCCACTAAATCCTAAATACTGGGTAAGGGTTTGATAAAAAATACCTAGTGATTGGTCAATCCCTTTTGTTTCCAAAATTTTTATGCCGCCCTCGCGGCTCCTTTTCCCACCGCTAACAGTCCCGTTAAGCTGGCCTACACCCAAAGCTAAACTTTCGAAATCACCCTGACCATCAGCTGAAATTAATATTGATTCTTTAAAGCCAGAAGGGTAAAAAGCTGATGCCAAATGTGACAATTGATGATTAACTGGAACAATTTGTGGGGAATACCCAAAATAATGTTCTAGAAATAATTGAGTCCTACGAATTAAATCTACATGCTTTATAGTCGGGATTGCTACTAAAGAAATATCTCGAATATTCAAATTATGTGCCTTGAGACCAGCGGAGATAGAGTAAATAGGTAAGTGACCATAGGCATGTTTATATCTAACATATCGCTCTTCTTCGTAACAACCCAATACTTCACCATTCGATAAGAAACAAGCTGCACTATCATGCTGATTATTGGTCATGGCAATCATTAGACCCATTATAATTGAATTTGATTTTTGCTTTATCATAAATTTTTTAATTAATTTTCTTTGTTAGCATGTAGTTTTCTATAAAAACACAATCCAAGCCAGTCCCAAAGAAAGTAGATATTGCTTCAATTGGTTTTTCAACAATCGGCTGACCTTTTATGTTAAAGCTTGTATTCAATACGGCAGGACAAGAAGTCTTGGATTTAACGTCTTTTATCAAACTATAAAATAACGGGTTAGATTTTTCATCGACAGTTTGAACTCGCCCAGTATTATTTATATGTGTAGTTGCTGGCATTTTTAGATTCCATGGCGACTTAATGTCATGTGCAATCGTCATGTAGGGGGAAGGAGCTTTCATTTCAAAAATTTCAAAACAATCCTCTTCTAAAACTGCGGGGGCAAATGGTCTAAATTCTTCACGAAATTTAACCTTTTTATTGATCTGATCTTTCATGTTTGCAATGGAGGGATTGGCTAAAATTGATCGATGGCCAAGGGCTCTTGGCCCAAACTCAGATCGACCTTGATACCAACCTACAATTTGACCATCAGCTATTTTTTTGGATGCTTCTTCAGCAGGATTTTCAATTTTGATTGCTTTAACACCTGTGATGTTTAAAGCGGATTCAATTTCTTTTAAACTATACGTAGGTCCATAAAACACGTGTGAAATCGGTTGGATCTTCTCTCCGTAAAGAAATGCTGCATGAAGTGCGCATCCTAATGGTAAACCTCGATCAGAAGCTGCAGGTTGTACAAAAAAATTATCAATGAATGGCAATGCACTCAATAGTCTATTAGCACTACAGTTTAAAGCTACACCTCCTGCAAGGCAAAGATTCTTCTGGCCCGTTTGGTTGAATATCTTTGTTACTAAAGAAATTAGACAGGACTCGAGAGCATTTTGTGCTGATGCTGCTATATTTTTATACTTGTCATGAATTGGCTCATCTTTTCGGCGTGGATTTCCTATTTTATCAATTAAAGCTTGAGAATAATATGGTTCATATGCAGTTGCTGATCTTCTTGAACGAAAGTATTTAGGATCGCAATAAAAACCTTCCGGTATTGGCTTACAAAAAAAAGATAGATCAATTACGGGAGACCCGTATGGAGCTAGACCCATCACTTTATACTCATCTTCCCCTGGTCGAAATCCAAGAAATGATGTAATGGTTGAGTAAAAAACACCAAGCGAATTTAATGCTGAGATAGTTTCTATTACATTTAATCCCGCTTTTGAATCTCCGATTGCTATAGCACCACTCAAGCCATCTCCATATGCATCTACTGATAAGCACATGGCCTGCTCGTATCTTGACTGGTAAAAAGCTGAAGCTAAATGCGCGGTATGATGATTAATTTTTATTATTTTTGGTGCATAACCAAAATGATGTTTAAGCCATTCCTCAGTTCTTAGAATTATATCTTCGTAAGTTTCGCCAGATAGGCATATTAAATCTATATCATAAATTGTTAGCTGGGATTCCCTTAAGCAAGCAGAAATACTCTCCACTGGCAAAGTCCCGGTCGCCGTTTTAACACGAATTAAACGTTCTTCTTCCACAAAACAAACAAGTTTCCCATCTACAACCAAGGCAGCACCAGCATCGTGTTGATTAACAGTTACCCCGCCATGTATTCCAAGTATATTCATATCAATTCTCAACACTACCAGTAGTCACTCAGTAATGCTAGTTAGGCATAATACTACGGTTTAAATTACTACGAATGATTACACTTTATTCAGTGGTATCCAGTAAAACTTAGTCTTAATAATGAAAGTTTTCTGTAAATTTTAGCAACCGAAGTTATAATCCTGATGAAATACAATTAGAAAGAATGACTTCTAGAATCAGATAATTAACAAACCTCATCGAATGAACAAACTCAAACTGTTTTTATTATAGTTAATTAGTTTTTCTTGGATGATTTATGCTACTAGCAGATAATACATTATACGGACTCGTGCTTTATTCAAATTCTAATATTTTTAGAGTGGTGCTATTGCGGACAAAAAATTTTGTCTTTATTCTGGAGTAAACCTATCAAATTGCAAACGGCTTTCTGATAATATTTATATTTTATATAACTTATAAAAAATTAATTTAGTGGCTATATTCCTAAAGCCTAACTTGTAATACAAATTGAGAGCATTTGTATTTCGTGTTTCAGTTTCAAGCTTAATAGAAGTGTAGCCGGGGAGAAAAGTACTCGTCGATCGCATTAGCATTTCCGCTAATCCAATTCTCCGATAAATAGGTGATGTAGCCAATAAATCTATTTCAATTGAATTACTCGAGAGTACCTTTACACTCAAAAAACCTATGATCTCTCCATTCTTGTTCGCAGAGATAACGATACGTTCTGTGTCTTCTACAGCATCAGCAATCCACGTAGACCAAATCCTATCTATGCGATCATGATTGAAAACAGATAAAGCATAATAGCGAGAGTTTGTGAAACTTTGTATAGCTAAAGATTGGAGACTTCTGAGTTGATTTTTTTCAACTAACCCTAATGTATAAATATACGACTCATTTCTATTCGTAAGCTGACCTTTGAGTTCAAAACAAAAATGCGAATCAAAAAAAATGAATTTTTCTAGAATAAGTTTTGAGATAACGCTATGAAATTTAATTGGTACTTTAACCTGATAAAAACCGGACAGTGCAGGAGAGATTAAATTTGAGCTATCGCTAATTATCTCTGTTGTTGGCTTAAAACATGGAATTTCTAAAATATTACTGAGCCATAAATCGTTCTTCCACGTCATATTTTATTTCCAATTAGAAGAAAGGTTTTTAAATTCTTTTATGAAAACACCTAAAATTAAGTCGATTTGTTTTTCTGTTAAACTCAACGATGGGGTGAAATTTGCTCTATGCCACTTGATACTTGTAAAAATATTATGTTCTTCAAGAATTTTGGATGCTAATGCCATGCCAAATTCATTTTGATTCACACATTTATACTCTAACGAAAATCTCATTCCGCGTCCTCTGACATTTACAAAAAATGGATGATCCCCGAGCTGTCTCTCTAGGGTTTCACGCATAAATTTTCCATTACTATTCACATTTGCTAAAAAATCATCATTATGAAATAAAGTCTGTACTGATAGAGCTGCTGCTACTCCTAAAGAATGGCCCTGGAAAGTCGTTGTGTGTTGTAATCTACCTTGTTTTTCAGCAATTATATTTTGAACTTTGGAACTTGTTATAACTGCACTTATTGCACCATATCCAGCCGCTAAAGTTTTTCCAATAAATATAAAATCTGGTTGAACTTCATCCCAGTCACAGCAGTAAATTTTACCGCTGGTTCCGGTTCCACAATAAACTTCATCTAAAATTAAATGCACGTCGTATTTATCACAAATTTGTTTTACATAACGCCAGTAGCCTGGTGCTGGTGGAACATCGCCAATCAAACCGCCCATTATAGTTTCACCAACATAAGCACACACTTTTTCTGGCCCGATCTCCAAGATTTTTTCTTCCAACATACTTGCTGATCTTCGGGCGTACTCATCTAAAGATTCACCCTCTGCGCGCATTTTGTAGGGATGGTGCATGGGTATCAAACTCCGAAATGGTGAAAGCATTTTTCGGTAGAACTCCAAATTTGGACGCTGACCTAGTGCCAGAGCGTCGCTTGTTGCTCCATGGTAAGACTCCGTATGAGAAATGAACCATATTTTCTCTAAATTGCCTGAATCTTGGTGTACTTGGTAACTCATTTTCATGGCTGCTTCACACGCTTCAGATCCAGAGTTACCACAAAAATATACTTTATCTAAACCATGGTCGGCGCGACTTACAAGTAAGTTTGAAAGTTTTTCAATATTTTCGTCACGCCAAATCTTATAATCTACATGCGTGAATTTACTTAATTGTTTTTGTATTGCTGCAATTACAGATGGTTCAGACCAACCAACAATTGCATGGCAACTGCCGCCTGCGGTTGTATCTAGAATTTTTTTCCCAGACTTAGTATAAATATAATTACCTTCAGCATAATCAACAATTTCAGGTAAGCTCTCGTTTGGAAAAACTCTAAAAGTATTCATAAGATTCTAGTCAAGACCACTAACAGTAGATGAGAATTTAATTCCGAAGAGATGTGATAACTTCATGCTGATCTTGCTCATTTTAGGTTAACCAATTTATCCATGATAATTTTTTTGCTAAGGCCATGTTTTTCAAGTAATTCATCATGACTTCCATAACAATGAATAAATTCATCTTTTAAAGAAAAAACTTCTAAGTGAGAACTGGATCGCATGTCCCATGCTATCTCTTTAACTCGAGAACCTAAACCACCATGAGGAACATGTTCTTCTATCACGACTACTTGCTTGTGGGACTTTAGGAGCAACTCAATTCCATTTTTATCTAACGGTTTTAAAGTATGAACGGAAATTAATGATATAGATTTTCCCAATTCTTCAAGCTCTGTAGCAACGGTTGTTGCCAGCGTTACTGTAATACCATAAGTCAAGATTGCAAGATCATTACCCCGCTTTAGGTAGCGAATTTTCCCTGCAATAAATGGATCAGCTGAATCTAAAGTAAAATTCTTTTCGCCCACTTTTCCCAGCCGCATGTAAACAGGTCCCGAACTTTCTTCAGCACACCACCTGGTCATCAATCGCATCTCGGCTGGATCGCATGGAGCAACAACTGACATGTTTGGAACCGAACTTGCAACCGCAATGTCCTCCATTGCATGGTGCGTACCCCCTAGAGTGGAATAAATTAATCCAGCTCCCATTCCAATTACAGTAACTGGTAAATTTTGATAAGCTAAATCTACCCGAATCATCTCAAATGGTCGATAAAGGCTAAAAGTTGCAATTGTGTAACAAAATGGCCGCATACCCCTAAGCGCCAAACCCGCAGCAATCCCAATCATGGATTGCTCGGCAACTCCTGTGTTAATAAATCTTTCTGGGAATTGCTTTCTAAAATCTTCCATGGAGCCTGCGGGTGAAATATCAGCAACTAATACACAAATTCTAGGATCTTTATTCGCCATTTCATAAATTACATCAGAGAATGCATTTCTTATGAGCCCACCTCTTTCAACTCTAATAAAGCACTCTTATATTCCATGGGACTTGGAGAGCGATAATGCCACAGAGGAATATTTTCCATAAATGAAACTCCTCTACCTTTTATAGTATTGGCAATAACCATGAACGGTTTACTTCTATTTCTTTTCTGCACGGCAAATTCAATTGCACTATGGTCATGCCCATTAACTTCCGCAGCTTCCCAGCCAAAACTTTCTATCTTCTGTTTAATTGGATAGAACGCAGGATGAGTTTCCTTGGTTTTCCCAAATGACTGAAATCCATTATGGTCCAGCATTCCCACCAAATTGGTCACACCCAAATTAGCCGCCATCATCATTGCTTCCCAAGTTGAACCTTCCTGCAGTTCGCCATCACTAATTACAACATAAACAACACCATCACTCTTTTTAATATACTTTTCTGCATAAGAAATTCCTGTCGCCAAAGCCATACCGTGCCCTAATGAACCAGTTGAAGCTTCTATACCTGGATTTCCATAATCTGGGTGGCAACCAAAACGACCATCTTTTGTACAATAGAGGTCTAAGTCATTCCGAGAGATTATCCCTAAATCTTCCAGCACTACATACTGACTCAGGCAGCCGTGGCCTTTAGACATAAGAAACGTGTCCGGAGAGTCAAGCCCGGGGTTACCTCGCATTAAAGTGTTATAAATACAATCTACCATTTCAAGAGCAGAAAATGCTCCCGCTGCATGTAAAGCTGGCACTTGTTGAGAAATTTCTAAAATTCTTCTTCTGTAATTTAAGCAACGTAATCCTGGGGATTGAATAATTTTTTTTGTCATATAGCCCTCAGTTTGTTCAAGTTACCACAGTCCAGTAATAACTTCCAGTGTACCCAGCTTCCTTAAAAACTTGGATCCATTCGCTCGGAAACCCATAAAATTTTGCCGTTAATACCCAATTTTCAAAAATCTCTTTTTCTTCCTTTGTAAAAAACGAATCAACCTGTACAAAACTTCTTCCAGGTGCCAAACGTTCTATTTCCTTCAATGCAGTTATGCATCTAGGTTTATCTAAATTGTGAATTGTATTAATTGAAAGAACTGCACTAAAACTATTGTTTGGAAATGGCAAATTATCGGCTGAACCTAGATGGAGTCTACCGATTACATCTGATTCGCAATTATTGATAGCATAGTGCGAGACGTCTATTCCATAGGCATCTACGCCTAACAAAAGTAGTTCTTTCACAAGAAATCCTTTTGCGCAACCAACATCTAAAACTCGGTCTCCAGGCTTTAAATTGAAATATTGGATTATATCTTCTGCAACTGGTTTCCATCGACCATCATACCTATATCCTCCGTAGCCAAATTCTCTCGGACCATCAAAATACATCTCGCCAAACAGGCGTGAGGTTTCAATATGTAAATCACTTTTTGCTGAACTTCGTGCAACTAAATTTCTCTTCACTTGCGGAAGAGACTTCAAAAGATTAACTTCAATCATTTCGAATCCTAAAAATCATAGGGCATGCTTAAATAGTAAGGATTCGTTATCGTACTGATGAAATTCTATTTTTATCCCGTTTGGATCGTTTATCCAGGCCTGTAAAGTTTTGTCAGTCCGCCCTCGAGCAATTTGTATAGATATACCATGCAATTTTAACTGATCTTGTAGCTGAAATATATCTGACACTGCAATACAAAAATGTCTGAACAAATTTCCAGAATTTATTGGTTCGCTTGTTTCGAAAAATTCAAGAAAGTTCCCGTCACCAATATTAAAAATTAGGCCATACACTTTACCTTCTTCGTTAAAAAATTTATGAATAACCCCATAACTTAGAACATTGGTGTAAAACTCAAAGGTGCTATCTAGTTTATGTGTGCTAAAACATAAATGAGACAATTTACTCTTAATCAAAATTATAACTCCTAATCTAGAACAACTTTAACACGTTTGTTTCAAAGTGAACGCACATCTCAACTAGAAAACTTCTGAATTTCTCTTGGAAATCAATGCAGAACTGATCATCTTACTCCTATTAGTATATTTAAGCCTAGGCTTTCCTAAAGAAAGGCCAGATAAAACCTCTGACTGATTAATCTTTTCCCAAGCGGTTTGGTCAATTACTTCATGGCCAGATTTAAGTAAAGATGTGATTCCTTTTGAAAGTTTAGGTTCTTTTAGGTTTTCAATAATTAACTCCACCACATCATTTGAATCACTTTTATTTGTGCCAATAACACCAGTTGGCCCACGCTTTGCCCATCCAGTTGTATAGAGATTATGTTCAACATGGCCTGCAATATTACTTATACGGCCATTCTCAATTGTAACTCCGGGATACTCAACTGAGTCATATCCAATAGCGCTAATAACCAAACCACATTTAATCGAGAACTTTTCACCGCTTGCAACCACCTTGCCATTTTCAACTTTATTCTGTGCAAAAACAACCTCTTCAATTTTGTTGTTTCCCTTAAATTCGATTGGAGCTGCCAAAAACTTAATCTCAAGCTTTCGCTCAATACCTTTTTTAGAGTGGTCTGCAATTAATCTCATCGCTTCAAGATTGTTTTTTAGATCTTTTTCAATCTCACTTAGCGCTGAAATTCGTGATTCAGCCTCTTGTATCTGTTTAGAATCAATATAAACATCAGTATTTTCTAATTTTGGAAGATCTCGCAATTCAGGGGCGGTGAAGGCGGCATGTTCTGGTCCACGCCTGCCACAAATAATTACTGTACGGATATTGCTTTGCTTTAAATTAGTAAGGGCGTGATCTGCAACATCAGTTGGATCTAGCTCTGTTGGATCAATTGCCAAAATTCTTGCTACATCCATTGCTACATTTCCAGCACCAATTACTACCGCTGTGTCACTTGATAGATCAACCTCAGTATTTACATAATCTGGGTGGGAGTTATACCAAGGCACAAAATCTGCAGCAGAAAGTGAGTTAGTTAAATCCTCACCTGGGATACCAAGTTTTCGCCCCCTTGAAGCACCAGTAGCCAAAACCACTGCGTCATACTGATCTCGCAGATCTTTAAGTGATACATCTTTACCCAACTCAACATTGGCAAATAATCTAAAGTTTGGCTCTTTAGCAATCTTTTCAAATACCTTAGAGACTGTTTTTATCTTTGGATGATCAGGTGCGA
>Ga0315902_10005281_pt1 | contig 18293 bp, 11 predicted proteins | sample LakEriMetagenome_9_FD_203523 | JGI IMG/M metagenome (GOLD analysis project Ga0315902, IMG submission 203523) | Freshwater fungal communities from buoy surface, Lake Erie, Ohio, United States - Buoy 12 MA117 | ecosystem: Environmental > Aquatic > Freshwater > Lake > Lake biofilm | place: USA... | reverse complement strand
AACCGACCTCCAGCGCATCAGGCAGGCCATCGCCATCCGTGTCGGGATTGCGCGGTTCCGTTTTGCCAAAGGCATTCGCGATGTGGACCTCGCCATTCGTCCATTGCTCGGCGTTGGGCTTGTAGCGCGGGTCGGTGCTTGGGAAGCCGTTTGGCAGAGGTGTGGCGGTGCCTTCGTCGCTGTCGAGCAGTCCATCATCATCGTCGTCCGGGTCCGCCGCGCTCGCGGGGACGACTTGGCGAAAAAAAACGCGAGCATTCCGGGTCTCGTGGTTCTCGTTGCCATTATCGAAAACGGTCGCGGTGAACTGGAACTCGCCCTGCTGCATCGCCGACCACGTCCACTCCCAGAGCTTGTTGTTGCCATCAATCGTCGTCGTGGGCCCGCTGAGCGTCATGGGCCCGTTGTTGACGTTCAAAATGACTGAATCGGCTGCCACCGAAGTGCTGACGCGAATGGTGAATTTCCGCTGATCTGCCGTGGGTGACACCACATCAGGCAAAACGATCTCAAAGGGCTTTCCAGAGTTGTCGAGCTCCGGCGGGTTCACGATGCTGATGCGCGGAATGATGCTCGGCTCCGCCTTCACGAGCCGTGTGGCCAACAAATCGGGGTTTGGCGAGGGGCGATCATGCGTGACCTCAATGCGATGCAGGTAGTCCGGCTGATCGTTGTAGAGATTCGGCAAAGTGAAGGCGAGGGCGTGGTAGTCGCTCGTTTCGTCGTAATTGATCGTGTAGAGATCGCGGGCGTAGCTGATGTATTGATTCGTCTCGCTGGAGCCGATGCGGATGGTGAATCGATCGCGCAACTGCGTGCCCGTGAGGCCATCGGCGAGCGCTTTGGAGAAGTACACCTTCATCACATAGCCCGTGCCGACCAGATCGCCATCATTCGGTGGCCAGGCGACGAACATGCGGATGTTTGGCCCGGCGCAGTTCACCGCGCGATTCACGGTGGTGTAGTGGCCGTTCACATCGCTGAGGGTGAAGTCCTTGAAACCGGCGCTGCTGAGCTCACGCAGACGCACCTTGATCGTCGCCGTGCCATCAGCGGGGATGTTGGCGTAGTTGAAGCGCCATTCTTTGGTGTAGGCGGCATTCGTCGGCTCCACGCTCGGCGTGACCTCGGTCGCCTTCACCCAAGCGGTGCCGAGAGCGGCATCCCAGGTGCCGTTCTCATTCAAATCGGTGTAGGTTTCGTTGGTGTCGCGAGTGCCATTGCGATTTCCGTCCGTGAAAGGCTCAAAGCCACCACCGTTGCCGTTTTGGCCGCGCGTGATGCTGTCGTCGTTGCTCGCGCTGTTGTCGTCGATGTGATACCACACCTCCGTCACGCTCGGGTCTGTGCGCACGACCACGCCATACTCGCTGCCGCCCACGGTGTCATTGTCCGCTGCCGGGAAGCGCACCTCGCCGAGCGGACGCTGCGCATCATAATAGAAGCTCTGCGTGAAGGTGTTGAAGATGCTCGCCTTGCCGCCGCGATTCAGGAAGGCACGCGCCCGGATGACGTGCATGCCCTCGCTGAGGCCGGTCTGTGTGACGCCATAGTCATTGTGCGGACGGATGTCCAGCGTGGCGAGGTTCAGCGCGTTTGTTTCAAAGGTGGTCATCATCTTCTGCTTCCGCGTGACTGCGTCCGCATTGCCCGGCCACCAGCTCGGCGCGGCTTCTTTATAGATGCCGATCTTGTACTTCGATGTGGCGGTGAAATCCCCCGGCAGCGGCGTGGCGCTCCACCAGTCACTCGTGCCGCCATCGTCGTTGTGGCGATAATTCATCTCGGCGACCTTCGTGCTGCCATTGCCGCGACCGGCGGCACCTTCGGGGTTTGATCCATCGGTGGTGTAATAAAGGAAGGCTTTGTAGCCACCGCCGACGCTGTTCGCCTTCACCCACATCTCATTGCGCGAGGCATCGTATTGATTGCGGGCCGGTGTGAGGTTTCCGACCGGCGCTGCGGGATCATGGTAGAGAAACGCGGCCGTATTGGCGTCGATGAATTTTGGCGAGGTGCCGTTCACGACCGTCGAAGTGGTGAAAGTCTCCGCTCCCGCGCTGCCGGTGCTGTTTCTCGCGGTGTCCTGCGCCGCGAAAAGCTCCGGATGCACGCGGCTGATGAAATTCGGCTGCTCGTAGCCGAGGAAAGTATCCGTCGCGATGGCGGGCGGGTTATCGCGGAAGGACGGGTCGGCATTGCCGACAGGTCGGGTGCCATTGAGGTCGATGCCGCCATCCAGCTTCATGAGCACATTTTCAGCCGAGCCATCCACGCGAGCCACAAAACGCACGCCGCTGGTGCTGGTCACACGCGGAACGATGGCCGTGTAGGTGTAGTCGTTCACATTCGCATCCGCAGGCAGCACAGGTCGCGAGGCTTCGGGAAGCGTGTTGCCATTGAACGCCTTGTCACCATTTGGACCGTCCTTGCGCCTTACGGTCACGGTGCCAGCCTCGACACCGTTTTGCGTGATCGTGATGGGCCTGCCGCCATGATTTTTCCACAGCTCGGATGGGTCAGGATTCTTCCACGAGAACAGGAAGTAGCCGCCCGCAGGCAAAACGGTCGAGGAGAGCTCCTCTTTGAATTTGTAGAAGCCGCCGCCGTAGGTCGAGTAGTTGTAAAAATAGGCTCCGGTGGGGAAAGCGCTCGTGAAGGTGCGTGCGGTTCCTGCGCTGTAGTTGTCGCTCAGCATCACCAGCAGTGTCACCGCATCCGCATCGCTCATGGCACCATTTTCGCGCTTATCGAGCCGTTCCCACACCACGACATCGGCATCGCTGAAACGACCGAGTTGATACCCGCGAGCGAACTGCTCATGCACGTAGAGCAGGTTCGGCACGCGACCATCACCCCACTGGCCGATGAAGGAGGTGTTGGAGTGACGTGGAAACGCGCCGCCGCTCTCGCCAAGCGTTTCCGCCTGGTAATTCCCATCCGTGTAGAGCAATCCGAGCCCATCACGCAGGAAGTAAAACGCATGCTGCAACTCCTTCCGCGCCGCGTAATCGCTATCGTGGCTCTGCGCATGTGTGACGCCCACATTCGCCGCGAAACCGCCCACACCCGCCCAATCGTAGCCTTGCAAGCCGCTGGATGGATTGCCGAGGCGATTGTTGAACTGGCTGCGCAGGTCATTATCGACCAATCGCATGCCCGAGTCGATGTATGGGCCATAGGCAGGCGGCTCGCCGAGATGCTCGCCAAAGATCATCGCGTCATCGCGGCCCTGGTGGACATTAAAAACACTGTCGCGATGATTCGGATCGCTGAAGCCACGCGTGATGTTGAACTGCCGCTGCACCTGGCCGTTGTAGCCGTAGTCGGAGCTGTCCTTGTCCACGCCAAACGTCGCGCCATAAAAATCCGCCCGCACATGCTTCACCGCATCCAAACGAAGTCCGTCCGCCTTCGTGCGATCCATTAGCCACCGCGCCGCACGGTTCAGATAGTCCTCCACACGCTCCTCATAGAAGGCCTTGTTCGCATTCAGCAGCTCCGTCGTGATGCCATTGCCCGGCCCAAAGCCCACATACGTCCCGTTTGGCAGATAGCAGTATTGCTCCGGCCGCAGCAGATCGCGGACGAATTTGATCTTTGGAGCCGTGGAGCCCTCCGTGAGGCCGTGGTTGAGATTCGTCGGCCCCGGCTCCTGTGCGATGTCGATGAGGTCCGCGAGTCCGAGATTCTGAATCTGCCAAGCATCGCTCCACGAGCGAGTGTTGTCCCACTTCCGGTAAAAGCCATCCTGTGTCCGCCGCAGATGAAAATCCTCCGGCACCAGGCCCGGATAGAGGTCGATGGGCGTGTTCTCATTGAACCCCGGCACATCGAAAGCCCGGTGATTCATGATGTTGTCAAAATACACCCGAATGCCAAAGCGATGCGCCGTCTCCACGAGTCGCAGCAACTCCGCTTCCGTCCCATACCGCGTCCGCACCGAGTTCCGCTGATTTTTACCACCCAGATCAAACGGATCCCACAAATCATACCCCACCGAAAGCCCACCCGACCCTTTCGTCGGCGGCGGCAGCCAAAGCGACGTATAACCCGCCTCCGCCAGCTCCGGCATCTTGTTCGTGATCTCCACCCACGACGTATTGAAGTACTGCAACATCGTCTCCGCGCGGGCGGAGAGGGCAAAAAGCATCAGAAAGACAAGAAGATACCGTGGCATGGGGGTGGCGAGCCAGTGTGAGACAAACAGGGGTGCGAAAGCATCAAAAATCCGCGCTCTCGGGAGGTTGGGCCGGACGTTTTGACCCGCCGATGATGCCGGGCTGCAGCTCGCCTGTCAGCTAGACACATGAATAAAGGGGCCTCCGATTCCTCTGTTCCTCCGATGAAGAAAACTCACACCGCATTCGCCTTTAGCACGCGGAGCATGTTGCCGCCGAGGATCTGGCGGATGGTTTCGTCGCTGTGACCGCGCTGGATGAGACCTAGGGTGAAAAGGGGCCAGTTTGACCAGGCGACGCTGAGGTCGGCCTCCGGGGTGGTGATGTAGTCGTCCTTCGGCCAGAGGTGCTCCCAGCGTCCGGCTGGGCCGGAGGGTGCTTTCTTGAGTTTGGCGCGCTCTTCTTTGTCAAAACGGCTGGTGTAGGCCACGTCGCAGCCGATGGCGGCGTGCTGCGCACCGAATTTCCGGATGAGGTGGTCCAAATGGTCGAGCAGAGCGGTGATGTCACCTTTGCCGCCGAGGAAACGGGGGATGCAGCAGATGCCAACGAGGCCGCCGGTGTCGCAAATGGCGCGGATGGTGTCATCGGGCTTGCCGCGGAAGTGCTCGTAAACGCCGCAGCAGGACGTGTGGCTCGCGACCATCGGTTTGGCGCTCGCTCTGGCCGCATCGAGCGCGGTTTTCCAGCCGCTGTGGGCGACATCGGCGATGACGCCGATCTTGTTCATCTCCGCGATGGCGGCGCGGCCGAAGTCGCTCAGGCCGCCGTCGTGCGGCTCCCCTGCCCCATCGCCGAGCGGATTCCGGCGGTTGTAGGTGACGTGCATCATGCGCGTGCCTAGCTCGTGAAAAATGCGGATGAAGCGCAGCTCGTCGCGGACGCTTTCCCAGTCCTGCATGAGCGGGACGCCATTCGTGGTGAAGCAGAGGCCGACGTGGCCCGCTTTTTTCAAAGCGGTGATCTCCTCTGCTGTGGTCACTTTGGAAAGTGCGGGCTTCAGCGCATCAGTGGCCTTGGTGAAGTGCGCGAGGCGCTTGATCAGGCGCATCGGATCGCTGCCTTCCTCGCCGGTGTTTTGGAAAATACACGTCACACCGGCGGCTTGGAAGGCATCGAGGAATTCCTTCCGCTCGCGCTCGCTGCTGGCGTTGCGGTTCATGGACATGGATTCGCGCAGATCGGCCAGTTCGGCGGCAGAGGCACCGGAGTCGATGGCCGCGTTGAATCCCTCCGCGTCGATGGCGCAGCGCGGGGCGAAGCCGTAGCTCTCAAACACCACGCTGCCGAAGTGCAGCTCCCACGCGTGATCGATCTGTGCCTGCGTGGGCTTCAGCAGGCCGAGCGCGATCTCGCGCGGGCGATCGATGGCCGGATTCCCGGTGCGCCAGCGCTCTCGCGACTCCTGCGAGCGCACGTGGATGTGAAAGCCGCCCGCCAGCGCCGCGAGCGGCAGTTTTTGGAGGAGGAGGCGGCGGGAGAGCGGAACGGCAGAGGCTTTCATGAAGGAGGATTTACGATTTACGGGTTGGGGACGCGTGTTTCATCCATCATAGAACGTTTCCTTCGCCATGAATCGCCCCATTCTCCTCGCGCTTCTCCTTGCCTCCGCAGCCCGCGCCGATGTCACCCTGCCCGCCATTTTCAGCGAGGGCATGGTGCTCCAGCAGCAGCAGCTCGTCCCCGTCTGGGGCACTGCGGAGCCCGGCGAGAAGATCGAGGTGAGCTTTGGCGAGCAAAAACATGAGACGATGGCTGGCAAGGACCGCCGGTGGAACGTCATGCTCAACCCGCTGAATGCCAGCGACAAGCCCACGCCGCTCGTGGTGAAGGGCCAAAACACGATCACGCTGGCGAACGTGCTCGTCGGCGAGGTGTGGGTGTGCTCCGGGCAGTCAAACATGGGCATGTCCGTCAGCCGCAGCCTCAATGCCGCCGCAGAAATCGCCGCCGCGAAGTTTCCAGCCATCCGCATGTTCACCGTCGAGCGCAGCCCAGCTGCGGAGCCGCAGAGCGATTGCAAAGGTGCGTGGAAAGAGGCGAATCCGGCCAACACGGGCGAATTCTCCGCCGCAGCCTACTTTTTCGGCCGCCATCTGCATCAGGTACTCAAAGTGCCTGTCGGCCTCATCAACACCTCTTGGGGCGGCACCCGTGTGGAGGCCTGGACGAGCGACAAAGCCCTCGCCGAACGTCCGTGCGCGCAGGAGATGCTCGCCGACTGGAAAGACCACGTCAAAAGCTGGGATGCGACGCTGCAGCAGGCCATCTTTGAAAAAGCCAAGGCCGACTGGCAGGCGAAAGTGAAGCTCATCGACGAGCAGAATAAAAAACTGCCCGCCGGAGCCGTGAAAAAGCCGCGCCCCGCCGCCCCGCGCCCGCCGGATGATCCCGCTAAGACGCCGCACCGCCCCAGCGTGCTCTTCAATGGCATGGTGGCCCCCATCGTGCCCTACGGCATGAAGGGAGCGATTTGGTATCAGGGTGAGTCGAACCAACGCCGCGCCTTCCAATACCAGGAACTGCTGCCCACGCTCATCAACGACTGGCGCGCGCGCTGGGAGAGCGAATTCCCCTTCTACATCGTGCAGCTCGCCAGCTTCGGAAACGGCCAGCCGCCCGCCACCGAACCCGGCCTCGACGACACGTGGGCTGAGTTGCAAGAGGCGCAAATGCTCACCGCCATCACTCTGCCGAAGTGCGGGCTCGCCGTCGCGAACGACATCGGCGAGGAAAAAGACATCCATCCGAAGAACAAGCAGGAGGTCGGCCGCCGTCTCGCGCTTTGGGCGCTGGCTAGGGACTACGGCAAGAACAACACCGTCTTCAGCGGTCCTCTCTACAAAACCAGCTATGTGAAGGATGGCCGCATCCGCGTGCAGTTCGATCACGCCGCCACCGGCCTCAAAACGCGCGATGGAAAAGCCCCGCAGCATTTCCAAATCACCGGCGCGGACAAAAAATGGCACTGGGCACAGGCGAAGATCGAAGGCGGCGAAGTCGTCGTCTGGCACGACGGGGTGAAGGAACCCATCGCCGTGCGCTACGCCTGGGCCGCCTGGCCCGCCAACGCGAACCTGACGAACGCCGAAGGCCTCCCCACCTCCTGCTTCCGCACGGATGACTTCATCCCGAGCACGCTGGGCGTGACTTCGCCTTTTAAAGAGAAGAAGTGAGACATGATTCGTGATGCGTGAATCACGTTCGGTGCTTTTTTGAGGCGCACCCCGCGTCTCTCATCCCTTTGCACCTCCTCCTCACTGATCCCGGCTTTGAAACGCATCTCGTGGACGAACTGCGTCCGGAAACGGCACGTGAACTGGCCGGACATGGGCTGCTCTTCGATGGAGCGCTCGAAAAGCATCGCTGGCTGGCTTTTGCGCGGCAGACGCTGCCCGATGTGCGCGAGACGACGGCTGTTTCGATCAATGCGTGGGCGGATGCTATTCTCGATGCGGTGATCGGTGTGCTGCCGGATGACCAACCTTGGCGTCTGCACCTCTGGCCTGCGTATGGCGAAGGGCGCGCGGGGCTGAATCGCTGCGAACTGATCCGAAAAGCCGTTGATGAAAGGATGAAAAAACGTCGTCGGCACCTGCTGCGCTCGCTGGAGGCCTCGGAGGCGGTTTTCGGGCCGAAAACGTCGCTGGTGCAGGTTTTGCTGACTTCGCCTGAAAACGGCTGGATGTCCGTTTTGGCCGCGCCGGGGCCTTTTGAGCTCCGGGGGCTCGTTTCGCCCTTTTTGAACGGTTTCGTGCCCTGGGCCGAGGACAAGAGCGCGCCCTCGCGTGCCTTCGCGAAGCTCGTGGAGTCTGAAAAACGGCTCGGACTGGCCATTTCAGCCGGTGAGACGGTCGTGGACCTCGGTGCCTCGCCCGGAAGCTGGAGTTACGTCGCCTTGCAGCGCGGCGCGCACGTCACTGCGCTGGATCGCAGCGAGCTGCGCGAGGATTTGATGCGTCATCCGCGCCTAAAATTCCTCAGCAGCGACGCCTTCAAATACGAACCGCCGCAAACCATCGACTGGCTCGTGTGCGACGTGATCGCCGCGCCGCAGCGCAGCATCGATCTCGTGCTGGAATGGCTTCAAAAGCGGCGCATGCGCCATTTCATCGTCACCATCAAGTTCCAAGGCACGGACGAGTATCCCCTGCTCCGCCAATTGAAGGATCACGCCGCGCCGTTGTGCGCGGACTTCCATCTGAAGCACCTCACCGCGAACAAGAACGAGGTTTGCGTGTTTGGATCGCTCGGCTGATCACTTCGCTGCGGCGGCCTCGACCTCGACGTGTACGTCGTCAAAGAAAACGGGCTTTCCAGAGAAGGGCGTGGCCCAAACCGCGCACTTCCCCTGCCCTTTGAGGCTTTTGTCACTGTGGGTGAGCTGTGGCTGCGCGGGCGGCGCGGTCTCGGTGGCGGCCCAAACCGCCGCAGTGATGCTCCAGGAGTCATCTGCGGCCTTTTTGGCCTCCAGTTTGAGATTGAGCCACTCATCGGATTTCCAGACGAAGGGCGCACTGGCGACGACTTGGTCCGCTTTGACGAGTTCGAGGAGTTTTTTGGCCGGATTGACGTAGAAACGGTAGCCGCTCATGCCATGCACGCTGATGCCGAAGCGCGGCGTGCTGCGCCCCTGCTTGCTGGCGAAAACGCGAGCCTGGACCGAGGCGCTGCCTGCGGCGGAATCCCCCAGTTGCGCGCTGCCTTCGACGAGTTCCGTGCCGGGATCGATCATGAGTGCCTTTCCGGCATCTTTGGGGGCGATCTGCACTTTGCCATCGATCACGAAGACCTCGGCAGGCGGTTCGCCTTCCTTCCAGTCGTCGAATTTGAAGTCGAACTTCTTCAACTCCTGCGCGGAGGCAGGCGAGCAGATGACGACGAGGAGAAGGAGGCTGAGCAGCTTTTTCATGCGAGGGGCGGTGGCAAAACCGGTTCAGCGCAGCGGTTCTTTCAGCAGTGCGAGGGCCTCGAGCGCGGAAAGATCCTCATGCACGATGCCAGCGAGGCTGCGGGCGATGGCGGCGGGATTTTTGTGCTGCCAGACGTTGCGGCCGATGGCGATGCCGGCGGCCCCAGCGTCCATGGCGTCCTCGACGGTTTTGAGGAGGCCCGCGTCGTCATTCATGGCGGCGCCGCCGAGAATGATGACCGGCACGCCGAAGCAGGCGTCCACGATGCGGCGGAAATCGTCCGCGCTGCGGGCATCCACGGGATAGGGCGTCTTGATAACGTCCGCGCCCATCTCCGCGGCGAGGCGCGCGGCGAAGGCGACGTTTTCACAGGTGTATTTCGGCCCCTGGCCGAGTCCGAACGGGAGTGATTCGACGATGATGGGGACGTCTGTGTCGAGGCTGCCACGGATGAGATCGGCGCATTCCTGGAAATTGACGTTTTCGTAGTCGATGCCGGGGTAGAGCATGGTCATGAGGGCGTTTGCGCCGACCATCTCAGCCTCTTCGACGCCCCAGAGGGCGATGCTGCCCGCGCCGTGACCGGTGGTGCGGGTGTTGTAGGCATCGGCGCGCAGGCAGACGCCTTTTTGCTCCACCAGCTCTCCGACGCGGAGAGCGAGGCCGAGATTGAGCACGTAGCCGTCCACATAGGGGTTTACCTTTTCGATGAGCGCGAAGGGATTCTCCAAACCAGGCACGGGAATGGCGCAGCCGTGGTCGATGGGAAGGATGACGGTCTTGCCGTCGCGAAAGAAGCAGTCGAGGTTTTCCTGGCGGTTCATGGGGAGGGGCTGTTTGGACGAGATGCAGGGTGGATGCAACGCCGAAGTGCCCTTCTCATACCCGCCAGCGACCCGAATGCCGGGTATCACCGTTTCAGGCTCTGGGGCTTGTTCTGCACCTTGTCGATTTCGTCACGATTGAGCTCCACCTCGCGCTCGAAGCGGGTTTTTTCGCGCTTTTCCTCGCGGACGAGGTCGATGGTCCAAAAAATGCCGCTGAGGCTGGTGGCGAGGAGGAGAACGAAAAGAAAGTAGCAGGCGATGGTCATCTGCAGCTCCTGCACGCGGCGCACTTCGCGATCCGTGTCCACATCGAGCACGCCGAGGAGATCCATCCACCACAGACGCCACACGCGGGGATCGCGTGCGACGTTCAGAGCCCAGAAGCTGCTGAACAAAGCAATGATGGAGGCGACGCAGAGACCGATCGGCATGAGGCTAAGTGTGCGCGCGATTCGAGAGATGCCAAGCGCGCGATGTCACCAGTTTTTGACCCACTTGGCGCTCATCGTAGGTGTGGAGACCGTGTCGATGGAGCGGGTCAGGATGTTCTTCTCGTCATCGGCGAGGGACCAGAGATCGTAGGTGGAATTGATGGTGGTGGGCTCCACATTGGCACCAGGGGTCTCGGGCACGGCAGCTTTGACGTATTGGAAGGGATTGTTGAAGGCATCGATGAGCAAATAATGATCGCCCATTTTGCGCCACATGGCCTGCGGCATGTCTTTGAAGGTCACCTGGCCCACTTCCACGTCCTGGAAATTCCCATCCGACTGAGGAGAGGCTTCCGGGGAGGCTCCGTTCGCACCACCTTCGATGGCATCGAATCCATCGCCGCGGAGGGCTTGGTAGAGGCATTTGGCACCGCCGATGTTGTAGGTCTTGCCGGGGCGGACGTCGTAGGATTCGTCCGGCGCGACGGGCTGCGGGAACTCGCCGTATTTGTCAAAATAACGCTCTAGGGCGGATTCGATGCCGGTGAGGGTGGCCTCCGTGGTGCGGCGCTTGGAGCCCTTCATGGCGTAGTTGTATCCGCCGATGGTGAGGGCGGCGAGGATGATGATGAGCGAGATGACGATCATCAGCTCCGCTAGGGTGAAACCGGCGGTGTGACGGGCAAAGGTGCGCGTTTTCATGGCAAAGGGGTGGGCGTAGGACGTGGAGACGGGACAGGACAGATTGGTCATGCCGAACGGCGGTGGTGTTCAACTTGATGCGAACGCCACCGCCCGGGAAGACAAGGGCGGATCAGCCCGCGCCGCCACCGCTGAGGTTCTTGATCACGTCGATGAGCGGGAGGAAGAGCGCCAGCACGATGACACCGACGACGAGCGCTAGCATGACAATCATGAGCGGCTCCAGCATGGAGGTGAGGGCGGAGACGGAGTTATCCACCTCATCCTCATACACATCCGCGATTTTCAGGAGCATTTCCGGGAGCTGACCGGTCTCCTCACCCACGTCCACCATGGAGATCACCATCGGAGGGAAGACGCCGCTGCCTTCGAGCGGGGCGACCATGGATTCACCTTCCTTGACGGCATCATGCACCTTTTCGATGGCGGTGGAGATGACGACGTTGCCTGCGGTATCGCGGGTGATGTTGAGGGCTTGCAGAATGGGCACGCCGGAGGTGACGAGGGTGCCGAGTGTGCGGGTGAAACGAGAGATCGCCGTTTTGCGCTGCACATCGCCAAAAAGCGGCAGTTTGAGCTTCATGCCGTCGATCCAGAGGCGGCCGCCCTTCGAGGCAGCAAGCGCACGCCAGCCGAGGAAGATGGCCGTGGCCGCACCGATGAGGTAGAGAATGTTATCGCTGACCCAACGGCTGGCTCCAATGACGATCTTTGTCAGTTCCGGCAGCTTGTCCTTGGATCCGAGCATGTCCTCGAAAATGGTCTCAAAGCGCGGCACGATGACGGTCATGAGGAAGATCATGATACCACCGGCGATGAACATCACGATGATGGGGTAAACCATCGCGGCGACGATCTTGTTTTTGAGCTTCTGCGCCTTTTCCTGGTATTCGGCGAGACGGTTGAGCACGAGTTCGAGCACACCACCGAGCTCGCCAGCCTTCACCATGTTCACGTAGAGCTTGTTGAAGATGCGCGGATACTGCTGGAGGCTCTCGGAGAAGGTGCTGCCGGTCTGCACATTTTCAGCGAGGGTGTTGATGGTGCCCTTCATCACCGGGATCGGCTCCTGACGGCCGAGCACGGTCAGACCGCGGAGCAAAGGCAGGCCGGAATCGATCAGCGTGGCGAGCTGGCGGGTGAAAATCATGAGGGTCTTGCCCTTCACGCGCGCATTGGCACCCACGCGCACGACTTTCTCCTTCCCCTTCACCGATTTCGCCTTCTTTTTGATCGCGGCGGCGGCTTGGCCGGTGCCATCGGCGGCCACGTTCGTCGGGTAGAGACCGTTGGCGCGGAGCTGATTGTAGGCATCGGCTTCAGAGGCGGCGTCGAGGTCACCGGTGGTCTCCTGGCCGTTCTGGTCGAGGGCGATGTAGTGGAATTTGGGCATGGCTTGGGAAAAAAGGGGCGCGAAAACAGGAAATTAGTGAAGCGAGAATACCGGGGCGAGTCGTCTTCTGTCCATCAAATTCATCAGGTGTATTTGAGAACCTCCTCCACGGTGGTGTCTCCATCATAAATGCTGCGCAGACCGTCCTCGCGCAGAGTGACCATCCCGAGTTCGATGGCCTTCTGGCGCAGCACGAGCGTGGGCGCGCGGCCGGTGATGAGGTCACGCAGCGGATCGGTGATGTCGAGCAGCTCGTAGATCCCTTTGCGGCCTTTGTAGCCGCTGTTCCCGCAGGTCGAGCAGCCTGCGCCGGTGAAGAAGGACCGGCCGCCGATGTCCTCGCGGGACAGACCGAGCTGGTTGAGAACGTGCGAGCTCGGCTGGTATTCCGCGCGGCAGGTCTTGCAAATCGTGCGCAGGAGTCGCTGAGCGAGCACCCCCTCCAGCGTGGCGGAGACCAAGAAAGGCTCCACGCCCATGTCCACGAGACGCGTAACCGCGCCGGCGGAGTCATTCGTGTGCAGCGTGCTGAGCACCAAGTGTCCCGTCAGCGAGGCCTGGATGGCAATCTGCGCGGTTTCGAGGTCGCGCATCTCTCCCACCATGATGCGGTCCGGATCCTGACGGAGGAAGGAACGCAGCGCCTTGGCAAAGGTCAGCCCCACGGCGTCATTGATCGGCACCTGCATGATGCCGTCCATTTCATACTCCACCGGATCCTCCGCGGTGATCAGCTTGGAGTCGATCGTGTTGATGCGGCGCAGCGCGGCGTAGAGCGTGGTCGTCTTCCCCGCCCCGGTCGGCCCGGTGACGATGAAGATGCCGTTCGGCTTCTGAATCGTCTCCACGATGTAATCAAAGAGCGGCTTGTTCATGCCGAGGCTCTCTAGGTCCAGATTCACGCTGGAGCGGTCGAGAACGCGGAGCACCACGGACTCCCCGTGCTGCGTGGGCAGGCTGTTCACGCGCATGTCCACGGGTTTGCCGTTCACCGTCGTCATGATGCGGCCGTCCTGCGGGACGCGGCGCTCCGCGATGTTCATGTTCGCCATGACTTTGACGCGGGAAATGACGGATGTGGCCAGATGCACCGGCGGAGGAGCCATTTCATAGAGCGCGCCGTCCACGCGGTAGCGGATTTTGAACTCGCGCTCAAAGGGCTCGAAGTGAATGTCGCTCGCACGCTCTTTGATGGCCTGCTGCATCACCAGATCGACGAATTTCACGATCGGGGCCGAATTCGCCTCCTGCTCCACGCTTTGCGCGGCACCGGACTTGCCCAACTGACCGAAAATCTCCTCCACGCTCGGCGCACCGCTGCCATAATGCTTGTCGATGAGCGCCTGCACCTGGGAGCGTCGTGCCACCACGGGCACGATGCTCTTTCCGAGGCTGAAACGCAAATCCTCGGCCAACTGCGGATTCAGCGGATCAGTGAAGGCCACATGCAGCCCCTGCCCGTCCAGCGTGATGGGAAAGCAGCCGTAAAGACGTGCCATGCCGTTCGGAATCAGGTTCACCACCGAGGGCGCAGGCTCGAAGTCGCCCAGGTCGAAATGCTCCGCGCCGAGATCCTCGGCCACGTGCTGCCAGAATTCATCCTCGTTGGTGTAGATGCCATACTCGAGGAGCGTCTGCAGCACGTCCTTGCCGTCGGAGACGCAATCGCGCGTGAGATCGTCCGCCACGCCCGCGTCGATGATGCCGCGGTTCTGGAGCATGTCGATGACGTTGTGTACTGTCATGGTAGTGAAAGAGAGTGAGAGTTGTTGAAATGAAATGCGTGTCTCGGGCTTAATCGCCCATCGTGGCCTCGATCACCTCGTCAGCGGTGGTCATGCCGGCTAGCACCTTGCGGATGCCGTCCTCGCGGAGAGTGCGCATGCCCAGCTCGCGGGCGCGTTTGCGCAATTGCGGCGTCGTCAGTTGCTGGTTGATCATGCTGCGCACCTCGTCGTCGATGCGGAAGATTTCCACGAGGCTCAAACGGCCGCGATAGCCCAAGGTGCGGCACTTGTTGCAGCCGGCCGGGCCGTAGATCGAGGCATCGACCATTTGCGCCGCCTCCAAGCCCAGCGCACGCAGATCGTGGTCGCTCAAGCTCGAGGGTGCTTTGCAGTCCGCGCACAGCTTGCGCACGAGGCGCTGGGCCTCGATCGCGCGCACTGCGGAGGCGATGAGGAAGGGCTTCACGCCGATGTCCGCCAGACGGGCGACGGCGCTCGGTGCATCGTTCGTGTGCAGCGTGGAGAACACCAAGTGACCCGTCAGCGAGGCCTGGATGGCGATCGAGGCGGTCTCCAAGTCACGAATTTCCCCCAGCATGATGATGTTCGGCGCCTGACGCAGCATCGCGCGCAGCGCCGCCGCGAAGGTCATTCCCACATCCTCCTTCACACTCACCTGATTGATGCCCGCCAGCTCGTATTCGACCGGGTCTTCCACTGTGATGATCTTTTTATCCGGGCGGTTGATGACATTGAGGCACGCATACAGCGTCGTCGTTTTGCCGGAACCCGTCGGCCCCGTTACCAAAATGATGCCGTCCGGCAGCGCGATCATCTGCTCAAAGTTCGCCTGGTCATCGCTGAGGAAGCCTAGGTCCACCAGCCCGAGCCGCAGACTGCTCTTGTCGAGCACACGCATGACCACGCTCTCGCCGTTGCTCGTCGGGATGATCGACACACGCATGTCGATCTCCTTGTCATTGAAGCTCATCTGGATACGGCCGTCCTGCGGCACACGCTTCTCATCCAACTGCATCGACCCGGTCAAAATCTTGATGCGGCCGATGATCGCCGCCAGCAGGCGCTTCGGATGATGCTCCACGTCCACCAGCACGCCGTCGATGCGGTAGCGCACGCGGATGTCCTTCTCCATCGGCTCGATATGAATGTCGCTCGCCTTGGACTTAAAGGCTTCCATCAGCAAATTGGTCACCAGCTTGATCACCGGCGCGTCGTCATTCCCGTCACCGGAGTTTTTGATCTTCGCATTGCCCATCACGGCCTCGTTGCCGTAGATGTTCGATTGCAGATTCTTGATCAGCGCGGGCGTCGAGCAGAAGAACTCGATCTCCGGCTGCAACACATGCGGCAGCGCGTCCAGCGTCTCAAAGTCATACGGATCGCTCACGACTACCTGCAAAGCGGTGCCGTTCGTGCCCAACGCCGCCACTTTGTAGCGCGTGGCCACCTCCAGCGGCACCAGCGACTTCAGGCCGGGATGCGGCTCGTAGCCGTTCAAATCGACATACTCCATGCCGGAGTTCACCGCCACATTCTGCGCCACCTGCTCGTCCGAGATGGCTCCCGATTTGATCAGCAGCTCGATCACGCTTTCGCCGGGCTTTTTCGTCGAGGTGACACCTTGGATGTCACGCTCGGTCAGCAGCCCAGCTTCCTGGAGCAGTTCAAGGACATAAGTTTCATTCTGGTACATGCAAAAAAAGTCGGGATCGCGTTGAGAGAGCGGAGGAGATTATTTCCGAATTCTGAGATTAAGACTTTTGGCGTCAAAGTGTCAATCCTCCCCGCTCTCCCACGTGAAAAAACACCTCCGCGCGCGCATTCCGGCCGCATCACGTCATGCGCGGCACCACAAACTGCCCTCCAGCCCGTGAAAAAGCGCGTTTTGGCATGCTCCATACTTTTTTCCGCAAAAAAACCCTCGCCACGCGTTTCACTGCCTCTCAATTCCGACACTCCATGCTCCGCCAACTCGCCCTCACCGCCGCCCTCGCCCTTTTGCTGCCTTTTTCCGCCCCCGCTCATGAAGCCGGCGCGCAAATGGCTGAGGTCGCGAACGCCTTCCTCGCCATCTTGACGCCTGAACAGCAAAAGAAAGCCACCTTCGACTTCGCCAGCGAGGAGCGCATCAACTGGCACTTCATCCCGCGCGAGCGCCTCGGCCTCCCCATGAAGGAAATGACCCCGCAGCAGCGCCTGCTCGCCACCGCGCTGCTCAACACCGGCCTCAGCTTCCGCGGCAGCGCCAAAGCCGTCACCATCATGAGCCTCGAAGAGCTCCTCTATCAAATGGAGAGCGCCAAGGACGAGTCCAAGCGCACCGCCACCCGCGAAAAGCGCGATCCCGAAAAGTATTTCATCTCCATCTTCGGCAAACCGGACGCCAAAGGCACCTGGGGCTGGCGTGTCGAGGGCCATCACCTCGCGCTGAACTTCACCATCAAAGACGGCCAGCTTCTCCGCTCCTCCCCTGCCTTCATGGGCACCAATCCAGGTGAAGTCCGCCAGGGAGCCCTCACCGGTCTCCGTGTCCTCGCCGTGGAGGAGGAGCTCGGCCGCGAACTCGTCAAATCCCTCAATGAAGAGCAGTTCAAGAAGGCATTCGTCGCCACCGAGGCTCCGAAAGAGATGATCACCGCCGCTGAAAAGAAAGTGAACCCGCTCAGCCCCGAAGGCCTCGCCGATTCCGAGCTCAACGACGCGCAGAAAACCCTCCTCAATCGCCTCATCCGCGAATACACCGATCGCATGCGTCCGGAAATCGCCACCGAACTGCTCGCTGAGATCGAAAAAAGCCCCGTCCACTTTGCTTGGGCCGGCGGCAAGGAGCGCGGCGAGCCTCATTACTACCGCGTGCAGGGCAAGACCTTCCTCATCGAATACGACAACACGCAAAATGAAGCCAACCACGTCCACAGCGTCTTCCGCAGCTTCGACGGCGACTTCGGCCGCGATCTGCTCGGCGAGCACGTGAAGGCCGCGCATTGAGCCGAGCGGTTGTTGGATTGACTTCAAGCTTGCCAGCAAGCGGCCCTTTGCGGCATCTTCGGGGACTCATGCTCCGCGCTCTCGTTTTCCTTTTCGCCGCCGTCTCGCTGCACGCGCAGTGGACCACTTCACGCATTCACGGTTCACCTGAGGTGCCGAAGCCGTTCATTGCGGAGCCGACGTTCACGGGCATCACGCTCAGTAATGGCTTGGAAATGATCGCGATGCCGGGAGCGGGGCGGTTTGCGGCAGTGGAGAATGGCGGGAAGATTTTCACCTTCTCTGACAAGCCGGATGCGGCCGCGCAGCACCTCCTCATCGACTTGAAGGCCAAATACGCGAACTGCTCGCACGCTTACGGCATCGCGTTTCATCCGAAGTGGCGGGAAAACGGCCTCGTCTTCATCACCTACACGCTCGGTGACAAAATCGACGACGGCACGAAGCTCTCGTGCTTCAAACTCACGCAAAACGACCCGCCCGTGCTCGATCCGGCCTCCGAGGTCGTGCTGCTCACGTGGCTTTGTGGCGGGCACAACGGCGCATCGCTCGAATTCGGCCCCGACGGCATGCTTTACTGCTCCACCGGCGATGCCGAAGTGCCCTCGCCGCCCGATCCGCGCAACACCGGCCAGGGATTGAACGACCTTCTCTCCTGCGTGCTGCGCATCGACGTCGATCACGAGCAAAACGGCAAAGCGTATGCCATCCCGGCGGACAATCCTTTCTTGAAAACACCCGGAGCCATGCCGGAGATCTACGCCTTCGGTTTCCGCAATCCGTGGAAGATCTGCTTCGACGAAAAAGGCCGTCTGTGGTGCGGCGATGTCGGTTGGGAGCTGTGGGAGATGATTCACCTCGTGCAACGCGGCGGCAATCACGGCTGGAGCGCCATGGAGGCCTCGCAGCCCATCAAACCGCAGACCAAAGGCCCCGGCGAAATCATCCCGCCCGTCGCCGCGCATCCGCACACTGAGGCTGCGAGCATCACCGGCGGCTATGTTTACTACGGCAGCCGTTTTCCCGAGCTGCGCGGCGCGTATGTCTATGGCGACTACGAGACCGGCAAAATCTGGGCTCTCTGGCACGACGGCAAACAGGTCACTCGCC
>Ga0315902_10005279_pt1 | contig 18296 bp, 15 predicted proteins | sample LakEriMetagenome_9_FD_203523 | JGI IMG/M metagenome (GOLD analysis project Ga0315902, IMG submission 203523) | Freshwater fungal communities from buoy surface, Lake Erie, Ohio, United States - Buoy 12 MA117 | ecosystem: Environmental > Aquatic > Freshwater > Lake > Lake biofilm | place: USA... | reverse complement strand
GACGGGGAAGTCAAAGAACCAGTCTGGCAGTGGTTCTCAGGGGGGCAATGAATCGTCCCGTGGAGAATCGGGAGAGCCAGGTCCAGATCAATCCCCGAATGATGGTAGTCCTCCTTCAAACGACTCTCCCGATTCTGGACAGCAGTCACGATCATCGGTCCCCAAAAGGAGCAAGTCGGGGAAAAGCGGTCAGCAGCGTCCCTCAAAGGAGCCCGGCGAGTCGGCCTCCCCTTCAGATTCCACGGATTCCGCGGGTGGGCCAGATGCGGAATCTCCCAAAGGACAGGAATCTTCCCCCGCGAACGATCCCGAGGGAACTGGAACCAAGTCGTCACGTTCCAAATCCAACAAAGACACGACAAGTCGGTCGGGGAACACGAAGAGTCCGTCAGATTCTCGTTCAGAAGAGTCGCCTGCCCGCCCGACAGGGACTGCAGATTCCGTTGAACACGACGAGGACGCTTCGGAGCGATCCGAAGAGGCAGTGCCTCGTCAGACACCATCCAATCGTCCTAAGGCCACTCCTGAGGCGGGCAATCAAACTCCCCGCGGAAAGGGGCGTCCGGAAGGGCAGCGGTCACAGCAGCCCTCCACGGGAGAACAGGGCCGCAGCAGTTCATCCGACCAGGGGGAGTCGGGGGGAAATCAGGAAGGGGCGGGCGAACAAACCGGAGAAGCCGGGGAGTCGAGTCCCACTTCCCGTGCGACTGGAAAAACGGCAGCGAAGCCCGGTTCGGGCAAGACAGGAGACCGACCTTCTTCCTCTGGACGCCAGGGCTCCGGGCAGGGCTCGTCGGGAACAACCCCGGAGAGCTCCCAGGAAGGTGCCGCTGGCACACAAGGCAGCGAGTCTGGTTCGGGGTCGTCCGAGGGAGCCGAATCGAGTCCAGATTCCGAGAGTGGATCGGCGGGAGACTCTTCGACTGGATCAGACTCTGATTCAGGTCGGCAAGGAGGCTCCCAGGGAAAGTCGTCTGGAAATTCGCTGGAAGGGGCGGAAGGCAGTCCGGCAGAATCGACTGCCTCCGGACAGTCGGGTGCGAAATCTTCGACCGGGGCAAAGTCCGGCCAGGGAGCAGATGCCGGAAATGCCTCTTCCTCTCAGTCTCAAACGGGTGGCGGACGATTCGGAAGCAGCAGTCAGGGGTCAGAACCTTCGGCTCAGGAGACTCCGCCAGCCCGCGATCGGAAAGTGCCCGATGGACGTGGCCGTTCCGACGGCCAAGCCGGATCGGGCGAATCGGGAGTGTCGTCGGAAGACGCCATGAACTCAGACGAAGAGAAACTGGAGCACTTGCGAGAGGCCAGCAACCTGGTCCTGCAGAAGTTGAAGGGGCAGCTGAGCCGGGGGGAACTGGATCCCGAGTCACTGGAGGAACTTGGATGGAAAGATCTGGGACAACTCCGGAAATTTGTGAATCGACTTGAGGAGGAACTTTCTCCGTCCGATGACCATTCGCCAGAGGCACTCGCCCGTCGTCGTCAATTTGAGGAACTGCTGAAGTCCATGACCCTCGACGACACAACGCAATTGAAGGAGAGGGGGACGGGGGCCGGCCGAAGAGTGGAACAGGTCGATGCTGGACGCCGTCCGGTTCCCAGTGCGCTCCGCTCACGGTACGAGGCGTATACCCGCAGCCTGTCGAAGGGAGACAAGGGGCCGGAAAAGGCATCTGCAAAACCGTCCGCTGCCCGTAACGGGACACCATGATCATTTCCGGGGACCTGGATCTGTGGAACTGCCATGCACCTGCGAAATTACCTCGAGCCTCTAAAGCGGTGCCGTGGTCCCCATCAGGTTGTCGTGCCCACGATGGGCGCGGCCCGCGAGTGGATGCGGCTGGGAACACACCCCCTTGATTTTGTGTATGCCCCGTCCGCCATGGGACAGGCTCCGACGCTGGGGCTGGGATTGGCACTGGCCCGTCCGGATCGCCAGGTCATTGTTCTGAATGGTGACGGATGCCAGTTGATGAACCTCGGTTGTCTGGCAACCATTTCCGCCCTGCCAGTTCCCAATCTTGTACTGATCATCGTTGAAAACGGAGTCTATGAAGTCACAGGGGGGCAGCTGACAACCGCCAGCTTGAGGGGGCGTGCGACGTCGAAACCGGTCGCTTTTGACACCATTGCCAGGGGGGCCGGATGGATGTCTGTTTTTCACTTTCAATCACCCGAGGAGTGGGCTGGAGAAGTGGAAGCGGCTCTTTCGGCACCGGGGCCAACGTGTGTCGTCTGGAAAGTCGATCCCGACCCGGAAGGTGCCGTTCCCAAATCTCCGGCTCCTGCAGCAGCGAGAGCTCGGGATTTTCGAAGGCAATTCAGGACACTTTGAAATCTTTACATCACCCACTGCGCTCCGGGCGTCATCCGGATCCTTCTGGCTCTCTCGGTCCTCCTGGAGGAAGGAATGCCGAAAGAGGGCAGCCATCGCACTTGGGTCTGGGGCCACACCATCGTTCTCCAACCTGGTCAATCCAGGCGACGAGTTGAGACAGTTCCAGGGGGACTGCGGCCGCCCACTGTTGAAGCCAGTGCTGCCACTCTTCCCGATCCGATTCCAGTTCTCCCCAACCATGACGGCAACCGATTCTCAGGGCGGCTCGCCCAACCGGAGCGATCGCGGCCCCAAGTGCAAACAGGCAAATCCTGTCTGCCATTTCCCAGGAGATCCCCGGGATTTCCCGCAATTTTCTGAGTGAGCGCTCATCCAGCTGGCGGCGGAGATGGCCGTCGCGTGTCTGATTCAGCCACCATTCGGCCAGTTTCTGGAGAACGGCCGCCTGTTTGCCGGAACGCCGGTCGTTCTCCAACTGCTCGGAGAGTTGCGCACGAGGAGTTGCATTCAGCAGCTCCGGTTTCTCCCAAGGATGGGGCGAAACGACAGCGTTCACCGCCGTTCCCTTGCGTCGGGGGGCGATCAGTTCGACCACAATCGGCCATCCAGTCACCGCTCGGGGGGGGCGACCCAATTCCGACTCAAGCGCTGCAGCGGCCTGCCTCTGTTCCGATTCCTTCATTTCGTTGGCCCGCAAGGGTGTCTGTCTGTAGAATCCAACGCTCACGTCCGGTTTGGTTTCCGTTGCCCCATTTGTGCCTTGAAACCCGGGAAGTTCGCCCTGGTTTCTCGTCGAAATGGTCGGTCATGGACACCCTGGATTGTGCAATTCAATTCGTTCCGGTGGAAGTGGGGGAGCATTGTGCCGAAACACGTCCTGTCGATCTGCGCCGCGAGTCTGCTTTGGGGGCTTGTCTTGTGGTTTCGGCTGCCGGCTGGGCCGGAAGCCGGTCCGGTCCAACTGCTGGCTGCGGACGATTCCCTGCGTTGGTTTCGAGGCAACCTGCATACGCACACCCTGTGGTCGGACGGTGACGACTATCCCGAAATGGTGGCCCAGTGGTATCTCGACCAGGGATATGACTTCCTCTCATTCACGGACCATAACACCCTCTGGACTGGCGAGAAGTGGATTGAGGTCGAGAAGAGCAAGGGGGGCCGGGCGGCCTTCGAGAAACTGAAACGGGCTTTCCCAAGCGGTTGGGTTCAGGAGCGGATTTCGCCCGAAGGGAAACTCGAAACGAGGCTCAAGACGTTTTCCCAGGTCAGTGCCCGGCTCAATCGGCCGGGAAAGTATCTGTTGATTCAGTCTGAGGAGATCTCCGACAAATATGGCGGGCTTCCGATTCATATGAATGCCCACAACGTGCGAGAGATGCTTCCCCCCCGTGGGGGGGATTCGGTCTACGAAGTGATGCAGCGGAACACCGATGCCCTGCTCGCGCATCGGGAAAAATCGGGGGACGCCATGTTGATTCATCTGAATCACCCCAACTTCGGCTACGCCATCCGGGCTGAGGACTTGATGCGGGTGCGGGGCGAAAACTTCTTCGAGGTCTACAACGGGCACCCGGGGGTCAGCAATGCGGGCGACGTGACTCATGCGGGGTGTGAGCGAATTTGGGACATCATGTTGGCGCATCGGTTGACCGAGCTCCGATTGCCAGTCATGTATGGACTCGCGGTCGACGACGGTCACAGCTATCACGACATTCCGAGCCGCAATTCGAATCCGGGGCGTGGGTGGGTGATGGTACTTGCTTCCGAGTTGAGCTCGCGCTCGCTGATTGAAAGCCTGGAAACAGGTCGCTTCTATTCGTCCTCGGGGGTTTCCTTAAAGTCTGTCCGCTCTTCTCGCGAGGGTTTGGAGATTGAGGTCGCCCCAATCCCCGGAGCCCAGTACACCATTGAGTTCATCGGGACGCAACGCGGTTTTCCGACAACCTCGGAGCCAATTCGTGGGGGTGATGGCAAAGAGATTTGGACAACCAGGCGCTACAGCGACAAGATCGGGCAAGTGCTTCACACCGTGAAGGGAACCCGTGGCGAATATCGCTTTGGCCCCGAGGATCTCTATGTCCGGGCTGTCATCACCTCCGATCGCCTGCACCCCAACCCATCCAGTCCCGGGGAATTCGAAAGGGCCTGGGCACAGCCCGCAGTTGGCCCGGCGGCTCTCGCCCCGGAGTGACTTCTTTCCGGTTGTGTGTTCGTCGAATGCGGCGTTCCGTTCCATCGGTTCGGTGAATCCCGGTGTGGCAGGCCCGGGTGATGCCGGGATCAGTTGGGCAGGACTTGTCCCAGCTGCCTTTCACACCAGAGTGCCGCCTGGAGCAATTCCCGGTCGTTCCCCCTGGCTGCGATCAACTGCAGTCCCAGGGGGAGTCCGTCGCTGTCGAGCCCCATTGGAAGTGTGACTGCGGGGAGGCCGCAGTAGCTGAAGGGAGAGTTGAATGTGGGGTCACCGGTCGTGTCGATTCCCGGAGCGCCACCGGGAGTCGACGGACAGGCGACCACCCCAGCGGTTTCCAGCAGTCGGTCCATTTCGCTCGACAGGGCGTGTTGGTGTTCTCGGGCTCGGATATAGTCGACTCCGCGAATGGCCGATCCCTCCCGTACCAGTCCGGCCATCCGGGGCCGATATTCCCCGGGGGACTGGTGAAGTCGATTTTCGTGGCCCGCCGAGATTTCCGTGATCATTACGGTCCGGTGGTTCTCCACAACCGTGTCAAACAGTCCTGGAAGAGAGCATTCGAACACATCCACGCCAGTCGTCGAAAGTCGGTCAACCGTCTTTTCAAAAACCGTCCAGCAGTCCGGCGAGGCAACCCGTTCGAATCTCCCCTTCAAGATTCCGAGTCGGCCGAGCGGACGCCCAACGGATTCGAGCCGCGACAGGACTTCGCGATCGTTGACTCCACTCAAAACGCCTTCCAGCACCCACAGGTCATGGACGCAACGAGCCATCGGTCCCGGGACATCGAGGCTCGGTGAGGCAGGAAACAGGCCCGTGACTGGAAATCGTCCCCAGCTCGGCTTGTAACCGGCAATCCCACAGAAAGAGGCTGGTCGAATGATCGATCCACCGGTCTGGGACCCCATCGCGGCAAAGCACATTCCCGAGGCCACGCCCACCGCTGAGCCGCTCGAAGAGCCACCCGGCGTGCGACTTCGATTCCAGGGATTCCGGGTTGCCGGGGGGTCGAAACAGGCAAACTGTGTTGTCACCGTTTTTCCCAGCAGGATCCCCCCTGCCCTGCGAATCCGTTCAATCAAGGGGCCATCCTGTGTGCACGGCAAGCCCGCCTCCCATGGAGCAAAACCGCAGCCCGTGGGACTTCCCGCGACGTCGTAGAGGTCCTTGATGCCCATGGGAACCCCCCAAAGCCCTCCACAAGGCTCCCCACGCTGAATCCTTGAATCCAATTCACACGCCGTGGCCAGGGCCTGCTCGCTGTCCAGGTGAACCCACGCCTGCAGATGAGGTTCGAGTTGTTCGATTCGGTTGAGGCATTCGGAGATCACATCCTGGGCCGAGCGCCTTCCGGAGACCGTCTTCCGCAGTACCTCAACCAGCGTTCGGTCCGATTGGGCCAGAGGTGTGTTCATTGACAAGCGTCCATGAGGCAAGGAGTGAAGGGGCAGAGCACAGGCAGGTGGGGGTTATTGGCTGGTGGTTCAACTCAGGTTCTATCGGCAGTCGCCGGTGATTGAAAACGAGTCGCGATCGACACCGGAAAAGAGCTCATCTTGACCTCGAGTGGCAACCTCGGATACGAACCCGTCATGACCCTGCTCGACCGCTACCTGCTGGGACGTTACGCCTACGTGTTCCTTGTGGGCTACGTTGCCCTGTTCGGCCTGTATTTCGTGATCGATGTTTTCACGAATGTGGGAGATTTTCTGGATCTTCCCGGTGGCCTGGGGGTGATTGTCACTGAGATCCTGAAGTACTACTCGTATCGCAGTTGTGCCTTTTTCGGCTCGATCGGCGGATCGATGCTGGTGATCGCCGGGATGACGACACTCGCACTCCTGCAGAAGTATGGCGAACTGTATCCAGTCCTCGCCGCAGGGGTGTCAACGATTCGCCTGCTGCGACCAATTGTGATCGGCGCGGTTGTGGTCAATGGCCTGATCGTGCTGAACCAGGAATTGGTCATTCCGCGAATTGCGCTCCAGTTGCAGCAGGATGCCGGTCACCAGAATGATGCGACATTCAATGTGGAACCGGCAATCGATTTTTCCGCCGACATCACCATCGCAGGACAGCGGCTGAACCTCCGAAAGCGGTCACTCGAGGGGGCTGAATTTGTCTTGCGGGAAACCCGGGTGGCGACTGTCCTGACTCCGGTGACCGCCAAGGAGGCGGTCTCGATCGAACCGGGACCGGATCAGCCCGCCGGTTGGTTGCTGTCAGGCTTCAAGCCTCCACTCACCGACCTCCCGTTGACCGAGTTTGGCAGGACGTTGATCCGTCCTGGGCCAGAGCCCGACACCCTGTTTGTCCGTACGGACATCACCTTTGATCAATTGTACCGTCGTGACAGCAGTTTTGAATACCTGTCCACCCGGGAATTGATCAATCGGGTTCAAAATCCCTCATATAACTACCAGTCGCTTCGCAGTCAGAGCATGTATCTTCACTCCCGACTCACCAAGCCCATCATGAATCTTGTGGTTTTGCTGGTCGGAGTGCCGTTTATCGTCCGGAAGGAAAGTTCCTCGCTTCTGAAGAACGTAGGCATGTGCGCCAGCGTCCTGGGGGTGATGTTCGGCTGTAACGAAGCCTTCGGCTATCTTGCAAAGTTCAACCTGTTGACCCCTGAGTCAGCCGCCTGGGCCCCAATCATTCTGTGGGGCGGGTTCGCCGCCTGGTCGTCGCTCAATATCAAGACCTGACCCCGGTTGACTTCCAACCCTCCGGGTGCACAACCCCCTTTTTCAGGATCAGGTTGGCGTAAAGTGCCGTCTCCCCCGTTGCGACGATGGCAAATGCGTCCCGTGACCGCTGGTAGAAATCGTGGCGGCCAATGCGGGTCAGTGGAATGACGCGTCCTTCGGCCCGAAAGAGCTGCTCGGAGAACGACTTCCAGATGGGGGGATCCTCGGTTCCAGGATCTACCGGCTGCATGACCATCGCTACGTCTTCGACAAACGTGTCGATCGGGAGGAGCTTCAGGATGGCCTCCACAAGTTCCACCGCCCCGTGTCCATCAGCCCGAACCAATCGGCGGGCATTCGCCGCGGCAGGATAGTTCCCATCCGCGATCACCAGCTCATCGCCATGCCCCATTTCCATCAGGACGAGCATTAGTTCTGGGGAAATCACTGGCGGGATCTGCTTGAGCATGGCGTGACCTGAAGGAATTCAGGAACCGGATTGCGAAGGGGATGACGGGGGGGGGCTTGTGTTGGAACTTCACCGAGGTCGGGCAAATGACTGACCGTTGAGACTATCGTCGTCCCACGGGCCCGGCCAGTCGCGGGGGGAGTGTTTTCGTCAACGCCTTCCGGAGATCCTGCACCACATCCCCCTCCTCCGGAACCTGTCGCAGCACGGTGGCCTCCCCGGCGGCCAATTGATGGGCAACAAACTCAAGAGACTGCTGCATGTCTGCAAAAAAAACCGCCAGCTCCGCCGCCGTCAGGTCACTCCGGAGCAATTCACTGGCCCCGATCCCTCGACGATTTCGGACCAGGCGAGCCAATCCGCTGGTGCCACTGCGGTACAACGATCCTTCGAGGAATGCCCGACGCAGTCCCCCCTGCTCGTCAAAATGGAAGACCCGGTTCGCATTCCAGTAAACCGAGAACCACCCGTTTGACCGCAACCCCAGCAGGATTGGTTCGATCTCGGGAGGAACAGCCAGTTCCGCGCGCATCACGAATGCTTTCGCCTCAGCAATCAGATCTTCCCGGTCGTCCTCATGCCTGGCCATGGGTTCGGCGTCCTTTCGGGTCGGTCATCCACCCGTGGCGTTGGAGATTCGGTCGTTCCAGAAAACGCCAATCGATGGCGTCTGCGAATCATCGCGCATCGAGCCGATCGACACATCAAGGTCGCCGTCGCCGTCGAAGTCGGCGAGTTCCATCGATGGGAATCGTCCGTGGCCTTTCAGCAGGCTATGCCGTTGGAATTCTCCTGGTGAGATCTGCTCCAGCCAGATCACCGCATCAAAATCGGGGCGGACCTGCTTGCTCGCCAGGGTTTCGGGAATTGAGACGGCGGCGACGACATCAAGATCGCCGTCACCGTCGACGTCCCCGGACAGGGCCTTGTGGACGCCGGGGAGTTCCGCGAGAAAGTGATTTTTCCAGGGGTGGCCACCGGTGTTTTCCAGCCAGCGCACACCGTGGTAGGGCTTCACGTAAAAGGTGTCAAACATATCTCCATTGGTGGCCAGCAAATCCAGGTCGCCATCGCGGTCAAAATCGACCAACTGGATTCCGGTCGAACCATGTGCCGGATCTCCTCCGGCATAAACCACCTCCCGCCGGAACCGAAATTCTCCCTGGTTCAGAAAAACTTCAATCGACTCATGTTCCTGGCTGAAGAGCGCCACAAAATCGAGGCGTCCGTCCCCATCCAGATCGGCCACCGGGACATGGATGGCTCCGTGACGAGGGTCAATCTCACGCTTCTGGAACGAGACTTCCCCGGGCTTCGTCGAAAGGTTCTCCAGAAGAACCACCTGGCCAGTCTGCCGCCAGCCGAACACGGCGACCACGAGGTCGAGATCGCCGTCTCCATCGAAGTCAGCCGGTTCGACATCCGCGACTCGCCCGACATCGGCGAGCAGCACGTGATGCTCGTACTCCCCCGCCGATGTTCCGCGGAGCCAGAGTACCCTCCCCTTCGCATGGTCCTGGGGCAGAAACGTCCCAAGATCGGCAACGATCAGGTCGGTGAAGCCGTCCTGGTCGAGATCGCAGATTTCAGCGTGGCACGGGTTCTCAAGCTGCGCCAGTTTCCTCAGGGAGGAGGGACCGACTGCTGGCTGGATTGCGCCGACGCCACCCATCCGCATGTCGCAGTAAACCAGTTCCTCAGATTTCCCCTTCGCCAGTGGTCGCCACGCCAGGGATGCCACTGCGGCATTCGACTGTCCGAGATTGTCTGCCGATGCCAGTCGGGTGAGCCGGAAGGAAACCTTCGGCGAAGTCGGCAGGTCCGGTTGAACTGGAATCGGGAGTTCCTTCGGTGCCCGCGAGGAAAACCAGTTGACGACATCGACCATCGGTGGAGGCTTGAGGTCGGAACGGCCTGATTCAAAGTAGAAATTGAATCCCTTGTTGACCTCTTCGTGCCAAGCCGAGCGCGGGAAAGACTGCGGATTGGGGACCCCGTGACAGGCCCCGCAAAACGCTTCCACCTGGGCGGTCAGTTCGGGAGATTCGGTTTTGGAACTTTTCCCGACGGCTGACGGCCGTGGGCCACTCGAACTCTCGCGGGACTCAGTTCCCGAACCAGAACACCCGACTGCGGAAAACAGGATCCCTGACAGAAACGCTGCGAGGCACAGCCGCCATGGATCGCAATCGATGCCCAGAAGCTCGATCCTCAGCCTTCTCCGGATCGCCATCTCCATGCCGTTTCTCCCAAGTCCTGACCCCCCTGTCGCTACAACCCTCACAGCAAACTCCTCAGCCTGACTGATCATACGCCACAGGGGCCCACTCTTCGAAACCGCAAATCCGGAATCTCGACCAGTGTCTCACGGATCTGCGATGACGACCCGTCACCGCACGCTTTCAAAGAGAGGAACTCCGTTTTGGAAACCGCATGGGAAGTGACTCATTCATCGGACCTGCAGTCAATTCCGCCTGACGTTTCGAAAGCCGGGCCATGGAGACACTGATCCCCCGATCGAAACAATGAAAAGCACGCCCAAAACGCGACACGGCTCCTGAATGGAACCGAAAAACACGGATAAAAACAAACAGGGCGCCAGATTCCAGATTCTTGATCCCCAGGTGGAACCTGAAGGGAGAGAACCCAAAATCTGACGCCCTGTTGATGCAGTACCCCCAAGGGGATTCGAACCCCTGTTGCCGGACTGAGAACCCGGAGTCCTGGGCCTCTAGACGATGGGGGCAACTGTCAGACAGTTTAGCAGCGGAAAACCGAATGTCAAATCGGGAATTCTGCTGTCTGAAGTCGGGCAATCGCCATCAAGCCCACTGAACTTCCGTCGGGCGATGATCCTGTCTCCTTGTCTTGCAACTGTCTCGACCTCCCCTGCCCCGCAGTCATTGTGATGGGGGAGGTCATATCCCGGAGACTATCGCGATCCGAAATAGAACAGGACAGCGGCCAATGCATATTTTCGGATCGAATGGGGCAGAACCTGGGACTGGTCGAGAAAGTACACGAGGGCCAGTCCGGTCATCAGAAGGAGAATCGAGAGTGCGAACAGGTCGGGTCCCCACGGGCGCCGCAGGGTTCCCCTCTCCCGGGTGGGAGAATGCCGAAAGATCCATCTCCAGAAAGATCCCAGCAGGAATGCTGCCGTTCCGATCCAGGCCGAGGGCATTTCCGCGATCGAGGGGACTGCGTTCCGCGAATTCAGCACATACCCCGCGATCCCCAGTCCCACGACGATCAGCAACGGAACCGCACCCCGGGGCAGAAACAGGGGGTTGGGTTCCGTTGCCAGGGTGCCATTCTCTTCGAGTTGCCGAAACCCGGCTTCCCCCACCCGCAGTGTGATGGTGGAGGAAAAGTAGTAGGCGACCGCAATCAGCAAGGTCTCGCCCCACAGTCCCGGAAGCTCGTGGCCCCGCGAGATTTCAATGACCGCCACCGCCAGCAGCAGCAGTGTCAACGCAGCCCGCACACTCCCTGCGGGCAACCCCAGCGGTGCCTGTCGTGACGCGTTTTCCCGAACTGCCTGAATTTCCAAGATGTTCTCCTCAAGGAATCGTTTTTCAAATTCACTGTGAGGAGAACGCAGCGGTTCAACAGGCGGTTCACCAAAATCCGCAACCCCGCACGGCCGCTATTTAACCGGTGAACGGTGGAAGTGGACGTGCTTCCACTCCCCCTGTTGGCGTTCCCAGACGCGAGTCTCTTCGGTACCGCGAGAATTCGGATGCCCATTGGCATCAACGTATTGGGTCAGCCGGAAATAGGCGATCACAGCACAGTCACCCATCACCCGAATTGATGGGTGACAGATGGTATTGCGCGGCTTTGACGCTCCGCCGGCGAGATCGAAGTAGAACTTGTGAAAATCGAGACCGGCAACGACATGCCCCAATGCCTCCCCCTCGATACAGGTGATGGAAGGGTCGCAGAGGCGTGCGTACGTCGTCCAATCACCCTCGGCAATCGAGTCGAGCAGTTTTTGGGTCAGGTTCAGGATCTCGGTTTCGGTGTTCGCAGGCATGGGGAACAGGAGTGTCAGGGATCGGAAAAGGGAAACTCACACAGCGAAAACGCAATGTCATAAATGGGATCGTGGTTGCCATCTGAGCACCATGACTCCCGATGACTGGAAATTCGTCTAGCCCGACAGTTTCTTCAGGAAGTCATCGAGGTCGGGGTTGTCCACCGTCGAGGATGGCGGTGGTGCCGGAGACGGCAGGCCGAAATCCTCGCGGTTCCAGTCCACGGCAGGAAGTTCCACCGATGACTCGCCCGAATCCTGTTGTCGCTGACGGAGCTTCGCAGGCGACGGCAGGGACCGATCCGTCTGAGACGTGTCTTCATCCAGACCAGGCGGAGTCCCATGGTGGGTGTCGAGGTGATGGTGAGTCTCGGACAGCCCATCGACAAGGGTGGCGGGTTCGCCATCGGCGACCGCCCGAATTTCGACCCGGCAGCAGAGCGGACCGATTTCAAGGTGCATTCCATCCCGCAGGAGTTGGTCGATACCGTGCGGAATCGGTTTGCCGTCAACCCGGGTTCCATTGGAGCTGCCCAGATCGCGGACGAGCAATTCCGACTCTGTGAGTGTCAGGAGGCAGTGCCTGCGACTGATTTCCGGGAGGCTGAGCCGCAACTGGCAATCGGGTGATCGCCCCACGGTGACAGTCCCCTTCAGATGCACTCGCGGAGGATTGCTCCTGGGCTGCAGGATATGGAGGATCACTTCCATGGTGGTGCAGTGGGGTCACTCGCGGGGTGCAGGGACAGCAATCATGTCCAGGGTAACGGTCTTCCCCGGAACACCCGTTCCCCGAACGACCGCTTTGGAAGCAGCCGGTGGGCGCTGGGGATCATAGTACTTGGGACGCAATTCGTTGAGCCGGGCGCTGGAGTCGTCGGTGGAGACGTAATACGTGGCTTTTGCCAGGTTGCGAAGGTTGCCGCCAGCCGGTTTCAACAGCTGTTCAAGGTTCGCGAAAATCTGGGGAACCTCCTCGCCACCGGATCGTTCGCTGGTGCCGTACAACCCGGACACAAAAATCAGTGAAGGGCCGTGAGTCCGCGACACCCGGCTGAAGACTGCCGAGGCCTGCATGCCGGGGGGGGTGATGTATTCAACTCGCTCCGCAGGTTCCAGCGCGGGACCGGGAGAGACGGCCAACAGCTCAATCTCAATCGTCCCGGGAGCCAGCCATTCCACGACCGACTGAGGACCCCGATGGATCTTCTGGATCTCTGCGACTGCGGCTTCCGCCTGGTCCATCGGGGAGACAAACGAACGAACAGAAATCACATCCGCGAAAGACAGCCCAAGGTGCTGGAGAGTGGCATCCAGGCTTCGCAGCGTACTGCGAGTCGCTTCCGCAATGGAGTTGCCAGCCTCGGCCTGCCCGGCGACAAACACGAGGGATCCAGGCATGACTCGACACAGCGGCGGATTCCCCGGGTTGAGGGAAAGTTTCTGCAGAGACTCGTGTTCCCGACGATCAAGCCGTGCCGAACCGGTTCCCGCGTCCACAGCGACAACATCGAGTGCGACATGCGCCCCCGCTCGCGGAAGTTGCCCCACAACAAAGCTGACAGCGCCCCGTTCCGATCCCGCATAGCGTTGATCGAGAACCCCCCGGACCTCTGTGGCCGCTTCGTCACTCGTGACGCAGAAATTCCATTTCACGATCCGGGAGGCGGCCCCTTCCCCGAGGGCTGACTCCACGCGCGACAGCAGGAACTCAGCCTGCTCCCTCGCACTCGAGGCCGCGACTCCACCCGTTTCCAACTGCGGGAAAACCTGGGTGGAGAAGACCAACGGCACATCATCAACGCGAACGGCACCGCTGCTGCCCGAACAAGGCCCGACACCAAACCGGGATAGCCCTTCCGCCCGTGCCGCAGAAGGCCACAGCAACAACACCATCATCATCCCCAGTGAGATGGGGGATCTTTTCGGAGGGCCGTGCGACATGCAGTGGGGGGCGGGAACGCAACAAGGGGATTCGCTTCCCTGATTCTAACGAACCACGGGCTCAAATGCGCCGCCTCTGGATTGAGATTTCGCGGGCCGGCTGGAGAGTCCCAGCCACGACCGGTGATGATCTCGATGGCACCTCGCGGCAGGACCGATCGGGGACCAGACTGCTGCCACCACGTACTGGTTTGTGAAATCTTTTTGCCACGCCCGCCAGCAAGCGACAGAGCGGTTTTTCGACCATCGGCCACTCTCAGGCTCCGGCCGACCTCAAAATGCTGGTTACGACCTGACCATGCACATCCGTGAGTCGGTAATCCCGTCCCTGGAATCGGTAGGTCAAGCGGGTGTGATCGATCCCAAGGCAGTGCATGACGGTCGCCTGGATGTCGTGGATATGCACGGGATTCTCCACGATGTTGTAGCTGAAGTCGTCCGTCGTCCCATGGACCAGCCCACCCTGGATGCCCCCCCCGGCCATCCACAGGCAAAAATTCCGCCCATGGTGATCGCGACCGTAGTCGGCCTGAAGCCCTCCCTGTCCGTAAACCGTCCGGCCAAACTCGCCGCCCCATACAACGAGGGTTTCGTCGAGCATCCCCCGCTGTCGAAGATCCTCGAGAAGCGCTGCCTGGGGCTGGTCGACATCACGGCACTGCTTTGGCATGTTGGTGGCCAGTCCGCCATGCTGGTCCCAACCGCGGTGGTACAACTGCACGAACCGCACTCCCCGTTCGACCAGTCGGCGGGCGAGCAGGCAGTTGGCCGCAAAGCTCCCGGGACGACGGACATCGTCCCCGTACATTGTCAGGACCGATTCCGGCTCACTCTTCAGGTCGACCAATTCAGGCACCGACGACTGCATTTTGAATGCCAGCTCGTATTGCGAGATCCGGGTCGCAATCTCGGGATCGTTCGCGGCTTCCAGCTTTTGTCGGTTCAGTCCCGCAATGACATCCAGTTGCCGACGCCGCAGGTTGCGGTCGATCCCCGGTGGGTCGGAAAGGTACAGCACAGGATCTCCCTGGCTGCGCAGTTTGACTCCCTGGTGACTCGAAGGCAGAAAGCCGCTTCCCCAGAGTCGATCGAGCAAACCCTGGTTGGCGTCGGCCCCGGACCCGTGAGAAATCATCACCACGAAGGCTGGAAGATCCGAGGCCTCACTTCCCAGTCCGTAGCTGGCCCAGGCTCCGATCGATGGACGGCCTGGTTGCTGCGATCCGGTCTGGATGAACGTGATGGCCGGGTCGTGATTGATCGCCTCGGTATTGACCGAGCGGATGACGCACATCTCCTTCATCATGCGTCGCGTATGCGGCAGGAGTTCCGAAATCCAATGTCCCGTCTCAGGGCATTGCTCGAAGCCAAACTTCGAGGAAATCACCGGAAAGCTCTTCTGTCCCGAGGTCATCCCGGTCAGTCGCTGCCCCTTGCGGATCGAGTCTGGCAACTCACTGCCGTGGAGTTCCTTCAGTCCCGGCTTGTGGTCAAACAGTTCCAGTTGCGAAGGGCCGCCCGACTGGAACAGGTAGATGACCCTCTTGGCCTTTGCCGGAAAATGTGTGCCCGAAAGAACCCCCGGTTCTGCCCGGGCCGCAGTCGACTCCCCCAGCAGGCTGGCGAGCGCCGCCATCCCCACTCCGGATGACGCCGACAGCAATTGCCGTCGCCCCATGGAGGCCGAACCCAATGCGCCAAGTGCCTGCGGGAATTCCATGACAGATCTCGGGAGGTTGGACAACAGTTTGCAGGAGGTTTGATGTGGTCCGCAGGATCAGGAACGACGTGTTTCCAGGCGAATGTCGACACTCGCGGCGTGGGCCGTGAGCCCCTCCGTCTGGGCCAGCAATCGAACGTCATCCGCCGTGTCCCGCAAGGCCCCCTGATCGTAGGCGATCAGGGACGACCGTTTCAGGAAATCGGTGGCACACAGCCCATTGGCGAAGCGGGCGGTCCCGCCGGTCGGCAGCACGTGGGAAGGACCTGCGACATAGTCTCCCAGGGCCACCGGGGTATGATGCCCCAGGAAAATGGCCCCGGCGTTTTGGACATTTTCCACGGTCTCTCGCGGAAAACGGGTCGAGATATGCAGGTGCTCGGGAGCGAAAAGATCGGTCAGTTCGGTCGCCTCCGCCTCGTTTCGGGCGAGGATCAAAGCCCCGTATTCTTCGAGACTGCTGCGGGCCAGATCACCCCGGTCCACCACTCCCAATTGCCGCTCCAGCGCCTGCCGAACCTGCTCCAGCAACGGCGCATGCCAGGTGATCAGCACGCCCGATCCGGGGCTGTGTTCCGCCTGGGAAATCAGGTCGCTCGCGATGAACTCGGGATGAGCCGAGTCATCGGCCAGCACAACGACCTCACTGGGGCCGGCAATCGAATCGATGTCAACTTCGCCAAACACCCATCGTTTGGCGAGGGCGACAAACAGGTTGCCCGGCCCGACAATCTTGTCGACTCGCGGGGTGCCTTCGGTGCCGTAGGCAAGTGCCGCCACCCCCTGGGCCCCCCCGGTGCGATAGACCTCGTGAACTCCCAGCAGGTCACAAGCGGCAAGCAGGTCGGCATTGAAACCACCGAAGGGGGTTGGCGGGACCATGACCGCAATCTCGCGGACGCCGGCCACCTGGGCCGGAACGGCGGTCATCAGCAGGGTCGAAGGGTAAGCCGCCGCTCCCCCGGGCACACAGATCCCGATCCGCCGCATCGGACGATAGCGCTGCCCCAGTTCAATCGTCCCACCTCCCGACGTGGACTTTCGCAGTTCGACATCTTTCGGCAGGATCGCCGACTGGAATTCGCGGATGTTGCTGGCGACCCGCTCAATCACCCGCAGATACTCGGGGCGGGCCTGTTGCCGCGCTGCCCGGAATTCGGTCGGCGAAACCCGCAACTCATCCGCCGACAGAGTCTTGCGATCGAGCCGGGCACCATAGTCGAGGACGGCCTGCAGACCCCGGCGGCGGACCTCTCCGCAAATCCGTTCGACGACCTGCTGTGGTGACAGGGCTTCGCCGAACAGTTCCAGAGTCCGCTGCCGCCCCGACTCGGAAACGATATCCCCCCGGATTCCCAGCTTGCCGCGCAGGGAGTCGATCAACTGCCGGGCATCCTGCTTGCCACAGTCGATGGTGGGGATGTTCAAAGACTCACCGGGGGATTTCATGAGGGAGATCTGAGGGACGGGTTCGGGGAGGTGAGGGGACGAGGTCCCAGGTCGGTGATCATCAGGATAAAGCATCGCTGCAGGCTGCGGGAGAGATGCGGGCGGGTTGCCGGTTGGCACGTTCTCCCTGTAGATTGCAGAGATTCTTCCCGTTCCTGGACCCAGAATTCACTGCCTCGTGATGCCCCCCCGAATTGATCTGCGGAGTGATACCGCCACCAAGCCCACTGCGGGAATGCGCCGTGCCATGGCGGAAGCCGAGGTCGGTGACGACATGCTCGCGGAAGACCCGACGGTCAATCGTCTCGAGCAGCGGATCTGCGAGTTGTTGGGAAAAGAGGCGGCGGTGTTCGCCTGTTCGGGGACCCAGTCGAACCAGATGGGAGTTCGCGTGCACTGTCTCCCCGGAGATGAAGTGCTGATTGACCACACGGGTCATATTGCGAACTACGAACAAGGTGCCCCGGCGGCCCTCAGTGGGGTCACTTGCCGGCTGCTGCCAGGACGGAATGGCCTCCTGGATGTTCCCGATCTGGAGGGGAAAATCCGGGCCGACAACCAGCATTTCTGCCGCACCCGTCTGGTCTGCCTGGAGAATACCACGAACGTGGGGGGAGGACGGGTCTACCCACTCGCCCAGGTCGAGCGGATTTGTGACTGGGCCCACAGTCATGGACTGAAGGTCCATCTCGACGGGGCCCGGATGTTCAATGCCGTTGTCGCCGGGGGATATACGGCGCGGGAGTTGTGCCGGAACATCGACACAATCTCGATCTGCTTTTCGAAGGGGTTGGGTTGTCCCATGGGCTCCATCCTCGTGGGGACCGGGGAGGACATCGCGAAGGCCCGCCGGGTTCGCAAGCTGTTTGGCGGAGCCCTGCGGCAGGCCGGCATTGTGGCGGCCGCGGCCCTGTATGCACTCGATCATCACGTCGATCGCCTGCGGGACGATCACGACAACGCCCAATTGTTCGCATCGCGGATCGAGCAAGTTCCGGGAATTCAGGTCAACGCGGGCGAGGTTGAGACCAATCTCGTGTTTTTCGACGTTGATCCCTCCTGTGGCACGGCAGGTCAGTTGTCGACCAGGCTGGCGGGGAAAGGGGTCTTCATCAACGCCTCTGGTCCCCAGCGATTGCGGGCCTGCACCCACCTCGATGTGTCCCGGGACGATGCCCTGCGGGCCGCCGAGGCGATTTCCGAATCGATGCACGAAGGGTTGCTCTCGGCGGCCAGCGCCGCCGCCGGCCCCTATTCCCGCTGAGAGTTCACTCATGGGACCGGGCAGTCTGTCCCGAGACCAGGGGGGGCCTGTTCCCGCCCCGTCCTGGGTGAGTGATCGTTTCGAGATGGCATTTTCTCTCCAGAGACAACCATGGCACGCCGATTCGTCAATACGCTGTCCGATGGGGATCAGGTCGACGAGATCTACTTCCTCGCGGACCGGCAGATC
>Ga0315902_10005273_pt1 | contig 18306 bp, 17 predicted proteins | sample LakEriMetagenome_9_FD_203523 | JGI IMG/M metagenome (GOLD analysis project Ga0315902, IMG submission 203523) | Freshwater fungal communities from buoy surface, Lake Erie, Ohio, United States - Buoy 12 MA117 | ecosystem: Environmental > Aquatic > Freshwater > Lake > Lake biofilm | place: USA... | reverse complement strand
TCGCCACCGTGGCAGCCGCCAAGCCCCCGAAGCCCACCTCGTCGCCTTCGAAAGGCACGCCGGGCAAGAAGGCCGACGACAAGACCACGGAGCGGGTCGTGGCGGAGAACCGCAAGGCCCGTCACGACTACGAGATCCTCGACACGCTCGAATGTGGGATCGCCCTGGTGGGAAGCGAGGTGAAGAGCCTTCGCGGCGGACGCATGAGCCTCGACGAGGCCTATGGCCGCGTGGACGGCAACGAAGTCTGGCTGCTCGGCTGCGACATCCCCGAGTATGAGAAGGCCAACCAGCTCAACCACAAGCCGAAGCGGCCCCGGAAACTCCTGCTCCACCGTCGCGAGATCGCAAAGTTCGCCGGCCACGCCTTCGAGAAGGGGCTCACACTCGTGCCCCTCAAGGCCTACTTCAAGAACGGCCGCGTGAAGGTGCTCCTGGGTGTCGGCCGGGGCCGCAAGGCCCACGACAAGCGGCAGAAACTCAAGGCCGACACCGCGAAGCGCGACATCGAGCAGGCGCTGCGGGGAAAGCGCTAGAAACGCCGACGCCCCCGGAGGAAACCTGCGGGGGCGTCGGGTGCATGTGGCGGTGTGCGGCGGCTGAGCCTTGCGGCGCGACGATCAGTCGTCGGCGCAGGCGCCCACGAGCGCGGACGACTCGGTCGAGTCTTCCGGATGCCAGAGCGGCATGCCCCGCTGGATGCGTTCGGCGAGGATGTCGATCTTCTGCTTGGAACCGGCCGGGGCGGTGGTCGGAATGAATTCCGTCGTGCACTGCGGCTCGAAGTTCTCGTCGTGACCGTAGAGTTCGATGATTTCGAAGACGTTGCGGATCCTGGCCATCGTAGGGAAACCACTCCTTGTTGATACGAGTCGAAGATGACGTCCATCAGGCAGACGGAACGGACCGCTGGCCCTGAACGCCCTGTTCCCGAACGGTTGACGCTGACCCGATGGATCGACACCGCAAGCCTGCCGCGAGGCGGACTGCGAATCATCATCAGGCGACCCGCGGGCGGGACGGCGGAGGTGCCGTGGCGGGCGCGACGAGCGACGGGAACTTCGACATTATGGACGCGTGCCGACGCGAGTCAAACAATTCGCGCGCAGGGAAATAGCCCCGGTTTTTCCCCGGAAGAAACACCGTAAACCGCAAGGTCGAGCCCGCCGTGACCGCCGGTCAATCACTGCCCGGGAGGGCCGGGGGGGAGCACGATCTCGATGTCGCCCGGCGGTGGAGCCGATGACGTCGTTCCGGACGTCGCGGAGGGGTCGAACTTGGGTGTGTCGATTCCGGTGCGGGCTTCGAGGTCGGCGGTCAGCGACACCTTGTCGCCTCCGGCAGGCCTGAGTTCGAGCATGGTCACGCCCCAGGAGCCGGCCGTCTTTTTGCCCTCGACCGCAACGACACCCTTGCCCTTCGAGCCCGCGACGTCGAACTCGAGCATCGCGATCCCGTCGGTCTCGTTGGCCGTGCCCCGGACCGACGTCGCACAGGTCACGGGGCCGCCGAGGACCTCCGTAACGCGGGCGTTCTCCCGGATCTCGGCCGTCGCCTCCTGGACGATCGGGTGTTGCGACAGGGGGCGGCAGCCCATCACGACCGTCAGGCACGCGATTCCGAGGCAGGCGACCCCACGAACGATCGGAAGCGGACGAGCCATGGCGGACTCCGGTGAGGGGTGGGACACGATGTGCGGAGGATTTCGGCGGCCCAGGCCGACGCCGGTGTCAGGCCTTGGCGTCGTTGGCCCGGCACCAGGCGATCTTGTCGGCGGTGGTGGTGGGCAGGCCGCCACCAGCCGCCGGCTTCGCCGCCTTCTTGGCCGGAGGGGCCGCCTCCGCGACTGGCTCCTCGGACTCGACCGGCGTCGCGGCGACTGGCTCGGCTGTGGTCGCCTTGGCGGCTCGCGCTTTGGCGAGGATCTCCGCGGTGGAGGGTTTGCCGGTGGGCTTGGCCTCTGCGGCGGGCTTCGCCGCAGCTGCTTTTCCACGTGCGGCGGCGAGGATATCGGCGGTGGACGCCTTCTTCGGAGCGGCCGGCGTGGCGGCTGCCTTGGCAGCCGCCTTCGCCGGAGCGGCCTTGGCGGCCGGCTTGGCCTTCTCCTCGGCGGGCTTGGGCAGCGGCTTGGGAACGACCTTCAGGCAGTCCGGGTCGATGTCGTACCAGCCGACGTTGTTGAACTGGTCGAACTCAACGAGGCACCGCCCGTTCATGTTGACCGTCTTCACCTGGCCGGTGGCGCGGGCGAACCGGGAGAGTTCGGGCGCCGGGGAGTCGATCACGACGTACTTGTCGGTCCACTCGGACTTCAGTCGCTCGATGACGTCGAACATGGTGTCGTGGCCAGGAAACGGGGGCAGGTTCCGCCGCAGCCAAGAATGTGATCGATGGCGGGGGGGATCGCAAGATGCGGCCGCCCCCGGGCGTCATCCGCCCCGGGCCGGGGTGGCCGGCGGCACGACGTGGAAGCCTGACCGCGAAGCATGGTAGGCCCAGCGAATGGTCGCCGGGAGATCCCCGGCCACGGGAGGCGCCGCGAACCGGATTCGTTCACCGTCGCGGTCGTACGTCGATCCCAGCCAGCCTGGCTGCTCACGAACGCGACAGGCGATCTCGAACAGCAGGGCGTCGGGCCGGTCGGGGCATGCCGTCACGCTGGCCGAGAAGTGCGAACGGCCGGCCAGGCCGACGCCGAGCAAGGCCGGACCGGTCGCCGTCTCGACGGCGGAAAGCTCCACGAGCGGCGGCGAGCAGGGCCACGCGGCATCCCTGCCGTCGGCACGGTCCTCGAGCGACTCCGCCCACGGCGTGCCGTCGAGCAGGATCACGTGCCGCCAGCGGTCGCCGGACCAGGAGAACACGGCCTGCATGGCTCCCGCCGCCACCACGATCGGCGGCCGGGGCCGCGGCGTGGCGCGTTCCGAGGGCTGTCGTTCGCGGTCGGAGGTCGGGAAGGTCATGATGGGGGCCCAAGCATACGCCGACCGCGGGCTGCCGCGGCCACGATTCCGGGACGGGCTCATGGAACCGCGTCGCTCGCTCCGCTGGCCGATCCTCCTCGGGGTGGTGCTGATCGCGGCGCTCATCGCGCTGACGGTGGGCTGGGTGCTCGTGAGCATTGCGGCCGCCCTCGGATCCGGCAACGCGGCGTTCTATTGGGCCACCCTCGGCGTCGGGGTGGCGCTCCTGGTGGTCGTGCTCGCGGGCGTGATCGTCTACCTCGCGCTCACCGTGAAGGCGATCGCCCTCTCGCAGCGGCAGAGCAACTTCATCGACAGCGTGACGCACGAGCTCAAGAGCCCGTTGGCATCGCTCAAGCTTTCCCTGCAGACCCTCACCCGGCGGACGGTGCCGACCGAGCAGCAGGCCGACTTTCACCGGATCATGCTCCAGGACGTGGAGCGGCTCGATACGCTGATCGACCACCTTCTCGATGCCGCCAAGACGCTCCAGCGCCGGCCGGCGGCCGGGGGCGACGTGGCCGACGTCGCCGAGATCCTGCCGAACATCGCCGCCGCGGTGCTCCAGCGGCACGGAGTGCCGGCCGACGCGGTCACGGTGAACACGGCCGGCGCCACGCCGCTGCTGGTGACCGGGCGGTCGGCCGACGTCGAGATCGTGCTTCGCAACCTGCTCGACAACGCGGTGAAATACTCGCTGCCCGATCCGCGGGTCACGATCACGCTCGGCCGCACCAACACCGGGCGCGTGCGGATCGAGGTGGCCGACAACGGGCCCGGCATTCCGGTCCCGCTTCGCCCGCTGGTGTTCCGCCGATTCGTCCGCCTTGGCAGTGAGCTCGAGCGTTCGACCCAGGGAACGGGCCTCGGCCTGTTCCTGGTGAAGTCGCTGGTGCGACAGATGCGGGGCAGGGTGGGCGTTCGCGGCCGCCAGCCGCCGCCGGGCACCGTGTTCGAGGTGGAACTGCCCGCGGCGAAGCACGTCGACGCTGCGGCCGGGGCGGCCTTTTCAGGCCGCGTGCCGCTGGTCTAATCGGGCCATGCACACCCCCCACACTCCTCCCATGACGCCGGCCGTCGACGTTGTGCCGATCCGTCGCGTGCTCGTCAGCGTGTTCGACAAGGCGGGCCTCGACCGGCTCGCCGCGGCGCTGAAATCCGCGGGCGTCCACGTCGCCAGCACCGGCGGCACGGCGACGGCTCTCACGAAGCTGGGACTCGAGGTCGAGGACGTGTCCGCGATCACCGGCTTTCCCGAGGTGCTCGACGGCCGCGTAAAGACGCTCCACCCCGCCATCTTCGCCGGCATCCTCGCCCGGGGCGACCGGCCCGACGACCTGGCCGTGCTGGCGGAGCATGCGATCGAGCGGTTCGATGCGGTGATCGTCAACCTGTACGATTTCCAGAGCGTGATCGCCAGGCCCGACTGCACGCCCGCCCAGGCGATCGAGCTGATCGACATCGGCGGGCCGAGCCTTGTGCGGGCGGCGGCGAAGAATCACGCCTTCACGAGCGTGGTGACGAGCCCGGCCCAGTACGACGCGTTGGTGGCCGCGGTGCAGCGGGGGGGCACCACGCTCGCCGAGCGACGCCGGCTGGCCGCGGCGGCCTTCGAGCACACCGCGAGGTACGACGCCGTGATCGCGCGGTGGATGGCCGGGTACGCCGGCCTCGTCGCCGAGGCGCCGGCGCCGACACCGCAGGCCGATGCCGCGGACGATCCGCCGCTGCCGGCCCGGGTGACCTTCGAGCTCGAGCGGCGGCTGCCACTTCGCTATGGCGAGAATCCCCACCAATCGGCGGCGATGTACGCCCCGGCCGGCACCCACCTCGGCCTCGCGGGCCTCAAGCAGCTCTGCGGGAAGGAGCTCTCCTACAACAATCTTCTCGATCTCGATGCGGCAGCGCGGCTCGCCGGACTCCTCCAGGATCCCGCGGCCGTCGTCGTGAAGCACACCAATCCGTGCGGCGCCGCTTCGGACGGAACGGTGGCCGGGGCCCTGTCCACGGCGATGGCGGCTGACCCGACGAGTGCCTTCGGGTCGATCGTGGCGGTCAACCGACTCTTCGACCGTGACTGTGCCGAGGTGCTCTGCACGCCCGGGCTGTTCGTCGAGGTGGTGGCGGCGCCGGCCTTCTCGAAGGAGGCGGTGGAGATGCTCACCACCCGGCCCACGTGGAAGGCGAGCGTGCGGCTCGCGGAGGTGCCCGCGGGCGATCCCTGGGAGGCGACGGCCGGCCTCGAACTGCGGAGCGTGGCCGGAGCGCTTCTGGCCCAGCGGCCCGACGACGAGTGCGATGACCCCGCGACGTGGCGGGTGGTCACCAAGGCCGCGCCGTCATCCGGACTCACCCAGCACCTCGACTTCGCCTTCACGCTGGTCCGCCGGCTGACGAGCAACGCGATCGCGGTCTGTCAGGGCACGAGCCTCGTGGGTGCCGGCATCGGCCAGACGAGCCGGGTCGACGCGGTGCGAATCGCGCTGGAGAAGGCGGGCGCGAGGGCGCGGGGCGGCGTGCTCGCCTCCGATGCGTTTTTCCCATTTCCCGACTCGATCGAGCTCATCGCCAGGGCGGGCATCGCCGCGATCGTGCAGCCGGGGGGCTCGAAGCGGGATCCCGAGGTGATCGCCGCCGCAGACGCCGCAGGCATCCCGATGGTGTTCACGTCGCGGCGGCACTTCCGGCACTAGGTCACGCCTGCCGGGCCATCCTGGCCCCGGCAGGCTGAAGTGGGATGGGCGTCGCATCCGGCGACGCGGCCCTTGCTTCTGCCCGGCCATCCTGGCCCCGGCCGCTACACTGAGCGTGTCGATCTCCACGGCGTCCGGCCGCGCGATCGCCCCGGGGTGCGGTGCCAACGATGACAGGCAGCGGTAGGCGCGGCTTCACGCTCGTCGAGGTCCTGGTGGTCGTGGCGATCATCGGGGTGCTCATCGGCCTTTTGCTACCGGCCGTGCAGGCGGCGCGGGAGTCGGCTCGCAGGCTCCGGTGCTCCGCCAATCTCCGGCAGGTGGGGCTCGCGGTGCTCGCGCACCACGAGGCGCGTCGGGCGCTGCCCACGACGGTCTCCTCCGGCACCGTGGCGCGGCGGGGCGACTTCGACCCACGGTCCGGTACGTCCCACTCCTGGCTCGTGCAGATCCTGCCCTACCTCGAGGAGCAGGCGCGCTTCGATCGATTCGACCTCGATCGCAGCCTGTTCGATCCCGGGCCGAAGGGAGGCACGCCCGGTCCCGAGTCGGATCGGCCCGCGATCCTCGCCTGCCCCGGTGATGCCGGCGGCCCGCCCTTTCGTCACGCAACCCTCACGAGGGGCCGTCCATTCGCGAAGGGCAGCTATGCCGCCTGGGCGAGCCCCTACCACGTCGAGTTCCAGCACCGTTATCCGGCGCCGCTCGGCTGGCGGCCGCGCCCGCGGCTCGGCGACCTTCGCGACGGCGCCAACGCCACGCTCGTGGCGTCGGAGGTGCTCGGCGGCCCCGAGGAGTGGGACGCCCGCGGAGCCTGGGCCGTCGGCTGGAACGCCGCGAGCGTGCTGGCGTATGACATGCACGCTTATCCCGACGCGCCTCCCTTTCGGCACTTTCCCATGAGCCTCGGCCACACGCAGCGGCCAAACACCCGCGATCCGGCCGTGAACGTCGATGTGCTCTACGCATGTCCGGAGGCGGCGCAGGACTCCATGACCGCCCGCGGGATGCCGTGCGCCGAATGGGAGGAGGACGACGTCTGGCGGTACCTTTCGAGCGCTCCGCGGAGCACGCACCCGGGGGGCGTGCAGTCGCTCTGGGCAGACGGGCGCGTCGGTTTTCTCGACGACGGCGTCGACGAGGTCACGCTCGCGTACCTGATTGCGATCGATGATGGCCGCCCGGTGAAGCCGCCGCGGTGATGCACGTCGGCGGGGCGGGTAGACTCCCCTGTCCCACGACCGCCGTCGCACTGTTTCTCGCGGACCTCGAGGTTCTCCCGAGCCAAGCTCGCCATGCCCGACATCCTCGACGAGATCGTGACGCGGAAGAAGGCCGAGGTGGCGCTCGCCCGGGAACGGGTGCCCACCGCCGCGCTCGAAGGACGGCTCGCCGTCGCCCCGCGGCCCCGCGACTTCTTCGAGGCCCTCGCCGCGCCGGGGCCGATCAGGCTGATCGCCGAGTTCAAGCGGAAGAGCCCGTCGGCCGGCGAGATCCGTCCGGGGGCAACGATCGAGGACGTGGTTCGCGGCTATGCCGCCGCCGGGGCGAGCTGCCTGTCGATCCTCACCGACGGGATCGGCTTCGGCGGGAGCCTCGTCGATCTCGAGAGCGCGCGGATCGCCGTGCCGCTGCCGGTGCTCCGCAAGGAGTTTGTGGTCGATCGCTACCAGGTGATCGAGGCCCGGGCCCACGGGGCCGACGCGGTGCTTCTGATCGCCGAGTGCCTCGACGACTGCCTCCTGCGGAGCCTCTACCGGGAGATTCTCGACCTCGGCATGACGCCACTGGTGGAACTCCACGACGAGGCGAATCTTCCTCGCGTGCTCGATCTCGGGGCCACGCTCGTGGGCATCAACAACCGCGATCTCAAGACGATGACCACAGACCTCGACACCGTGCTGCGGCTTCGTGAGCGGGTGCCGGACGACGTGCTCCTCGTGGCGGAGAGCGGCATCAAGACCCGGGCCGACGTCGAGCGGCTCGAGGCGGCGGGCATCGCGGCGATGCTCGTGGGTGAGTCGCTGCTCAAGGAGCCCGATCCGGGTCGGGCGGCGGCGGTGCTTCTGGGGCGCTGAGAAACCGGTAGCCCGCGCCGCGAACCGAGAGGAAGTGGACGGGCCGCGAAGGATCGTCCTCGAACGTCTTCCGCAGGTTGAGCATGAAGGTGTCGACCGTCCGTGTGGCGGGCGGTCGATTCATGCCCCACACCTTCGTGAGCAGCTCCTCGCGGGTGACCACCTTGCCCTCGTGCTGCACCAGGTACTTGAGCAGTTTCATCTCGAGGCTGGTGAGCTTCACGGGCACCCCGCGGCAGCTGGCCTCCCAGGTGTCGAAATTGACCTCGGCCGACCCGAACCGTGCGGCGGCGGCCGCGGCAGGCTCTGCAGGCTCCGGCAGCCGCTCGTCGCGGCCGCGACGGGAGAGCAGGCTGCGGATCACCGAGAGCAGCTCCTCGAGGTCGAACGGCTTCTGGAGGTAGACGTCGGCACCGGAGTCGAAGCCTCGGATCCGATCCTCGACGAGCGTGCGGGCGGTGAGCATGACCACCGGCAGCGTGTCGCCGCGGTCACGGAGCGTCTCGCAGACGGCGTAGCCGCTCATGCCGGGGAGCATGAGGTCGAGCACCACAAGGTCGATCGCCGGCGTCGCCCCCGCCACGACGTGGAGCGCCGTCGGGCCGTCGCCGGCGACGCTCACCTCGTAGCCCTCGGCCTCGAGGTTGAACTTGATGCCGAAGGCGAGGTGCTGCTCGTCCTCGACGACGAGGATGTGCGGCATGGGGTTGCATTCCGAGGGCATGAGCCTGGAACCCGTAGTGTATCGTCGCCGCGCCGCCACTTTGCACCGCGATTGACGAACGCATGCACACCCCCCGAAGATGCGACGAACGCAAGGAGGTTTTCGTGGCCGAGATCGCCATCCAGCCGGTCGAGACGAGGGGTCAGCAGAAGCGGTTCATCCGCCTGCCCTGGCGGATCTACGCGGACGATCCCTGCTGGATGCCCCCCCTGATCATGCCGCAGGAGGAACTCCTCGGCTTCCGCAAACACCCGTTCTACGAGCGGTCGAGGAGCCGATCATTCCTCGCCACGCGGGGCGGCCGCGACGTTGGCAGGATCACGGCGATCGTCAACGCCGGCCACATCGACCGCTACAAGGAACAGCGGGGGTTCTTCGGCTTCTTCGAATGCGACGACGACACCGCCGCGTCGCGGGCCCTCTTCCAGGCGGCGGGCGACTGGCTGCACGCCCAGGGCATGACCTGCATCCGCGGCCCGGCCAACCCCACGCTCAACTACGAGTGCGGCCTCCTGATCGAGGGCTTCGACACGCCCCCCTTCTTCATGATGACGCACAACCGGCCGTGGTATGCCAATCTCGTGGAGGACGCGGGCTTCGGCAAGATCGAGGACATGTTCGCCTTCTGGGGGCAGGCTTCGATGCTCGACGGGATCGATCCCAAGCTGGCCACCATGATCGAGGGCGTGAAGGAGCGGTTTGGCGTCACCCTGCGGCCGCTCGACAAGGGTCGGTTCGCTGAGGAGGTGCGGATGTTTCTCCATATCTACAACGAGAGCCTCGGCGGCACCTGGGGCTTCGTGCCGCTCACGCCCGGCGAGGTCGATCACATGGCGGCCAGCCTCAAGTATCTCATCGAGCCGGAACTCGCGATCGTGGCGGAGGTGGCCGGGAAGCCCGTGGGGGCGGTCTTCTGCCTGCTCGACTACAACCCGCGGATCAAGGCGATCGACGGCAAGCTGTTTCCCTTCGGCTTCATGAAGCTCCTCTGGAACAAGAAGGCGATCAAGCGGCTGCGGGCGATCAGCACCAACGTGATTCCGGAGTATCAGGCGTGGGGCATCGGCCTGGTGCTGATGAGCGGACTCTACGAGCGGTTCATCAAGTGGGGCCTTCAGGAGGTCGAGTTCTCCTGGGTGCTCGAGAGCAACTACCTGTCGCGGCGGACCCTCGAGCGGGGCGGCGCGATCGTGACGAAGACCTACCGCATGTATCAGGACGACCCGCCGAAGGCGTGACGGGTGCGGCGTGGGGCGTTCGGGTGGCTCAGGGCTCAGGAAGCCGACCTACCGCCGCCAGCGGCGCGGGCTCGTGCGGACCACGCCGCCGGAGCCGCCGGCCCCGACGCCTCCCACGCTGACGGCGTTTCCACGGGAGTAACTGCGGGAGGGCGTGTTGTAGTACGGCCACACCCGCTTGCCCTGCCGCTGTGCCCGCTCCCACTGCATCGAGCCGTAGTTGATGCCCGAGAGATTGAAGCTCGAATACGGGTTGCGGGGGCTGCGGGCCTCCACCAGCCGGGGCATCGAGACGATGGCGACGAGGGCGACGACGAAGGCGAGCAGGCGGGGCTGGCGCATGGCGAACACTCCTTGGGGGCGAGACCCATGCTTCTACGTGTCGACCGCCGCGTCGGTTCGCGCAGGGGTGAGCCCGGGCATGTCCGCGACGAGGTCGGCCACGGGCCGGTCGGCGGCCACGAACAGATACTCCGTGTTCCGCAGGTGAGTGACCGTGCCCACCTTTTCCCCGCGGGGGTTGTGGATGCCGATCTGGGCGCCCACGTAGCGGCGGTACTCAGTGGCGACCGTCGCCACGTGCGCCCGCCCGCCGAAGAGCCCGGCGAGGATGCCCTCCAGTTCCCGGCGGTCGAGCCAGCCCTCGTTGCTGAACGAGACCACGATCACCGGCGCGCGGATGGCCTCGAGCAGCTCGCGGAGCGCGGCGGCGAACCGCGGCCGCGAGTTGAAGGCGCTCCGCCGCTCCCGGCAGTCGGTCCGCTTGCAGGCGACACCGTAGACCTCGGGCTTGTCCCAGCGGACGAGCGACTCCCAGATGTGATAGTTTCCCAGATAGGAATGCTGGTTGTAGGGTGGATCGACGTAGGCGACGTCGGCGGGTGTGTCGCGGGCGGCGTCGAGGGCGTCGGCACCGAGGGCCGAGCAGCGGCCCGCCGCGGGGCGCGGCAGCACCTCGGGCAGCCGAAGTTCGAGGTCGTTGAACGACCTGGGTGCCCAGGACTTGAGGTAGGCCATCTGCACGCCGGTCGTGGAGTCGACGCGGTCGGCCGCTTCCATGAGCGACACGAGCAGCACCGATTCGAGGTCGGGCCGAAGGGCTTTCGAAGCGATCGCCTCGCGGATGGCGTCGATCCTGGCCCCGTTCTTCGGCTGGAAGAACCGCGACCGCTCGCAGAATGTCTCCGTGAAATACCCGGGCCGGCCGGGCAGGCGGTTGAACTCGTCGACCAGCACCCTGGCGTCGTGTGCCACGGCGTCCCGATCGGCTTCGACATAGCAGCGGGCCAGGGCATGGGCGTAGGCGTTGTGGTCGTTGGCGACCACGCGGAAACCGCATCGCTTGAGCGCATGCCCAACCCGCGACGTGCCGCTGAAGAGGTCGAGCACCGTCGGCCCGGTCGCGACCCGCGACACGGCCTCGCCGATCCGGTCGAGCAGCCGCCGCTTGGAGCCGAGATACTTGATCATTCCCCGGCTTGCCCCGGCCTCTTGGGGCGGTAGCCGACGCTTTTCCGGCGGCGGCCCTGCTTCCGCGAAGGGCCTGGCTTCTCACCGCCTGCGGTGGGGACGCCTCGCCCCTCGCGGCCCGTGGCAGGGCCGCCTCGCTCTCCGCGGCCCGTGGCAGGGCCGCCTCGAATGTGATCGCCCGACGTCTGCTCGGTGAAGGCCCGCGTCGCTTCGGAACGTTTGTGGTCGAGGGCCTCCTTCGGTGGGCGTGCCGGGATCAGGCAGTCGCATCCCGAGCCGATCAGGTCGTGGCGTCCGGCCTGCTCGAGCGCGCGACGCACCTCGAAGTAGTTCGCCGGCTTGAAGAACTGCAGCAGCGCCCGCTGCATCCGCCGGTCGCGGAGGGCCTTCGTGACCGTCACGGGCTTCCGCGTCATCGGGTCGAGGCCGGTGTGGTACATGCAGGCGGCGATGTCGAAGGGGCTCGGAATGAAGTCCTGCACCTGATCGGGCTTGTAGCCGTTGCGCTTGAGGAACACGGCCAGATCGATCATCTGCTCGATGCCGCTGCCCGGATGGCTGGCGATGAAGTAGGGGACGGTGTACTGCTTCTTGCCGACGCGGCGGCTGGCGGCCTGAAAGGCCTTGTCGAACTCGACGTAGTCGTCGGCCGACGGCTTCTTCATCAGGTCGAGCACCTCCGGGTCGGTGTGCTCCGGGGCCACCTTGAGGTGGCCACCCACGTGATGGGCTGCGAGCTCCTCGAGATACTCGGGATCCCGGCGGGCGAGATCCATCCGCACCCCACTGGCCACGAGCACCCGCTTCACGCCCTCGACGGTGCGGGCCTCCCTCATGAGGCTCTTGAGTGGTCCGTGGTCGGTGCCGAGGAGTTTGCAGACCGTGGGATGCACGCACGACAACCGGCGGCACTTGGCCTCCACCTCCGGTCGCGTGCACCGCATCTGATACATGTTGGCCGTCGGCCCGCCGATGTCCGACACGGTGCCCTTGAAGCCCGGCTGGGAGGCGAGGAGCTTGATCTCGGTGATCACCGACTCCTGCGAGCGGCTCTGGATGATCCGCCCTTCGTGGGCCGTGATCGAGCAGAACGTGCAGCCGCCGAAGCAGCCCCGCATGATCTGTACGCTGTTTTCCACCACCTCGAAGGCCGGAATCCGCGCAGCGCCATAGGAAGGATGCGGCCGACGGGTGAAGGGAAGGCCGTAGACCTGGTCCATCTCGGGCTGTTCGAGCGGCAGCGCGGGCGGATTGACCACCACCGCCTCGCGACCATGCCGCTGCACGAGCCGCCGGGCGTTGTGGGGATTCGTTTCAAGGTGCGAGATCCGCGTCATCTCGCAGAAGGCGAGCGGGTCGGTCGAGACGGCCTCGTAGGGCGGAAGCTCGAGCGTGTCGTCGCCGGTCGGTGGCGGCTCACTGGCGCCGAGACGGTAGGCCACCCCGCGGAGGCCACGGAGCTCTTTCACGGACATGCCGGCGTCGAGGCCGCGGGCGACCTCCAGGACCGTCCGCTCGCCCATGCCGAACACCACAAGATCGGCCTTCGAGTCGAGGAGGATCGATCGGCGGACGGTGTCGCTCCAGTAGTCGTAGTGGGCGATGCGTCGCAGGCTCGCCTCCACGCCCCCCGCCACCACGGGCACGCCGGGAAACGCCTCGCGTGACCGCTGGCAGTAGGCGAGCGTCGCCCGGTCGGGGCGGCGGCCGATCTCGCCGTCCGGCGAGTAGGCGTCGTCGTTCCGCACCTTGCGGTTGGCGGTGTAGTGGTTGATCATCGTGTCCATGTTGCCGGCCGACACGCCGAAGAAGAGCCGCGGCCGGCCAAACTGTCGCCAGGGCTCGCAGGTGGCCCACTCGGGCTGGGCGAGCACCGCCACGCGGAACCCGGCCGCCTCGAGCAGCCGGGCGATCAGGCCGTTGGCGAAACTCGGATGATCGACGTAGGCATCGCCGCTGACGAGCACCACGTCGACCGCATCCCAGCCGCGGGCCTCCATCTCGCCGCGCGACGTCGGCAGGGGCGGGCAGGGACGCGGCGGCGATGCGAGTGGTAGTGTCATGGGCGGCGGGCGAATGTCTCTCCAATCCTACCCCCGCGGCGGGCGGCGTCCGGCGGTTGCTATATTCGTCACGACCGGAGGATTCATGATCCGACACGACCGCCCGCCATGCCGAACCCTCGTGCTCGCGGCTGGCGTCGTTTTGGTCGGCATCGGGGGGGCGAGCGGCGCCGAGGACGCCGACGAGTGGGTCGCCCAGTTGGCCGCACCCCAGTACGCCCGCCGTGAGGCCGCCGCCCGCAGCCTGGTCGCCTCCGGCACCGCGGTCCTGCCTACCCTCGAGCGGGCGATTCGGGCCGGGGACCTGGAGGTGGCCTCGCGGGGCATCGAGGTGGTGGCCGAAATCCTCTCGGCCGCCGACGGGGCCGACGCCGAGGAGTGCCTCCGCTCCCTGGCTGCGGACGGACCAGGTCCCGTGGCGTCGCTGGCCGCCGACGCGCTCAGCTTCCACGGCCTCGCCGTCACCGAGGCGGCCCGCGGCCGCCTCGAGTCGCTCGGCGCGGTCGTTCGGGAGCGGGCATCGGTCGACGGCGGCGGGCTCGACGTCGATCTCGACTCGGGGTGGCGCGGCGATGCCGACGCCTTCCGGGACATCGCCCGGCTGCGGGGCCTCGTGGGGGTGAGCGTCCGCGGCGTGCCGGTCGATGCCGGCATGCTCGACGTGATCGGCCGCCTCTCGGGTGTGCAGCGGATCGACCTGTTCGGCACCGGCGCCGGCCCCGCGGAGGCCCGAGCGCTCGCCGGCCGCCTGCCGGAGGCCCGCATCGACGTCCGGCGGGGAGGCAGGCTCGGCATCACCTCGACGGCGGTCGCGGGGCCGTGCGAGATCCGCACGGTGGAGCCGGGGTCGGCGGCCGACCAGGCAGGCCTGCGGAGCGGCGACGTGGTCCAATCGATCGCGGGCAGCGTCGTCGCCAGCTTCGACGAACTCACGACGCGGCTCGAGGAGCATGCGCCCGGCGAGGCCGTGCAGGTCGTCGTCGCCCGCCGCGGTGGCCGGGCCGACGACGAGCCCGAGCGAATCGAGTGCACGGTGCGACTCGACGCCTGGTGAGTGGCTGGGGATCGCGGAGACGAAACGGCATGACGACTGACAAGCGGAGCGGCGAGGTGGTGGACGTTCGATGGCACGCCCACGCCGTGAGCCGCGAGGATCGCGAGCGGGCGGCGGGTCACAAGGGCTGCGTGCTCTGGTTCACGGGGCTCTCCGGCTGCGGCAAGAGCACGCTGGCCAACGCCGTGGACCGGCTGCTGCACGAGCGGGGCTGTCGCACGTTCGTGCTTGACGGCGACAACGTCCGCCACGGCCTCTCCGCCGCGCCGGCGATGCTCGAGGAGCGGCACGGCAAGGAGTTCGCCGCCCGCTTCGGCCTCGGCTTCGGGGCCGCCGATCGCGAGGAAAACATCCGCCGGATCGGCTCAGTGGCCGACCTCTTCGCCCAGGCCGGCATCATCGCCCTGACGGCCTTCATCAGCCCCTATCGCAAGGATCGTGATGCCGTCCGCCGGTTGCTGGCGCCCGGCGACTTCGTGGAGGTGTACGTGAGGGCGCCGCTCGCCGTCTGCGAGGGACGCGATCCGAAGGGCCTCTACAAGAAGGCCCGGGCCGGCGAGATCAAGGGATTCACCGGGATCGACGACCCCTACGAGGAGCCATCCACCCCGGAGTTGGTCGTCGATTCGGCGGCCAGGCGGCCCGATGAACTCGCGGCCGAGGTCATCGCCTGGCTCGAGCGGAACGGGAAGATCCCTTCGCGATGATCAGCGGGCCGACCGTGGCCCGATCAGCTCCACGAGATTGCCGTCGGGATCGCGGACGCAGGTCAGGAACAGGCCCTTGCCGAGATGGTCGGGCAGGGCGACGGGCGACTTCGCAATCGGCTTCACGCCGAGTTTCGTGAGTCGGGCGAGGGCCGCGTCGGTGTCGGCCACCACGATCGTGAGATAGCGGAAGCCGGTGTGCGAGTGGATGAACTCGTTGTCGCCCGGGCGGAGTTCGGTTTCGGCGACGTGCATGAGCTTGAGTTTCGTGGCCGAGTCGTCCTCGCCGAGGACGAGCACGCGGATGTCGAGCCGCTTCGTGTCGGTGAGGCCGGCGTCGGCCGCGAGGGCCGGCTCGACGGAGAACCCCGGCAGTTCGCGGAAGCCGATGCCTTCCTTATAGAAGCGGACGCTCGCATCGAGGTCGCTGACGACACAGCCGAGGTCGATCGTGGTGCGGGGAAATGCGGCCGGCTCGGCGGCCAGGCAGGGCAGGGCGGAGCAGGCGACGAGGGCGAGGACGAGGCGGCGCATGAGAGGACTCCTGGAACTCGAAGGGCTGTCGCGGCGGATCATAGCACCACGCTGGACGAGCGTTGCGCTGGCTCGGGGCTGCCCGTGCCCCGTCGCCGGACGTTCACCTCGGCCCTCCAAGGCCTCGGCTCACTCGGATGTCGCCGGCGCTTCGCCATCGTGGCTTCGCTTGGCGACATACGCCAGCTCCCGGAGCACGGGCAGCCCCTCGCTGAGTTCGTCCCTGCTGCAGCAACAGCCCGCCGGGGGCATGGGTGTTTGCGGCGCACTCGTCTGCCCGCCCGGAAGGCGGGCCAATGAAACAGCCCGCCGGGGGCATGGATGCCCCGGCGGGCGTGTATCAAGCGAAAATCGGCAGGAGGCCGATGTGTCGCGTGTATTCAGTCGATGAAGCCGGAGAGTTCCTCGCTCCGGGCCGGGGCCTGGAGTTTGCGCACGGCCTTGGCCTCGATCTGCCGGATGCGTTCGCGGGTCACCTTGAAGATGTGGCCCACCTCCTCCAGCGTGTAGCTGTAGCCGTCGCCGAGGCCGTAGCGGAGCTTGATGATCTCCCGCTCGCGATACGACAGGCTCTTCAGCACCTTGGCGATCCGGTTGCGGAGCATCTCCTGCGCGGCGCCCACGGCCGGGTTCTCGGCCCCCTGGTCGGGGAGCAGATCGCCGAAGTGGCTGTCCTCGCTGTTGCCCACCGGGCGGTCGAGGCTGATCGGGTAGCGGCTCATCGCCGTCACCCGACGCGTCTCGTCCACAGGCGTGCCGGCCCGGGCGGCGATCTCCTCGATCGTCGGCTCGCGACCGTATTCCTGGAGGAGCTGGCGGGCCACGTTCCGCACGCGGCTCATCGTCTCCACCATGTGCACCGGGATGCGGATCGTGCGGCTCTGGTCGGCCACCGCGCGGGTGATGGCCTGCCGGATCCACCAGGTGGCGTAGGTGCAGAACTTGAAGCCCCGGCGGTACTCGAACTTGTCGACCGCCCGCATCAGGCCGGCATTGCCCTCCTGGATCAGGTCGAGGAAGGAGAGGCCGCGGTTGCGGTACTTCTTCGCGATCGACACCACGAGGCGGAGATTGCCCTCCGAGAGGCCCCGCTTGGCCTGCTGGTACTTCGCGAAGATCCCACGGATCTCGTCGACCCTCCGCTTGAGGCTGCGGGGCGTCTCCTGGCAGCTCTTGAGAATCTGCCGGTATTCCTCCACGAGCTTCTGGCGGCCCGACGGCGGCTGCTTCGACTTCTTGTGGGCCTCGATCTTGGCCTTGAGCTCCTTCACGCGGACCACGAACCGCTCGAGCGTCGGGATCATCGCCTCGATTCGCTGCGTCCGCAGCCCGAGTTCCTCGATGAGCCGCACGCAGCGGCGCCGCCGCCGGCCCAGCCGGGCCCAGGCCTCGCGTCGCTCCGCCATCTTCCGCTTCTTGGACAGCGCGATCCGGTAGTCGGCCTTGTTCTGGCGGATCAGCACCTCGAGCGTCCGCAGGTTGTGCGGCAGCCGGCCGAGAATCTGATCCTTCTCCAGGCGGTCGGTCACCGACACCTGCACGGTGCGGTCGAAGGGAAGCTCACCCTTGTGCACGCGGACGAGCACCCGGTAGGCCTGCTGGCAGACATACTCGCACTCCAGCAGCTTGCCGCGGAACCGGGCCCGCGTCGTCTCGATCTGCCGGGCGAGAAAGATCTCTTGTGCGCGGGTCAGCAGCGGGATCTCGCCCATCTGCGTCAGGTACATCCGCACCGGATCGTCGGACCAGTTCTCGACCTGCTCGAGGAGCGACTCCTCGGCATCGCCGGCCGCCTCGATCTCCTGCTCGGCCTCGGCCTCGATGTCGCCATCGGGAAGACCCGCGACGTCGGCGTCCTCGACGAGCAACTCGGCGTCGGCCTCCTCGGCATCGACGACCTTCTCGGTCAGCTCCTCGACCTCCTGGGGATTGGAGACGACGTCGTCCTCGAGTTCATCCAGCAGCGAGTCGTACAAGATGGTGCTCCTTCGCGAATCGTTCGGGCTGTTCCATGGCCGGTTTCCTCCGGCCCGCGGGGTGCCACCGGCACCAGGTCATCATTCGAAGTGCGGTCAGTGTGATTCAAGGGACCGGCAAGTCCAGCGAGCCGCCCTCTCGAGCGGACACGACGCCAAACCGGCCGGAGACCTGCCGCAAGCGGCGGGCTTGCGGAACAACAATCCCTCGAAAAGAGGGACGCCGGGTGATGACTGCGGATGCTGGGGAAGCGAGGCAAGACACGCGGTCGCTATTTGCCATCGTCCGGGGCTTCCGTGGGGACGCAACATTATGCCGTTGCTGCGGGGCCGGGGCCAGTTTTTTTTCACTGGAAACCCGGTTTTTCGAGCCGGACGCGGCCCCGGATGGTAAAAAACTCCGTCCGGAGAATCTCTGCCGCGCGACCGCCAGCCGGTCGTCCTCCCCCCATGCCCGTCGCCGAGCGTACGTTCGCCGTTCCGTGTCCCTGCTCGGCGATCGTGGTCGTCACGGCGGGACAGGCCGGCACCCGCGTCTCCTGCCCGACCTGCAGCGCGGCGGTCGATGTGCCGCGGCTCAGCGATCTCGCGGCGCTCGGACCACCTCCGGCGGCTGGTGCCGGCCCGCGGTCGACATGGGATGCCGGCCGAGGAATCGCCTTCGGCGGCGTGGCGGTCGGCCTGCTGGCGGCGCTCGCCGCGGTGGCCACGATCCCGATCGGCGGACTGTTCGTGCCGCATCCGCCGCGGCCCGACGTGGTGCGGCGTGCCGTGTCCGCCCTGCCGATCAGCACGATTCACGCCGC
>Ga0315902_10005272_pt1 | contig 18307 bp, 15 predicted proteins | sample LakEriMetagenome_9_FD_203523 | JGI IMG/M metagenome (GOLD analysis project Ga0315902, IMG submission 203523) | Freshwater fungal communities from buoy surface, Lake Erie, Ohio, United States - Buoy 12 MA117 | ecosystem: Environmental > Aquatic > Freshwater > Lake > Lake biofilm | place: USA... | reverse complement strand
GCCGACCGGGGCACCACCACGCTCGCGGTGATGTCGTCCTCCTCCTGCACCTTCGCCGCCGGATGGAAGTCCTTCCGCAGCCCGAATGTCCGCCACGCGCCATCCCCGTCGTAGCCGACCCTCAGGAACTGCGTGACCAGACGGCGCCGGTTCACCCGCAGCTCGTTCGACGGGGCGCCATTGATGATGTCGACGGTGAACCGCCGGGCCCAGTCGGACCCCCACGCCGGCTTCCAGAACCGCTTCACCACGAAGACCAGTTCCTTGATGTGCTGTGGGATGGATCCGATCCACCGGTTGTACTCCTCGTTGTAGTCCTCCGTGCTGGGGGTCAGGAGCTTGATGACGCTGCCAAGCGACCGTTCGGGCGACAGGATGGGCCGCCGATCCACCCCGTTGCGCTCCGCGGCACGGAAGCGTCCCGAGAAGTCGCGATCCAACACCGCCTGGACCTCCCCCAGGTCGGCATGGAGATCCGACACGAACACCGGGCCGTGGATCACGGCGTCGGTGATGGGCTTGGAGATCTCGGATTTCCCACCACCGCTGACGGTGCAGGGCTTGTGGCAGAGTGTCGGCTCGGGACGCGTCCCGATCAGCCGCCAGGCCCGGTTGCCCACGGGCTTCTCGAGATGGACCCGGAAGCCATTGGGCAGGACATAATGGTGGTCCAGCAGGAGTTTGATCGAGTGGGTCGCCTGCCCCTGGGGCCAGCTGATGGAGCGGGACTCGATGTCGAACCGGGCGGACTCGGACACATACACGATCCGGGGATCGCGTCGATCGACCGCATGCCCGCCGGGCTGGACCTCGATCTCGGATCCGAACAGCGTGGTCATCGTGGAGAACCGCTGGGTGTAGTCCTGGGAGTGCTGGGAGGCGTCGTACTCGCTGGCGAGGTCGTAGCGCGGGAACACGAGCGCCCCACCGGCATGCTCCTCCTCGGCCAGCCCCAGCAGGTTCGCGGCGAAGCTGATCTGCGTCTTCACCTCCTTCTTGCAGTAGCCGAAGTAGTTGTCACCGATGATCGTGAAGATCACCCCGGAGGCGTCGCGGGCGCAGAGCTTGAAGGCATTGCCATCGTTGTAGGGCTCATCGGGATCCTGCCAGCACATCCCGTCCTGACGCTGCCGCGGGGTCGCCTCGTCCCAGGTGGGGAGGCCCGCGTCCTTCTTCGTGAGACTGCCGACGAGGTGGGGGGCGAGGAGGACGCATCCCGTGTGGCCGCTCCAGTGCTCGGGATCCAGCGCTGCGTCGTTCTCGGGAAGGGCCGGGTCCCCGGCGTTGCCGAAGATGTTCTCGACGAAGTCCAGATTGCTCACCAGCGAGCCCGGGACGAAGAGCCGCACCTCCATCCGCTGCTCCGCGACGAACCCATCGACCGCGGGGCACACGACGGGGCGGAGGTAGAGCGACACCCAGGTCCGCGCCTGCTCGGGCTGGGAGGCCGTGAACGGCAGGGCCATCATCCCCGATGGTGGCTGCAGGGCCCGACGCAGGATCGTCGCAAAGACCTCCTTCGGCACCGCCTTCTTGTCCGCCGGGATCGGCAACCCGCCCCCCGCCACGTGGAAGATGCCCGCCGTGGTGCGTCGGTCGGACTTCGGGTTGTGCAGGACCCCGTTCGCCACCCGATAACTGCGCAGGAGATCACTCGCAAACTCGTCACGATCCGGCGGCAACGACGCCACACGGGCCATCCCCGCACGATCCAGGACCAGCGTCTGGACCGGCAACCGAGGCGGCACGACGGCATCGCCAAGGTAGTCGTACAGGAACGACTGGATCCGCGCATCGGCGGGACAGAGGTACGACGACAGCAGGCGGTCCTTCTCGCGGCTCCGGGCCACGAAGGAGCCGATGAGCATCGCGGCCTCCGGATTGACCCCGGCCTCGTAGCGGGGCAGGCCCAGCTCCGCCAGTTTCAGGTTGAGGTGACGAATCTCTGCGCGGCCGGATGAGGTATCCATAGGAAGAGGGCCGATCCCAGACCCATAGGAGACTCGTATCGCGGCCGCGACGGATCGGCAAGCGAGGCATCACCACGACCCCGAAAAAGTTGGGTTTTAACCAGTCTGCAAAAAAGACCGCGATCGACCCTGGATCCCCCTACCGAGCCCATCGGCCAGATCGATCCCGGCAGCTTGGTCCGCCTCAGGGCGGGAATCCGATCGACAACTTCAGGGCCGAGTACTCGGGGTGGATCGCCCCGTCCCGCGTCCGGATCACCAACGCCGGCTCCGTCCAGGTCCGATGCCGGAAGTCCTCGGGCAGGTCGCACGACCGCATCATGCCAAAGACTCCGACCAGCGGTGGATCCCCTTCACGGAAGACGATGGGACGGCATCGGACCAGGCTGAGTCCGGCCATCTGGGCCCCCTGCAGGACCCGTCGCCACTGGGTCTCCTCCCATGGGAAGACCCCGGCGAAGAAGCCCCCGGGCGCCAGATGCCGCGAGGCCACCGCACAGTAGTCGACCACGGATCCACGGAGCTCGAACCGGCAGGCCTGCTTCTGCGGATGCCCACTCTCGATCCCGGTGCCCGGAGGGAAGTACGGCGGGCTTCCCGTGATCAGGTCGAAGCGTTCGTCGACGCGCAGGATCTCCCCGCTCCTGAAATCGCCGTGCCGGATGTCGACGCGATCCTCGAGGCCATTGTACCGCGCGGATTTCCGGGCCAGCGCGACGCTGATGTCCTGCGCCTCCACGGTGACGAGTCGGACCCCCTGCAACCGCCAGGCGACCACGGTGGCCACGGTGCCGATGCCACTGCCCAGATCGAGCGCCGTCCGGGCCGACGAACCCCAGGTGGTCCCATACCAGGCCGTGAGGAGATCGTCCGTCGAGAACCGGTGGCCCTCGCGCAGCTGGTACAGGCGGTAGTGGCCGCTGATCGCATCCAGGCTCTCACTCTCGGGAACATCGATCGCACCCAGGGCCCCGGGTGCGGCGGGCCCCGGCTTGGCCCAGCCACGGAAGTGGGAGTCCGTCGCCCCGGGAATCTGAACCTTGCTGTCGCTCACGCGACGATGCTGATCAGACACCCCGCGGACAAAAGACCAAAACAAGGGATGCCGCTTGACTCCCCGTTCCGGGGTGGTTGAACAGGACCATGATTTCCCGGTCGTCGCCCAGGGGCGGTCCCAGTTACCAGGCCTTCACCCTGATCGAGCTGCTGGTGGTCATCGCCATCATCGCCATCCTGGCCGGGATGCTCCTGCCCTCCCTCGCGAAGGCGCGGTCGAAGGCCAACCAGACCTACTGCCTCAACAACCAGCGGCAGATCGGCATCGCCACCACGATGTACGCGTCGGACTACAACGCCCGGTTCCCCCTCGTTCGGAACTGGGGACGGGCCTGGGGCGGGGACCATGCGCTGCGGCCCGACAGCGTCTGGCTTCCGGAGATCCTGGAACCGTTCCTGGTCCGCAATGGCAACAAGCCGACCAACTACACGAGCAAGACCGTCCGGATGCCGCCTCCCAGCACCTTCACCTGCCCCTCCGGGATCAAGGTGAAGGATCCCGCGGCGGGCATCACGAAGGACTTCATGCGGGACAACGACCATGTCACCTACATCTGGAACCACATCTACCTGAAGAAGGACGGCACCTACGAGGAGCGTCGGCCTGTGAGTGGCCGGAAGGACAACGATGTCGTCAGCCCGTCGCGGGCCGTCCTCGTGTGGGAGATCCCGTACTGGACATGGAACAAGTCCGCCCATGAGGACAAGCTGAACCTGATCTACGCGGACTGCCATGCGGCGGCGGAGCGGCGGCAGAAGGACGAGTTCGACTGGTGGGCCTTCCACAGCCGGCGCGGCTGGGAGGATGGGGAACTGACCGGGAAGACCTACAAGCAGTAGGGAAGCACCCGTGGGGTGGACGGCCACCTGATGGATTCCCGCGTGGAAGAACTGTGCCGCAGGGCACTGCGGCATCCACTCGAGGCGTGGCAGTGCCCTGGGAGCACCGCGGATGGTGATCGACCGTGGGTGCAGCTCGGTCGGCCCCAGATGAAAAACCCCCTCCGGCGAAAACCGGAGGGGGCCAGGAGGAACAGGTTGGACAGAGATCTCAGAACTTGTAGGCGATGTTCGCCAGGAGCAGGACGGCGTTGTTCGAGCCGTTGAACGGACCGGAGATCCCGGTGCCGATCAGGTTGTGGTCCCAGATGGTCTCGAGACGGGTGACCACGTTGGCCCAGAGGGCGTACTCCAGCGTGCCGGTGACTGCGAACAGCTTCTCAGGCGATCCCGCCACATAGCCATCGGCCTCGCCCGGAACCCCGGTGAGCGGGTTACCGGGGATGGGAAGTATCCAGACGCCTCCCGGGGTCCGGCCAGCATTGGCATACTCCACGCGGGTGTTGAACTTCAGCTTCTCGGTGATCTGCCAGGAGATGTAGCCGGCCACGGACTGTGCATAGCTGTTGGCGGCGTAGCTGCTCGTGACGTAGTCATACGAGGCACCGAGGGTGACCTGCTTGATGGGCGTCGGAATCGTGAGTCCGACATAGTAGTTCATCGAGTTGGGCAGCGTGGTCTGGCCGCCGTCGACGATGCTGCCGGTCAGGGTACCGCCCTGGAGGAAGCCGAAGCTCTCCGGGGCCGTGAGGACCACGGAGCCGAGATAGGTCAGCTTGCCGTTGCCCTTCGGAGCCGATCCCGCGGCCGGTCCGGGAACGCCCGGGAAGCCGTACGGCACCTGCGCCCACGGCTGCTTCTGGTTCATGACGGAATACTGGCCGTCGGCGATACCTGCGTTGAGGCCCAGCCAGTCCGTCACCTTGTAGGAACTCAGGATGCCGGTGTGGGAGTACGGCTCGAGCCAGTTGCCGAGGTTGCGGGAGAAGTTGGGGTTGGCGTAGGCCGACAACGTCTCATAGCCGATGATCGTGTCGAACTGGCCGATCTTGAAGTCCAGGCCATTGCCCACCGGAGCGCGGAGGGTGACGTAGGCCTGCTTGATCGCGAGGTTCGGCCCCAAGGAACCGGGGAGCCAGCTGGCATCCTGACCGAACCACATCTCCGCCTTGTAACCGGCGCTCCACTGGGCGTCGTCGAGAGGCTTCTCGAGGCGCAGCTCCACGTACTCCAGGTTGAACCCGTTGTAGTGGTCGGGAGCCGTGTTGGCGAACCGGGTGGCCATGGTGCTGCCGGTGCTCGGCTTCCATTGGGCCGAGGTCTCCACCGCGCCGCCAATGGTCGTGCCGCTCACGAGACTGGAGACCGGGCTCTCATCGGCGAGGGCCACTGAGCCCAGGCTGATCAGGCCGGCCGTCGCAAGGGCCGTGGTCCAGAACGGACGGGACCCGGAACGGACTTGGAGGTTCAACGCGTTGGTTGCTTGGAATTCCTTCATATTTTGGTGTGTTAACTGGGTGTGATGGATCGCACTTCAAAAGCGTGCGACGAGGCCCGATGGCAGAGGTCCTCTTTCCATCCAGCCGACCTCCCGAAAGCACCACGAGTGCCAACCCGAGTCCACACGGCCCCACTTCACCGAAAACCGCTGTTTTCCTTAGGTTTCCAGATGGAATTTTTATGATTCCACCCGGAGTCCACCCCGGGGCGTGGCGTTTTTTAGGCAGTGCCACCGAAACGCTGCACTGATTTGTCCACAGGGCGGCATCCGCCCTCCACCTCCAACCCGCCTCAGAAGCGGTACGCGATCTCCGCCATCAGCAGGACCGCATTGTTGTTGCCGTTGAAGGCGTTGTCGCGACGGAGATCCCGATCCCAGAGGATCTCGAGCCGCGACACCACATTCGCCCACAGCGCATACTCGAGGGTCCCCGTGACGGCAAAGAGCCGTTCAGGAGAACCGACGACATAGCCATCGGCTTCCCCCGGCAGGGGCAGGATCCACACCCCTGCGGAGGTCCGGCTGGAGTCCGCATACTCGACGCGCACGTTGAGCTTCAGATCCTTCAGGATCTGCCACGACGCATACCCGGCCAGAGCCTGCGCCCAGGTGTCGTTGAAGGTCGCGTCATCCCAGGCATGGGCGTTGTAGTCGTAGGCAAAACCGACTGTGACCTCCGGGATCGGGGTCGGGACCGTGATGCCCGCGTAGTAGTTCATGGAACCCTGCTTGCCCGTCGCTCCCCCCTCCACGATGCCACCCGTCAGGGTGCCGCCCGACAGCCAGCCCCAGGACTCCGGCGCCTTGAGTGTGACGAGCCCCATGTAGGTCAGGATGCCATCGCCCTTCGGATAGGGTCCCGTCGGCAGCTGTCCCACGCCATAGGTCGGCAGGTACGACCACGGCTGCTTGGTGTTCATGACGCCGTAGGCGGAATTCGCCGCACCCCCGGTCAGGGTGATCCAGGACGCCGCCTCGTACGTCGCCAGGGCCCCGGTGTGGGAGAATGGCTCGATCCAATTGCCCAGGCTCCGGGAGAAGTTCGGATTCACATACGGCGCGAGATACTCGTAGCCGATGATCGCGTCGAACTGCCCCACCTTGAAGTCCAGCCCGTTCCCCACCGGAGCCCGGAGCGACACATAGGCCTGCTTCACCGCGAGGTTCGGGGCCAACGCGCCCGGAAGCCAGTCGGCATCCTGCCCGTACCACATCTCCACCTTGTAACCGGAACTCCAGCCGGCGTCGTCCAGGGGCTTCTCCAGACGCAGCTCGAGGAACTCGAGGTTGAACCCATTGTAGTGGCTGGAGGGGGTATTCAGACCCCGGGTCGCCATCGTGCTTCCCGGACCCGGCTTCCACTGCGCCGAGGTGTCCACCGCCCCCGCAATCGTCGTGCCCGACACCAGGGAGGACACCAGGGACTCCTCCCCAACCACAGTCCCACAGAGGGACAGGGCGACGACACAGGGATTCAGAAGGCGGCGGACCGGGGAATTCATGCCCCGATGTGGTAGTCGACACCGGACCTCACTGGGAAGCCCTATCCCAACAGCAACCGATGTCCGCTCCGCCCGCTCCCAGCGATCTCAGCGCCACCACCCCGCCGCCTGGTCGAACGTCTCCGCAGAACGGACACACCGGGGCCCCCCGCCCTCCTCCCACCAGACCTCCGCCAGGCCGTGCGAGAACCGCGTCTCCCAAGACAAATGGTAAGCCCCCGCATCGAACCACAGGAGGTGATCCCCAGGTCGGATCGAGACCGGCAGTTCCCGCCGTCCGAGGCAGTCGAACGCCATGCAGGTTGGCCCCTGGATCGCAGTCTGAACCGTCCGACCCCGTCGGGATTCCAACAACGCCAGGTCGTGTTCCTCCCAGATCGACACCATTGCATGGAGGGTTCTCCCTCCGTCGCAGATCAGAAGCCGACGACCCAGCCGCTCCTTCACGTCGAGGACCTGGACCACGAGGACGCCGGAGCCGGCCGCCGGATGGCGTCCATGCTCGAGCCAGACCTCCTCCACCCACGGCATCCGGGAAACCATGCGCCTCACCTCGGCGGCATGCCGTTCAATACCCAGTCCGCCATCGAGTCGGGCCCCCTCCAACCCCCTGGGCCCCGCCGGAGCCAGACCACCGCCCACGTCGACATACCGGGGCCGCCATCCCGTGTCGCGGCAGACCTGGATGACAGCATCGAGCCCACGGCGGAACGTGGCCACATCGGGGAGGTTGGTCTTCAGGTGGACGTGGAGGGATCCGGCGTCCAGTCCCTGCCCCGTCAGCCGCGCCAGCGCGACGGGGATCTCTCCCGGCTCGAATCCAAACGGGAACGCCCAGCCCGGGTCCTGGGCATCGACCTCGACCGGGGTCCTCAAGCGCAGCCCCACCCGCCACTGGTGCTTCCTTGCGATCGGCAGCAGCGCCTCGAGTTCAAGGAGGGAATCAAAGTGGACCCGCAGGCCCCGCCGCGACACCTCGGGGAGCCACCTGTGTTTGGCCGGGCCGTTGACGAGGATCTCGTCCGGTCCATAACCCGCCCGGAGCGCCCCTCGGAACTCGAACTCGCTCACCACCTCGATGCCCCCGCGCGGACGCCACCAACGCCACAGGGCCGGCAGCGGCTGGGTCTTCGCAGAAAGCCAGAATCGGGCGGGCCTCCCATGGTCCAGCCTTGCAAGGCGTTCGATGGCCACCTCGTAGGGCGCCGCAGCAAACAGGTAGAAGGGGGATTGGGCTCCCGCCTCCACGGCCCGCTGGACGAGGCGACGCCATGCCAGAACCCCGGATGCAGAGCGGCCCCCTGGCCGATCCGGTGTCCCACGCGCGGTCCCTGGACGCCTTCGACGCGGCTCAGGCATAGACCGAGACTGAAAGACCCGTCCGTGACCGGATCGTGGCCGCCACCGCTTCCAGTTCCCCCGGACTCAACCGGGTCGCGGCCGCCTCCGGGGTCGGGCGGGCGATCGTGTAGGCGTGGACCTCACGGATCACCCCCCCGGCGGCCACGATGTCCCGGAGACGCCCACAGTAGGCCTCCAATTCCGATGGCGACATGGGCTCACCCTGCCATTTCAGGAACAGGCTCTGGATGATGATCGGCCACTCCTTCGCAGTCCGCGTGATGTTGGCCAGGATCCGATCCAGCCGGACCAGCGACCGGTTGATCGTTCGATAATACTCCTCAGTCCCGGCATCCAGCTTGCACCAGAACTCGAAACGGTGGGCTGCCATCAGGGCCAGGCCCTTCCGGACGTCCGGCTTGTCGAGGCCTGCCGAGTCGGTGATCAGGACCAGCTTGGACTGGTCGAGACCGAACTCGTGGCGGACGTCGATCGCCGCCTGGACGCACTCGGAGAAGTTCGGGATGAGGGTGGGTTCCCCATCGCCACTGAAGGCGATGTCGCGCACGACCCGGGTGAGCTCGGGCACCTCGCAGAACTTGGGCTGCTGGGCCAGGCCCCCTTCCTGGGCGAACCGGATCAACCATCGCAGCTCGTCCTTCAGCTGGGCCACGTCCACCCGATCCGCCCGCCCCGGGGTCCTGCGGTCCACCTCGCAGTAGACGCAGTCGAAGTTGCAGCGCTTGTCCGGGTTGAGATTGATCCCGATCGACAGCCCCTGGGATCTCCGCGAGATCACCGGATAGACGAAGATCAGGTCACGGAACACCCGGGAGTGGTCCTGGACGACCGCCCACGAGCTCTGGATGGAAGGCGAAGACATGGGAGCAGCGAGCTGGGAATCGCAGACCGGGAGGGAGGTTTTTTCCCGACCGCCGATCGCCTTGAACTCTCAGCTCTCAGCTCTCGGCTCTCAACTCTCTTCCCATCAGATCGCGAAGTCCGTGTACTCGACCCGGACCGGCTCCTGGGGAGCCTCGAGCATGCAGGCACCGACCGTGGCGTTGGTGCCGGGCTCGATCAGGATGCACGCACCCGTGAGGCGGTTCGTGGTGTAGCCGTCGAAGACCAGCGGCTTTGCCGTGCGGAGGCGGATCCGGCCGATGTCGTTCATCGCCAGCTCGGTCGGTTCCGGTTCCGACTCGAACGTGTGGATGTTGATCCGGCTGTCGATCGAGGAGACCACCGCCTGGACCATCTGGGTGGTGTGCTTGAGGAAATACTTCCGACCGGCCTGCAGGGCCTTGGGATGCATCCAGCAGACCCGGGCCTGGAGCTCGGTGCCCGCGCCCGGAAGGGCATCGAGACCGACGACCATGTCGCCCCGGCTCACGTCGACATCATGCTCCAGCACCAGGGTGACCGACTGCGGACAGAAGGCCTCCTGAAGCGGGCCGTCATAGGTCCAGATCTCCTTCACCCGGCTGCGCTGTCCGGAGGGGAGGATCAGGACCTGTTGTCCCACCCGGACAATGCCACCGGCGATCTGGCCGCTGAGGCCACGGAAGTCGTGGAGCTTTGGATCCCGGGGATTGTTTGGACGGTTGACCCACTGCACCGGGAAGCGGAATCCGTGGAGGTTCCAGTCGCTGGCGATGTGCACGGTCTCCAGGTGCCCTAGCAGGGAGGGGCCGACGTACCAGGGGGTCTGGGTTGAGGCGTCGACCACGTTGTCGCCATTGAGGGCGGAGAGCGGGATGAACTTCACGTCCCGGATGTCGAGACGCGGCAGGAAGCTCTCGAAGGCGGAACGGATCTCGAGGAACCGGGCCTCGGACCAGCCGACGAGGTCCATCTTGTTGATGGCGATCACCAGGTGCGGGATGCGCAGCAGCGAGGCGATGTAGGTGTGGCGCCGGGACTGCTCGATGACGCCCTGCCGGGCATCGACCAGGACCACGGACAGGTTCGCGGTCGAGGCGCCTGTGACCATGTTCCGGGTGTACTGAACATGGCCCGGGGTGTCGGCGACGATGAACTTGCGCCGGGGCGTCGCGAAGTAGCGGTAGGCGACATCGATCGTGATCCCCTGCTCCCGCTCGGCGCGCAGGCCGTCGGTCAGGTTGGCGAGGTTGATCTGTCCACCACCGGTGATGTCGGCGGAGCGTTCCAGCGCCTCCATCTGATCCTCCATGATGGATTTGGAGTCATAGAGAAGCCGGCCGATGAGCGTGGACTTGCCGTCATCCACACTGCCACAGGTGTTGAAGCGGAGAAGTTCGATGGGGGGCGAACTCGGAGATCGGCAATCGGAGATCGGAGATCGGTCGGACATGATTCTGGGACGGGAGATCAGCGTTCGGAAATCGGTTGGCGGCGGTTGTCCACGGATCGGAGAAGACCGGAGATAAGTTTGCCTGTCCGGATGCAGTGTCCTAGCAGGGCGGCCTGTTCCTCAAGGGTTATGAAGTGATTGTCCAAGAGCACGTAGGTCATGGATCGGACCTCGCCGCAGGAACGACGGGCATATCCGTACGCTTGGCGTTTCTCACCGAGCCCGATGCTCTCCCAGCCTTCCGCGATGTTGTTCATCACGGAAACGGCAGCGCGGCGAATCTGATCAGCAAGGCCGAAATCCCGGCATAATGGATCACGACGACAGAACCCATAGACTTCGTTGGTCAGCTCCCGAGCCAACTTCCATGCATCCAAGTCTTCGAATGATTCCGGCGAGGACATTCTTCCCGATCTCCGATCTCCGATCTTCGATTCCCGACCGTCAGAAATAACCAGCCTTCTTCCGATCCTCCATCGCCGCCTCGCTGGCCTTGTCGTCGGCGCGGGTGCCGCGTTCGGTCACGCGGGCGGCGGCGACCTCGGCGATGATGTCGTCCACCGTCGTCGCCGGGCTGTCGATCATGCCGGTGCTGATCATGTCGGCGATGGTGCGGACACGGCAGACCATGGACTGTACCGGCTCATTGGGACGCGGACGACCACCGGCGAAGGGATCGGGCCTGGAGGTGTCGGTGTGCGCCGGAGGCACGGGCAGCCATTGGCCGGCACGGCGGAAGACCTCGCGGGTGTGGCTGAAGTAGATGTTGGGCACCTCCAGCTTCTCCTGTCGGATGTATTCCCAGACGTCCATCTCGGTCCAGTTGGAGAGCGGGAACACCCGCATGTTCTCGCCCTGGTTGAGGCGGGCGTTGTAGAGGCTCCAGATCTCGGGACGCTGGTTCTTCGGATCCCATTGGCCGAAGGCGTCGCGGAAGCTGAAGAAGCGTTCCTTGGCCCGGGCCTTCTCCTCGTCGCGTCGTGCACCGCCGATGCAGCAGTCGAAGCGGAACTCCTCGATGGCGTTCAGCAGGACGGGGGTCTGGAGCTGGTTGCGGCTGATCTGCCCGGGCGTCGGCGTGACAAAGCCCTTCGCAATCCCTTCGTCCACGGTGCGGACAAAGAGCTTCGCGCCGAGCTGCTTGGCGCGACGGTCGCGGAACTCGATGAGCTCGGGGAACTCGTGGCCGGTCTCGACGTTGAGGAACGGCATCGGGATGTCCGACGGACGGAACGCCTTCTCGGCGAGGCGGAGCAGGCAGATGGAATCCTTGCCGCCGGAGAAGAGCAGCGCCGGCCGTTCGAACTCGGCCGCCACCTCGCGCATGACGTGGATGGCCTCGGTCTCGAGATACTGGAGGTGGTCAAGGTGATAGGAGCTCATGCGGCAGTCTTTAAGACACGAATTTCACGGATGGACACAAATTCAGAAAAGCACATCAACAAACCAAACCCTTCTTTCAATCTTCATTCGTGTTAATTCGTGCAATTCGTGTCAAACCTCAGTTTCGGATCTGGTGTGTGTCGTCAAAACTCAGAGAACCACGCGTTTCCATTCCAAGGAATCCCCACCGAAGTTGACCAGCAGGCCAAGCCGGAGCTTTGCGGCAGCGAGGTAGTTCAGCACCTGTTTGAGATGGGAATCGATCAGCTTCTCGACGGCCTTGGCCTCGAAGATGATTTTGTCCCAGATCACGAAGTCGGCGTAGTAGGGATGGGCGAGCAAGACCCCCTTGTAGGTGATCTCATATTTCTTTTCTCGGGCGAACGGAATCCCTGCACGGCTCAATTCCACGACGAGCGCATCCTTGTAGACGACCTCATCATGACCTCGCCCCAACCCGCGATGAACCTCCATGCAAAGTCCAACGAGCTGGTAAGACTCTTCCTTGAAAAGGAGCTCTGACATCTGAGTTATCGTTTATGGGGTGACACTAATTTCACGAATGCGCACGAATTAAGAAGAGGCTTAGGAGCATAACCCCTTCCCCAGTCTTCATTAGTGTTAATTCGTGCAATTCGTGTCCCCCCTCAGGCTTGGGCAACCGCCTTGCCTCCCCAGGCGGCGTGCAACCCGCACTCCCGCTTCTCGTCCGCCTTGGCCGGATCGAAGTAGTCCCACTCGTTCGGCAGGTCGTGCTGCTTCAGGTAGGCCTCCATCTCGGCGTCGCTCCAGTGGAAGACCGGGCTGAGCTTGAGGGAACCGAAGTTGCCGTCGGGCGACACGATGTCGAGGCCCGCCCGGTTCGGGTTCTGCACCTTGCGGAGCGCCGTGATCCAGACCGTGGGCGCCAGTTCCTTCATGCCGCGCTGGAACGGCTCCAGCTTCATCGCGGTGCTGAAGGCCTTGATCCGCTCCTCGTTCTCCGGCGTCGGCTCCGGCATCCCCCCGAAGACGGCATCGTAGTGCGCGGCCGTGAGCCTCGGCAGGTAGGCCTTGATGTTCAGCTTCAGCCGGGCCTTCAGGTTCTCGGCATGCTGGTAGGTGGCCGGACGATTGTAGCCGTGGTCCACCCACAGGACCGGAATGTCCGGCTGCACCTGTGTGACCAGGTGGAGGATGACCGCCTCGTAGGGACGGAAGTTCGTGGAGACGATGGCGCGGCCGGCGGCCTGCGCGAGACCCCACTTCACGACGTCGAGGGCGGACTTGGTTCGGAGTTCGACGTTGGCCTGGGCGATGTCTTGGGCGGTCATGTCGGGAGAGGAGGTCAGAGAATGCAGGGATTCCGGGACGCCCGGCAGGCGCCGGCGCCCGGAGTCGCAACACGGATCAGGCAGCCAGCTCGGAGGTCCAGAACGCGCGGTCGATCCAGTCGCCGAACGATTCGTCGGCCTTCCGCTCCGCTGCATATCGGCTGAGCACTGGACGGAGGGTGTCGAGGATCTCGGAGTCCTTGACCATCTCCTTCCACGCCTTGGCGATGCGGGTCCCGGTGGGGTTGCCGCCCAGCCAGAGCTGATAGCGTCCAGGAGCCTTCCCGACGAAGCCGATCTCGGCCATGTAGGGACGGGCACAGCCGTTGGGACAGCCGGTCATGCGGATCACGATCTCCTTGCCCGGGACACCCACCTCGTTGCACAGGCCCTCGATCTGGGTGAGCAGGTTGGGCAGGTAGCGCTCGGACTCGGCCAGCGACAGACCGCAGGTCGGGAGCGCCGGACAGGCGATGGCCCCCAGGTGGAGCACCCCGGCCTGGTTCTCGGTCGGGATCCCATGTTCACGAAGGACCGCATTGATCTGGGCCTGCTCCGCGGCGGTGATCCGGGCGAGGATGAGGTTCTGGTTCGCGCTGAGACGGAACTCCACGTTCGGGAACCGTTCGGCAATGTGGCGCAATGCCGTCTTGAGCCGATGTCCCTCGCTGTCCTTCACGCGCCCCATGGAGACGTGCAGGCAGATGTGATGGGTGCCGTCGACCGACTGCGCCCACCCGTAGGTGTCGCGGGTGGTCGTGAGCGAGTAGGAACGGACGGGGCCGAACGTGATGCCGGCCCGCTTCTCGATCTCGGCCCGGACGGTGTCGACACCCAGTTCCTGCACCACGTACTTGAGACGGGCATGTTTCCGGTCGGTTCGGTCGCCGAAGTCCCGATGCACCAGCAGGACGGCCTTGGCGACCTCGATGAGATGGGTGCGCGGGAAGTAGCCGATGACGTTGGCCAGCCGCGGATAGGTGGCGGCGTTGCCATGGCTGCGGCCCATGCCACCGCCGACAGCGAGGTTGTAGCCGACGATGTTGCCGTTCTCGACGACGGCGATGAACCCCAGGCAGTTGGTGAGGACATCCATGTCGTTCACCGGAGGGAGGACGAAGGCCGCCTTGAACTTCCGTGGGAGGTACTGGCGTCCGTAGAGCGGGTCGACGAAGTCCTTGTTCTCCGCGGACTCGAGGTTGAGCTGGACGCCGTCGAGCCAGATCGCGTGGTACGCGGGGGTCTTGGGCAGGAGCGCCTCGGAGACGCGCTTGGAATCCTCGTAGAGCTGCTCCCGGGCCTGGGTCGTGGCAGGCGTTGGCGAGGCCATGACATTGCGGTTCACGTCGCCGCAGGCCGCGAGGGTGTCGACCAGCGCCTGGTTCAACCCCTTCATCAGCGCACCGAGGCCGGATTTCGCCACGCCATGGAACTGCACGCTCTGTCGGGTGGTGATGCGCAGCGTGTCGTTCCCGTAGCGGGTGGAGAGGTCATCGAAGGTGATCCACTGGGCCGCGCTGAGCACCCCGCCCGGGATGCGGCCGCGGATCATCATGATGTGGACCTTGCCCTGCTTGCGCTTGTCCCGGTCATCCTGCTGATAGATGCCGTGGAACTTCAGGAACTGCTCGTCGTCCGCCGAGAAGGCGTCGAGTTCCGGATTGGACAGCGTTGCCGCGATGTTCCCCGCCAGGGTGGGGATCGCGATCTTGAGCTGCTCGTTCTTGGTCAGCGGCTTTGCCGCCGAGGGACTGGATGCGGTCTCGGACATGTTCGGATGTAAAACTCTACTTGTGGCATCGGGTTTTCGGCCCGTTCCGGACCGCAACTGTCCACCAACTGACGGGTCCCGGGCAACGCGATTTCCTGAATCCAGGGGATTCCCTGGGTGGCTGTGACACCCGCGCGCCAACCCGACCTGAAGTCAGGATTCTCATCCGTGCGAGGCACGGGAGATGCTGACCGGTCCTGATGTCGTTTCCTTGTCAGATTCGAGAAAACCCCGAGCCGGGGCTGTTTCGCAGATCCAAGACCTCAACCTCCCTCCATTGCATCCCCTCATGAACCTCACCCCCCATTACCGTCCCATCTTCCTGTTCCTGTGGGCGCTGACGCCCTGGCTCGCCTCCTCAGCGGTTCCCAGCGTTGTTCTGGAAAGCGATCAAGGTGCCTTGAGAACAGGCGGCTCTGGCATTGCCAACGGCAATCCAAAGACCCTGTCGTTCACCTCTGGGACCAGTTACCTGCAACTCACCTCGGTGGATTTGGCGCTGGTTGCCAGCGTCGCGGGAAGCTTCCAGGTCGACTTCCGACTCTATTCGACAGCTGGATCCGGGGAACCGCAGGCGCTGCTGTACACGACATCCTTCACCCCGAGTCTCACCACGAACGCCGCCTGGTATAGCCTACCGATTTCCTACGCCTTGAATCCGTTGACCTCCTATGCCTTCGGATTCGACTCTCCCGAGTCCCCCCCCTCCTCAGTCACTCTTCTCGATCCAGCCACTTACATCAAGTGGGTGAACACGCAGGTCCATCAGCCCACGAACGGCTCGATCACAGGCTACCAAGGCTTCTCGAATTTCGACACGCACGGGTATGCTTACTCCTCCTCGACAAACGTGTGGATTGTGACTCAAGCGAACAATAACGCCTTCCGGTTGTACGCCGTCCCCGAGACTCCCGCCGGAGCTCTGTCGGGCCTGGGGCTTGCCGGCTTTGGAGTCTACCAGCTCCGACGGCGTTGGAATCGCCGCCCCGAGGGAATCCCTGAGCGTGCGGAACACCAAGACGGTTCCCAGAATTGAGATCAACGGAAGGTTCTCGGGCCATCCGAGGGGCCTCGCGTCTCAATATTGAGAGTCTGAGGACCTGACCCTGAACTTCCAGGGGTGTCCGCATCCGGTGGATCCAAGCGATTGGGAGGGGACCCGGTGCGACTCAACCGCCGCCACCGCGGGAGAGAAGCTGGCGGAGCACCTCGAGCTGTCGCCCCGGATCGCTGATCCTGGCGGCCTGGGACGGTCCTTGGGAGCCCAGTTTTCGACGCCGGGCCGGATCGGTGATCAAGAGTCGAAGGGCTGACGCCACCGCATCCACATCCCCCGGCGGGGTCAGGATGCCGCAGGAGGCGTCGATGATCTCCGCACCCCCGCCGAAGCCGGACGTAACGACCGGCAACCCCGCGTAGAGAGCCTCGACAAACGCGATGCCAAAGGGTTCGGGCCCGGTGTTGGGCTGGCAGTGGATGTCGGCCGCAGCAAACAGCCGATGCACATCCTTCCGCTGGCCCAGGAACCGGATGCGGTCCGCGATGCCGAGCGCTACAGCCCGATCCTGGACTTCCTGGAAGAACTGACGCTCCCGCTCCAACTGGGCCCCCCCGGCGATCCAGGACACCCAGCCGGGGAGGTCCCGGAGGCGACCCAGCGCCTCCACATGGACCCGCAACCCCTTCCATTCCTCCATCCGACTGGCCTGGAGGATCACCACCTCGTCCTTGGAGGTGCGATGCTCGGCTCGGGTCTCGATCCGCTCGTTCTCCGAGCCCGAGGCCGACACCGGTTCTACGGGACAGTGACAGATCCCGACGGGGATTTCGGGATAGCCGAGCCCAGCGCTCGCAGCGACAAACCGGCTGTTGGCGACCAGCATATCGATCGGCGTCCTCCTCGCCCAATGCGCCAGCCACGACCTGGGCTCCAGGGGATTGTGGAGGAAGTGGACCAGCTTGGGGATCCGTCGTCGGACCACCGGGCCGAACACGGCCTGCTGCCAATTCCCATGCGCCAATGCCACGTCGAATCGCTCGACCTCCAGGATGCGCTTCAACTCCCAGCGTGCCCTGAAGAGGGACCACGGATGACGGATCTGCACCTCCGAAACCCGATGCACCCGGCCTCCGGCCGCCCGGAGCTCGTCTTCAAATCGGCCCGGAAAACATAGGAGAAACTCGGATGCCATGCCGGGGCATCGTTCCTGATTCCGAACCAGGGTCATGAGCATCGTCTCGATGCCGCCGTAGAGGTTGCCCGCGCAGAGGTGGAACACCCGAAGCGGTCGATTCCCTGGGAAGAGGCCTTCAGACGGGTGTCGGGGCGAACGATGCACGGTGTGGGCTGGGTCCAACCGGTGGAGACTGTTTGGGGGGGAAATCCCAAAGCAAGCCTCCACTCACCCCCGCGATGGCCTCGCCGGGGCCCCTCAGCAGGAGCCGTCCAACTCCAGAAACAAGAGCGCGGGGACAACCGGCACCGGATGTCCCGTCAACCTCGAAGCGCCAACAGGGTCGTACCCACCGTCAGTGCCCCGAACATACCCCACGCGAGCCTCCGGAACTGCGGCTCGAAACGGCTGGGGAGGCAAACCGCCAGGGCACCGACCAACACGCCCCCGAGGAATCCCCCCAGATGCGCCAATCGATCCGAATCCGGATCAGTCCCCAGCAGGATGAACAGGAGCGCGCCGGTTCCGAGGGTTGAGACGACCCGACGATTCCCCCGTCGCCCCCGACGCCACAGCGGGATGGCCTGGGCCGCCAACATCCCGAGAGCCGCCAGGACGAATCCCGAGGCACCCAGCCCCCGGTAGGGATCCGACCGGATCGTCATCGCAAACACATTCGCCGCGGCGCCAGCGAGGAAGCAGCCAGAGAGGGCCACCCCCAGACCAAACCGGGCCGTCGCCAGCCCGAGGAAGACCATTCCCATCACCAGGTTCGAGACCAGATGGGCGACATCCCGGTGGAGCCATTCCGCGGTGAAGGCCCGCCACCACTCGCCCGCCCGGAACCGTTCCGTATCGAACGCGGCCGACTCCACAGGCCCGCCGGTCCAGGCGAAGACGAAGGCCACCGACAACGCCCAGAACACGACGCGGCCGTCGAACCAGTAGTCGGAGCCCGGCACCTCATGACGCCACTCGAACCCCCGGTTCTCCCTCAGGTATTCCCGGAGGACATCCCGCGCGCGGCCCGCATCTGAATCCGCCAGACGCAATTGCCACCGCTCCGTGGCGGGATCGCGATCCAGGAACACCTCGATGCCCTGACTCGCCAGGACCAACGA
>Ga0315902_10005271_pt1 | contig 18309 bp, 33 predicted proteins | sample LakEriMetagenome_9_FD_203523 | JGI IMG/M metagenome (GOLD analysis project Ga0315902, IMG submission 203523) | Freshwater fungal communities from buoy surface, Lake Erie, Ohio, United States - Buoy 12 MA117 | ecosystem: Environmental > Aquatic > Freshwater > Lake > Lake biofilm | place: USA... | reverse complement strand
CGCTTCAAGATCATCCGGGGAAACAAAGAAAAGAATGATGATAACGAGATTATTACCTGTAATGGTTTAGGTTTGACCCGGAAGCAAGAAAAGGATATCCTAGCTAAGAGCAAGTATCAGGTTGGACAAACTATCTATCTTGCAGAGGATGATGGGACGATTATAGAACAGGGGGTAATAGAAGAAGTTTTCTATGATAAGCTGCAAGATGGAAGCTTTACCTATGTTTATAATATGGTATTGACCGACGAAGATAGTGAAAGTTATATTGATGGTGTATATCAGTCCGAAATGCTAAACGAGGGATTCTATAGTAAAGAAGATTATATTCAGAAGTATAATAAGGAACCCGTTTATATTCCTGTAACCTATGATGATATGGAAAATGAACAGTTAGAGTTATTCGATTAATGTCCCTGTAAGAATATACCTACATATGTAATATTAGCTATTTAGCTTCTAGCTATATGTGCAAAGAAAAAGATTGTTACAGCGGGAGGGGTTAAACCCCTTGGCACGGAACCTGCATTAGCAAGAGCTATGCCAGCGGAATCATTAAAGAAAGTGCTTTACAGCACGGGAAGGGAGTGATAGACTATGCCGCATCCACACAAGAATCGCCCACGCAAGGGTCGTCGTAAGATCGGGTCCAAGAAGCGTAAGGCTATGAGCAACAATAGAAAGAAGAAGTAATCTATATGGTAAAGCCCGATGATATCCAGCATGGGAGTCTAGTCCAGTTGACAGTAAATAAGAAGTTTGATAGACTGTTATCTAATGGAGGGTTGGATATCATCGGGATGGTGTTGGAGAAGAGAAATAAAAGTTCAGTAGCTTTAGTATATTGGTATAACAATCCAGTAGTTGACACCCCTTATTGGATAGCATATAGTAACCTGATAGTCCTAGAGCGGTAGAGGTAGGGAAGGGTGGGAGGACTGTATACCCTCCTACTAATCTTCCAGAGGGGGAGGGGGGTCTGCAACTTTTTTTTTCATTGCCCCCCAGCGAATCCAGCCGCCTGCCTTATAGGTAATAAGGCAGGCGTGGGGGCTGGCACCGTAACCCAGTTACCCAGTAGGGTACCCCCCACCCACGCACTTGTGCGTAGATGTATACATATATAAGGTGATGTATGTTTTATAGATTCCATCAAAACAATAGCAGGGGAACATTTAAAGAACCTGCAAAGCTTATTATCATAGAAGCGGATAATAGGGAAGAAGCAGAAGCTAGATTCCTGTCTATTAATGGAACATACTTTGATCCTAATTTCGAGATAGATTGCAAATGCTGCGGAACACGTTGGGATAGCGGATATGAATTAGATGAAGAAGAATTGCATAGATATATTAATCCTAGTGAAGATAACTGGGTAACATTTGATCCCCATATTCCTAGATTAATGGTTGTATATAAAGATAAGAATCCGCTAATCATACAGGAAAAGCAGGATACTAAAGCTTTCCTAAAGAATATAAAGGTAGACATAAAAGTATAAGGATATAGATATATAGGAATCTATGGATGTTGGGAATGTAGGAAATATACTACATTGTTCTTTGGAATGTAAAAGTTTATATATCTGCAAATGTATAGAGTTTTAACTTTGCAGATCTAAAAAAATTGTATCATATGTTAACGTATGGCAACATATGGTCACGGAAAAAAGGCAAACCCCCAGTATATCAAATCCAGCCCCCGTTGTCAAGGGGAAAAAGCGGGGGGAACGAAAAAAGAAAAACGCATCCCGTGGGTTGACCGTCGCATCCCTTCCGAGGTAGAATACCGCCATGCCCAACAACAACGACACCTTCCTCAAGTGGACCTACGGTAACAGCAAGCTTGAAAAGACTAGCGGTGAAGCTTTCAAGATTGTTGGATATGGTATCTCCGCTGATACCGATATCAATGGGGTTAATAGCTGTCCCGGTGCTAGCGCGTGCCGTGGTGTGTGCTATGCAAAGCAGGGAACCTATCTTTTCAGGAATGTTCGGGAAGCGCGTTTCTTTAATCTTCAGGCTTCCTTCCTTCCCGAGTATTCTGATATGCTTGTGAACGATCTTGCCAAGGTTTCCCGCAAGTATAATACCGTGCGGATCCATGATTCCGGGGACTTTCACACGCAAGCTTATCTCGATGCGTGGAAGCGTGCCGCTAGCGTTTTCCCTAATGTCACGTTTTATGCATACACTAAGAGTATGCACCTTGATCTTTTTTCTAACCTTCCCGTTAACTTTAAGCTTGTGCAATCGCTTGGCGGGAAGTATGATGATCAGGTAGATCTCACTAAGCCTCACTCCCGTATCTTTTCAACGGATGATGATCGTATCAATGCGGGATATGTCGATGGTAACATTAACGATCTTCCTGCTATTCTTGGGGATGTAAAGATTGGACTTGTTTACCACGGCGTCAAAAAGTTGACGGATGCACAGTCGAAGTTTTTCCGCTGATAGGTATTGACAGACGATCCGCACCATGCTAGAATATGGTGGTGCGGGAGTGTGCTGGCGCAGCCGCCAACTAGCCGCCACAAGTGTATCACAATGTCAAGCGGTAGTCAAGAAAAAAAGTAGTGCTTGCATCCACCACGCGGGAAGGGTATAATAAGCGCCATGAAAATCGAAAGCTACGAAGCAAAGGATGTTGTTGTCACCCGTCAGGAGATTGTGGAAACGGTTGCTTCTGCTCTGCGAGCAAAGTATAATCTCCCTGATGATTGGCAGATTGTTGATCATTATTGGGGACAGCAGGATCTTACGCTTGTGCTTCAGCGTATGATTAGCAAGGTTGATTCTATCTCGCTGTAAGGATATAATCATGGGAAAGACATACAAGGATAAGCGGGAATATGTTGATACTTCGCGGGATGTGTATCAGCTAATGTTGATTAACGGCGCAACAAAGGCAAACGTGCATAAGGATAGGAAGCGGGAAAGCAATAAAAAGAAATGCCGGGATGCCGTTGACAGTGACCGTGGGGAATGGTAGAATCACCTAACAACGAAAGGGAAACAAAAAACATGAACGCTCCTAAGTATGTCGGTCATTTCACGAAGCTTGATAACAGCATCCGCACGATTAACTTTTCCTTTGCAAAGGATCTTGATCCTGTTAATGGTAAGACTTGGCAGGCTTCCCGTTGCCGTCCACAGCGGGATAACATTCCCGTTGCAGAGACTCATGCGCTTGTGGTAGAGTATCTGCCGAATGGTTCCCATCAGTATCGGCACGTTAATCTCTCGAATGGTGTTTTCTATAAGGTGGATGGATGAATAAGTTTCAGGTTAACATGGATGAACTTAATACTTTGGTTAACATGGGTGTCCTTAGTATTATGATCATCGCTGCCGTCCTAGCTTTGTATAGCTATGGGATGGGGGTTATCCAGTAAAAATAAAAAAAGGGTTCCACCCACCCACCCCCTCGTTCAATTTTTTTTTTCTTCTATATGGGTTGACAGTAGCAGGCAAGCTAAGGTATAATATCCCCATGCAAACCACCACGGCAACGGCAAACGAGGCGAAGGTTAAGAATCCTTATCGTATTACTCTCTCTCAGTATTGCGAGGATAATGGAATCGAGGATCGTCTTAACTTGATCGAAGATCTTGTTAGCGATTGTGTGTGTCCCGCGCTTTGTAAGGAAGGATGCGAGGTGGAACCTGATGGAAGGTGCGAGCATGATTGTCCTAGCATTTTGCTTGCCTTGGGTTTGATTTAATAGTATAATAAAAGAATGTGGTCTTTTCTCGCCTCCGAACTGCTTCCGGCGCGAACATCTACCACAGAACAGATTAATAGGGAAAGGGAAAGATACCTATTAATCATTATATTAGATACCGCTTGGCATGGGTATTGCAGCCGCCGAGAAACGGCGGCTAGTTGTCAAGGGGTTGATTGTTGGGCAGGTACCTGCTAGGATGGACCCATGTTTATAGATTGTGATGATTGCGGGACACCCACCCATGTAAGCACGGTAACGACAGCGCCCTACATAGAGGGAACTCTCCCACATGTAGGACATTTGGGCACAGTCAAGGATCACTACATATGCATGGACTGTGCCAACGAGCGGGAGTACTGGAAAAAGAATACAGGTGTTGACTCCGTGGATATTCCCGGTCTATAATACGCGCATGAACAAGAAAGCACTCAAGGCAGCGCAGGAAACTTTGGACAAGGAATACAAAAAGCTTGACCGTGCATATCTGCGAACAATCAAGCTTGTTGAAAAGATTATCGACGAAGAAATCAGTAAGGCAAAGCTTGCAAAGCGGAACCGGACGCGGTAGAATATCACATCACCCCGCAACTAGGAAAGCAAACCATGCCCCGTAAGATGAAGAACAATGAAACTGGTTCGATTGTTGAAGTCCACAAGCACATCTGCACCCGTGGCTTTTGGGAGTTTTATATCATTGACAACAAGGTGGATTCTGATATCCGCGAAGCGGTTGTCATGGGAAGTGTGGTGGAGCGTGGTGATGTGTGCATGAGTGAGATCAAGCCTTTCATTATCACACAGTCTAGTAATCTTACGGGGGTCATGCCCGCTCCCGGTTGGGAATGGGTGAAGTAAAAACTTGACTCGCCTTGCCCCTCATGCTAGAATAGGTGGGGGGCAACGCAAGAAGCGTGCCAGCCGCGCAGGGCGCGGCGGCTGCTATTATATCACAGGCAAAAACAAAAAGCAACTAATAAAAAAAAATAAATGGGTACTTGACCCTACCCACCACTTCATGAAATAATGTGCCCATGACCACGAACGAGATTGCAGAGGCGCTGCAGAAGCACGCGGTTGAAAACTACGAAGTGAGCGGGTGGGATTATATTGTTGAGTGTTGGACCCGTGAGGAGATTGCACAGGAGCTTGAGCTTGTCAATGTCACCACGTTGGAAGATGCGATCCATGAGTTTGGCGAGATCGCACGCATTTGGGATGGTCGTCGTCGGGAAGTGCAGGCAGAGATCTTTTAATGCTTGACCCGTAGCCCGCACGGGTTTATAATATGCGGGCAGTCCACTCGCGGTAAGAAAGAAAAACAATGTCCATCGAAAAGCTCGCTGACGGTTCCCTGATGATCACTGGTGACAGCGTGATGACCTACCGCCTGATTGCTTTGGGCAAGGCATTGAAGCTTGACGCGCACGGTCGAAAGATTGGCATGAAGTTTTCTAATCGTGTCAACGTGGCGCAGCAGGCGCGGGACATTCTCGCGGATAACGGTGTCAAGCCTGCCCGTAACCTTGACAAGCTTCTTGAGCAGTATCAGAAGTTTCTTGTTGACGCTGGAATCTATCAGTCCTAGTTGACACCTTGCCCCTGCCCATGCTAGAATAGGTGGGCAGGTTGGCACAGGGGTTGCAAGCCGCCGAAACCGGCGGCTATTATATCATAGGCAAAAAAGAAAAGCAAATAAAAAAAACTAATAATTCCACCTACCCACGGGCAAACCCGCGCATGTTAGTCGATCCACGCGGGAGAGTCAAGGACGAAAAAAAAGCATCCGGGTAGTTGATTCTTTCAGAAACCCCGGTGTATAATAGGCGCATGACCAACGAAAACTGCAACGGCATCCACACGAAGCACGATGGTTCCTATTGGGTCAACGATGCACGCGGCATCCCGCTTGCACGGGTCTGCGCCAAGTGCGCGGAGCAAAAGCTTTCCAAGTATCGGAAGGATGTTCGCACTAACGCGAACTATTGGGCAGACGAGATTGTTGACGGCGACTAAGGTTTCAGCGTATAATAGCAGGGCAGTTAACCCGCTGTAGAGGAAACGATATGATTATCTTTCGTCGCTTGATTCGTTCCAAGGGTTCCAAGGCAGGCCACCTGATCGGTGGGCACCGTCACGCGGTGAGTGTCAAGGCATTGATTGCCCATGCAAAAAAGACCCGTCACGTTTATGCTTTCGTAGACGAGAACGGCAACGAGGGAACGATCCGCAGCGGGATCATCATGCGGACGGTTGATTCCCACGTTCGCAACATCATGACCGTTGGTGACGCGATCCAGCGTCCCCTGCCGTTTTCGGTTGACAACGGGCAGCTTCCTGATCCGCCGTCCGAGATTATTATTGCAGCCTAGTTGACAGGCCACTGGCTCCCGTGCTAGAATAGGCGGGAGCCTTGGCATAGAGGTTGCAGCCGCCCTTCGGGCGTCGGCTGGCACATTATATCATAGGTCAAAAACAAAAGCAACTAATAAAAAAAAATAGTTGGGTACTTGCACGCACCCACGGCTTCCTATATAATACCGCCATGACCCAGACCGCTTTCGATTTCATGAGCAAGTGGCGCTACTGCAACGTTTGCGACTATGGTTATTTCTCTAACCTTGTCAACTATAATCGTTGCGGCAACTGTGAAGAAAACATTAGGCGTGAACGTTTTACAAGGTACGTTATTGCTTTTGGAAAGTAGGAATGCTATAATGACCGCCATGACCAAGCCAAAGCGTATCAAGATTGTTCTTCACAAGGTTGTCTGCGTCAAGTGCCTGACACAATGGCAGACTAGCAATAAGGATACCAAGGTTTGCCCTTCATGCGTCAATGACCCTTCAACAATCCTGTCCCGTTGCCTTGCAAACATCGTCCGTCTGTGAGATAATAATGTCCATGCAAAACGAAAAGATCCAGATGCAGCTTGCGGTTGTCAAGGATTTCCTGACCGTTGTTTTCATGTTCGCATTTATTTATTCTTTGCTGTGGGTTGGCTTTGCTTTTGGTTTCTGATATATAGAAAGCCATTGGCACGGTTGGTGCAAGCCGCCCGCGCCTGTGGCGCGGCTGGTATTTTAGCATACCTAAAAAAGAAAAGCAACAACAAAAAGAAAAAAAGAAAAAGCGTTCCCCCCCTTGTGTGCGTCCCCATCTTCCTGTAGAATAGGCACATGACCAAGTTGATCAAGGCAAAGCGGGTTGGCGGTCTTTACTTCCTGTCCATCGGGCGGATCCAGATTTCCTTTTGTGTCAAGCGGAAAGAAAAGAAAAAGAAGATGTTGACCCTGCCTAGCAACCTGTGAGATAATAACCGCCATGAACGACGAAACCTGCAAGTGCTACGAGTGCAACACGGAGATCCCTGCTAACATGGGGTTCACGGTGTCCCGCGTCAGCCGGTTCAGTGGCAAGGTCTTTTACATGGACCTGTGCGATGATTGTTGGTATATCGACGGGGACGGCAACGTTCACACTGCCGTCGATGAAAAGGAAGTTTGACACGCAGTAGAAACCCGCTGTATAATATCCCTCGCAGTTAACCCGCTGTAAAGGAAGAAAAAAAACATGGCTACCTCCTCTGATATCGCGGCGAAGCTCAACAGCTACAAGCGGTCCAACGGTCAGCGTATGTTCTACGTCACGGATGCTGGCGTGGTGCTGGAAAACCCGGTGGTGGTTGGCAACGAGATTGCCTGCAAGGTGGAGGATCAGATTCTCCACTTCACTCTCAATGTCAACGTCTTTCGCATGATCCGCACGCGAAAGGTTGAGACTACTGAAACGTGGACGCTGGACAACTAATAGCTTGACAAGGCCGGGGGTTAGTGATAAGCTAGCCCCCGCGCCTTTGGCGCGGCTGGCATTATATCAGGTCTGGAAACAAAAGCAAGAGAAAAGAAAAAAAAAGATAAGGGCTTCCAAACGTCCCAGCTTTCCTGTATAATATCCCCATGAACAAGCTCACGAAGATTCGGCGCAGCGAGATGTGGCTCTGCACGAAGGGTGCCAAGCGTTACCTGAAGCGGTGGGTGAAGCGTTGCGAGCGGCAGCAGGGAAAAAAGATGTGCCGTTAGTAGTTGATTCCTTCAGAGAAAAAAAGCTATAATATCACCATGACCAAGAACTGCGACGACTGTGGTGTGAAGCTGCACGGGCAGTGCATTGTTGACGGTGGCAAGCTGATGTGCTTGGACTGCGCGGAAGCGTTCAACGATGAACAGGAGTTCGGCAGGGTGGACGACCGGGAGGAAACGGACGGCGACATCCACGACGATCTGGTGGATATGTACATGAACGAATATTAGTTGACAGGCGTTGGGGGGTTTGCTATACTAGCCCCCCGCGCCAGAGGCGCGGCTGGTATTATACCCCATGTGTAGTGGCGAGTCAAGCTAAAAGCGCAGCGTGGCAAAAATAAATAAACGCTTGTGTGTGGACCTGACCTGTGAAATAATACCGCTATGACCAAGAACGAAATGACGATTGAGATTCGCGTGGGCGACGAGCTTCAGGAGATCAGTGTGTCTACCAAGTGGGAGATTTGCGAGCGTTGCGAGGGCAACGGCAAGCACGATCCTGAGTCTTTTTCCAACGGTTTTACCGAGAGTGAGTTCTATGACCTCTTCGACGATGAGGAGGAGCGCGAGGCTTATTTCAATGGCAAGCACGATGTTGCGTGCCGCGAGTGCAACGCATCGGGCAAGGTGCGCGTGCCTGACCTTGACACGCTCACGGACGCGGAGCGTGAGGGCTACGACCGTGCGGAGGAAGACCGTGCGGACTACGAGCGCGAGTGCGCTGCGGAGCGCCGTTACCTTGGGGAGTATTAAGATAGTTGTTGACTTCCCCGATTGGGTGAGCTATAATAGCCGCCCTTTCGGGCGGGGGGCTGACACTATTATATCATGCCTGCGTAGGGGAGTCAAATAAAAAGATTGTTGTTGCCTTCCACCTCGGAGGGAGATAGGATGGACATATGGTTAATGAGAACATCCAGCATGAGATAGACAAGGTTGCCTTGACACTTCATAGACTAAACAATCTATGGAGCTTCACTGGTAAGCGTATCTCCTTTGCTGCTGATAACTATCTGCACTTGCATAAGGCACATGAGTTGGATAGACTGTTTGATCTTGTCTATGCTTACACAGCTGTGACAAAAGCTGTGACACATTTGACAGAGCAAGGGTTGATCATCCCAGATGAATGGGATAGAATGTATAGGAACATTGGTCAAAGTATTTTCTTTACCTTGCCTGAGCTGTTGCATAAAACAAAGCAGCGAAAGTTTGAAAGCGGTTACAAAAGTTTTTTTGCTAAGGCATGGAGGGAGTCCCCCCTCCCCTCCCTATCCCTCTGATATGCAACCGAAATATAAGTCTCTATGAAACTATCGTGATGGGATAAAAAAGGCTATGGTCAAAAATAAACTCTGGACCAAAATTGGGAATTTTTCATTTCTATGGGCAAGACAAAGAAATATAAACACGACATAGGAGATATCCTTGGTAGCTGGGATGATAGCTTGGGAGAACCACGTTTTCTCATTGCTACCGTTATTGATAGAGGTCTTAGCACATATAATAATCAACCGTATTATATGATCGAGTGGAGTGATAGACAAAATAAAACTTCACCAACGGATGAAATGAGTGTCACCAATGCAAAAGAATTGTTAGAAATTTATAAAGTGAATCCAACATATGAGTATGCTAGTGAATTTATAAAACAGAAATACAACGGCATTTATGGCAATAAAAAGAAAAAATAACTTCCGGGTCTATGAAGCAGGTGATTTGGTAACCTTGACCATCGATAACGGCGATGCAGGATATGGTATTGTTCTAGATATGCTGTTTGGTGCCGATGGTATGGAGCAATATTATATTGTAGAAAGTTTACATGATGGGCAGATAATCCGCTGTTTTTATCATGAATTAGCTTACATTTCATAAAATATACACTATTTATGTTATATGAACACAGCTAGCAAACTATATAGATTGTGGAAACTATATGAATATGCACCTTTGCGGATCAAACAAAAACGGGAAGATGCATTAACTAATTATATATTTCATGGAAATCATAAAGAAATAGCGGATATAGTTAGAAATTGGGATAATCTATATCCGGGTGATTATGGATCATTTAAAAAATATATAAATAGTGAACCAGTTATAAAAATGCATCTTGGACTAAATGAGAAAAAAACTATGAAAATTACTAAAGAATATCTAACAGAATTAATTCGTGAAAGCTTGAGAGAAAACTTAACCGAAGCTGAAGCCCTAAAGGGTCCATCACGCGGTGAAGCACACAAAGCCAAAAGCCGTGATGATTTGCGAAAAGTCGCTATGTCTTCTGGTCAGGGCATGGTTGCTGTCATGAAATATGCCAGACAACTAGCTGCTTCAAGTGATGAAAGAAATAAAAAAGTTGGTGAAAAACTTCTTGATTTGCTAAAGAAGAAATAAAGCATGAAAATTACTAAGGAATATTTAAAAGCTCTTATAAAAGAGTCTCTGCAAGAAGCAGATCTAACAGATCTAGAAGCAGTTGGAGCAGAAGAAGCATATTCTAGCGATGATGAAGAAGAAGTACGCCATGTACGCGGTATGCTAGAAAAAGAACGCGAAATTAATGTAGACAGAATAGATGTAATGATGGCAGATCTAGCTACCCTAGCTTCTACCTTCAAACAACAAAACGGTGACCCACAAGTTCTACAATTGATAGAAGATAGCATAAGCAATTTACAAAAAGTACAAACACTTATTTAATAAGATACCCGCACTGCCTCTGCCCCCTGCTGTATGGCGGCACGCCCACTGTTGGCGGGTTTTTTATTGCTTTTATGACTATATATTTTAAAGGAGAAAACTATGAAAATAACTAAAGAATATTTACGAGAAGTCATTAAAGAATCATTAACAGAAGAAGCTTCATATGGTTCTATTTTAAAATTTTATAGAGATACGCCAAAAGAATTAGCAGAAATGCTTTATAATGAAGATTATAGAGCGCTTATGGAAGCTTGTGAGCGTGCTTTTATGCATACCTATGGAGTAACAGTAGAAAATTATTTATTAGATAATTCTAAACCTGAATAGTGTCTTATGAATCGCCAATGCCTTGTACAATTGGGTGATTTTGTTCGTGTTCGTAAATACGAAGATGTTTATGGATATGTTAGCGGCATAGACAGAGAAGAATATACTGGTACTTATTATATAGAGATCGATAGGGGGGTGGATAAGGAGCCGCTTTATCTATATGATGACCAATTAGAAGTTATACCTATTATAAAGGAATAAGCATGAATCAAAATGAACTTGACCGCTTGGTTGACATAGCCAAAGCGTTTGTACTATTATGTGTAGCTGGCGGCATCATCTGGTTGCTATGGAAAGCTATATAATATGAGTGATAAAGAAAAAAGGGAATTAATTGATGTACTTAATTTGATATTTTGTGCCGGTCTTGGAGCTATTTTAATACTTACTGCTTTTTTTGGCAGCATATATTGGAAGAGTGTTAAACCGCCTCCGCGATATGCTAACACATTACAAAGGGATATAAATCCATGATAAATTGGAAAAAAATTGTTTCGGGCCTCGCGGCCCTTTTTTTGTTTTCTGGTATTGTGCCAGCCGCCATTCACAAGCCTCTTGCTTGGGAAAAAGATCATCCAAAGCGTTATCGTTGGAGTGATCATGTGCGTGAACAAATCTATCGTAATTTTGAGATCCTTGATCGTGTTCAGGATATGGATTTGTTCTGTCCAAATTTTTATAAACTAAATCGTGATGAACAAGTGGATGTTTGGGCGCAGCTTATATCTATGATGAGTTGGTATGAAAGCGGTTGGAATAAAAAAGCCCGCATGGAAGAACCAAGCTTGGGAATAGATCGTGTTACTAGAAAAACTATAGCCAGCGAAGGATTGCTACAATTGAGTTATGAAGATTCTTACTGGAGAAATTATTGTGATTTTAATTGGACACAAGATATACAATTTGAAGATGATGATATAAGAAAAACAATATTTGATCCATATTTTAATTTATCATGTGGCATAGGGATACTTACTGCACAAATAAAACGTCATGAAAAAATAGTTGTAAAAAATGGTGCTTATTGGGCAGTGATCAAAAAAGATCATCGGAATAATAAAGTGCCGCAAATAAGAAGAAAAATTATGGAATGGGACATGTGTAAAATTAAACTATAATATGTTATAATATGCCAGTGACAAATCAAATAAAAATTATTATTGTTGCTATTTGTTTAGTAAGCAATGGAATATTTGCTGCTTTTTTATCTAAAGCAATAAGAGATGGTTTATATGGATGGTATTGGTCTTATTTAACTAGCTTTATAAGTGCTAGTATTTTTGCTTATCAATTAAGAGCTAATATTTTACCACTAACATTGATGTCGGTGTTCCAAACTTTCTTCTTTCATGCAGCTTGGTATTCTACAGCATTTATTATTCTAAGCAATGAGTTACAAGGTCATAAATTAGTTGGTTTGTTGATGGCATTTGCAGGTATGATTATTATGAGTTTATAAGGAGATATATATGTCTAATTTAACAGCTATGCAAGTACAAAGTGCAAAAAATGTTGCTTGTGAAAAATGCAGTAATGAAGTATTTAATCAAACGTTTGTAATAAAACATGTTTCTGGATTGGTTACCGAGACAGGTAAGGATATGATGGCACCAATTCCTATTTTCTCATGTGCTAAATGTGGAAATGTTAATAGTGTATTTGTTAAAGACTTAAATATTAAATCTGATAATAGCACTACTGAAATTATGCACGTCCAAGTATAGTAAGGGCTTTACCTGCGGAGCAAGAGCTAGTATGATGTACGTGCTATGGAGGCACTATGAAAGTTCTAGCTCTTTCTTCTTCTTATGAACCGCTTGGTGTTATTACTTGGGAAAAAGCGGTTACATTAGTATTTCTAAACAAAGCAAATATCGTAGAAGAATACGATGCTTATATTAAGTCACCATCAATAAAATTAAAAATTCCTGCTGTTATTGCATTTAAAAATAATAAAAAAACATGGCATAAACAATCAATCCGTTTTTCTAGAAAAAATGTTTGGGTACGAGATGAAGGTTTATGTCAATATTGTGTTAAAAAAGTTTCTTTAAGCACTTTTACAATAGATCATATTGTTCCCAAAAAAGATGGCGGAAAGACTGTTTGGGAAAATGTTGTTGTTTCTTGCTATTCTTGTAATCAAAGAAAAGGTGAGAAAAGTCTAAAAGAAATAAATTTTAAACTATTTAAAGTACCAAAAAAACCAAACAAGCTTCCATACATTCAAGAAATTAATAGTGAATATTATGGCTTAAATAATATTCCAGAGTGTTGGAAATTTTATTTAGAAAGAATTTAATGTTTATCACCGCTATAGATACTGAGACAACTGGGTTGGATTTAAAAAAGCATGAAATAATTCAATTAGGTATTATTGAATATGAACTAAAAGATAATGCAGATTTAATCTGTCTTAAAAAACATGAATTTAAAATAAAACCTAGCAATATTTTAGCTGCTTCACCAGAAGCATTAAATATTAATGGTTATAATGAAAATGATTGGAAAAATTCTATTTCTTTTGTTAAATGTTTTAATATTTTAGAAGAAATATTTAGTAAATCAGATCATTTAATTGGTCAAAATTTAATTTTTGATTTACGTTTTATTTCCAAACAATATTGGAAATATGGCATAAAGTTTCCTAAAATTCCAAAATATATTGATACAAAAAGCATGGGTCAACAACTAGTTAATGAAGGAAAACTAAAATCATGTTCAATGGATAGCATGTGCAAATATTTTAATATTAAATACAGTGGAAGGGCGCATACTGCTTTAGCGGATTGCGAAAGAACAGTAATAGTGTGGGAACAGTTGATGAAGTATACAGAAAATAAGTATTTCACTTTTGAGGAACCATACGATGCTTTTAAAAAAATTAATAATGCCGGATAAATTATCGTCAAAAGATATAGAACAAATTGTTTATGTTTTTACAAAAATGTCAAGTTCGGCTAGAAATGACTTTCTATCTCAGCTTATGATAGATCATCCAGATCATTACAGAAGGATTTATAAAAATATAAATAAGAAAAAAATAGATGCTATAGCTCAAGCATAATACTAAATAATATTAGGGGGCTGTTCTCCCAGAGGAAATATTAATGTTCTTACCTCCTAAGAAAGAAAAAAGAAAAGAATTACTACTAGAATTACCAAATTATTACGAAGAATATCAAAAATATATACAAAAAAAAGAAAAAGAAGATAAAAAAGAAACAGTAATCCACATCCAAATATACTAATTAATTAAGATTTTATCTATCCTAAGAACTACTTATGACATAGTGCATAAGTAGTTTTTTTATTTATAATGAGCAATTTATTATTTGAAAATATTAGTCATGAAGACTTGAAATTTTATATTCAAGAATACTATAATTTTGCCAATAATTTATTAAATTTGAAAAGGAAACCTAAAGTTACTTTAAAAAAAGATAAACAAAATTCAAAAGATATACTAGGAAAAACAGGTTATTATAATCCAGAAACAGAAGAAATTTGTCTTTTTATAACTGATAGGCATGGTAAAGATGTACTTAGATCTTTTGCACATGAGCTAATACATCATGATCAAAAGCTAAATGGCTTTAATGACAATCTAAACATATCCTTAACTGCTTCTGATCCTTCTTATATGTTACATGATGAAGGATTAAAAGAAATGGAAAGAGATGCGTTTGAGCGTGGAAATATGATGTTTCGTACTTGGACAGACACAATGAAAATGGAGAAAAAAAATATGTTTAAAAAAAATAAAACAACTCTCAATGAAGCTTCTAAACCAGATTTCTTAGATTTGGATAATGACGGCAACAAAAAAGAGCCAATGAAAAAAGCTGCTAAACAAGCAAAAAAAGGTAAAAAAGAAATGAAAAAGGAAGATATGGACAGACTACATGAAATTGAAGATTTAGATAAGTTAATAAAAAGAAGTTCTGCTCCACATAAAGGCGGTATGAGTATGTATCGCCCTGATGAAGAAGAAGAGGACAAAAGGCAAGATTTAGATACTGGTGAAGAAGCCAGTGCAGATGATTTAAAAGATTTAGAAATAGATGATGATGAAGGTGTAGAAGAACCAGAAGAAATGCCAGTACGTGGTAAGCGTTCCAAGGTAGATCCATATGATAGCGCTATGGCATTTGATATAGCCGATAAAGAAAGAGAAGCCAGAAGACGTGCTGCAGCAAGAGCCGAAGCAGATGATGCTCCAATGATGTCTGATGAAGAATTAGAAGCGTTAATAGCTAAAAGAAAAGCAGAAAGAGAAGAAATAGACGCGGAAATTGCTGCATATATTGCACGTCTAGAAGCTTCAGATGTACCTGAAGAAATGCAAGAAAGCAAAAAAAATCCATATCCAACTCTTTTTGAATCCCGCGAGCGTTTATTAAATGAAGCATTTAAAACTAAAGAAGAAAGAGTTTATAATGAACTAATTCGTCGTTTTATTAAAAAATAATGCCTAGGGACTTTACAATAAATATTGATCCTTCATGGCTCAGTGGTAGTTCTGGAGGAACCACTGTTTACAGGCCGTTTATTCAGCATGTAAACAGTGTTCCATCTTTAAAGAATACAAATACGCCATATAAAATATTTGTTGGTGATAAGGAAACATAAAGTGGAAAATTTACTTTTTGAAAGATCAATTAGAAGTTTATATGAAAATGGTAAGCTATCTTTTAAAAATTTAAAAGAGGCTTTATCAAAAACTTCTAATTTTGTTCTAGAAAAACAAGAACTTCCAAAAGGTAAAAAAGTTTTATTATCATATAATATTAAAGAAGGAAAATTGTTAATTGCTAACAACCCTTCAGAAATAAAAGAAAAATATAAAAATATTAATGAATATTTAAAAACTTGTGAAAATTTAAAAGAAGAAATATTTTATTCTTTAAATAACTTAGAAAAAAATATTAATAGTATGAATCAAGAAGAACAAGAAAGTATATTTGGTTCTGATAACAATATTTTTTATACAATAGAAATAATTTTAAAACCTGATAATGCTTTTAACTATAATACTAAACATTTTAATGTTTTACCAGATGGTCATGGAGAATATGATAAATCTGGTAAAATGATAGTTAAAGAAGTTACAATACAAGTTAATAAGTTTAATGATCTTTTAACTGAATGGCAAAATAAATTAAAATATGAAAATTATACAAATGAAGTAGCTGCCATAAGAAAATTAAGAGAACACGAAAATCAAGAATATTATAATTATGCTGTAAATAAAATTGACAATTCATTGAGTAATACAAACTCATATATTGGAAATAGTAAGTTTGTTCTTGGTGATGATTCTACAATAGATGATTACATACTTTCAAGGGTATATATATTATTAAACGCTTTATTAGAAAAATCTAATACTGGTTCATATAATCCTTTATCAAAAATGAACATTGCTAAAAGAGTATTAGGTATTAAAGGAATAGGTAGTCAAGATATTTATAATAAACTTGAAGTACCACAAAGAGAATATATTAGAAATAATATCTTAAATGATTTTAGTAAAAAAGAAATATTAAAAAATGCTATTAAACCAATAGAAGAAATTATAATAAATTATTCTATAAATTTATTAAAAACTATTCAAGCATATATGTTATTGACTAATAATACATCATTTAATCGATTGAACAAACAAATTAATAATTCAATTAATTATATTAATACTTCTAATTCATTTTTAGGATTAAAAAATGAGTTAAAAAATTTAAAACACTTAGATAAATATACTAATAATAAAGAATTTTCTTTTTATTATGACGGCGAAGTTTATAAACCATCAGGTTTTTATAAACCAATAAATGAATTATTAAATGTTTTTAAACCTTTTACAGAATCATCTTTAGAAAAAAAAGTTATAGATGAAAATAATATTGAAAAAATAATTAATGAAACCATTACTAAGCGTGGTAATAAATATTGTTTATTATCAAAAAAAACAAAAAGAAACTTAGGATGTTATAATTCTAAACAAGCTGTTCGTAATAGAGAAAAACAAATTAATTATTTTAAAAGTGTAAAAGAGATGTCAACAGCCGGTGGAGCTTCTTCAGCAGCGCAAGGTTATGCTGTAAAAAAACAAGATTTGGAGTCTTAACAATGGAACAAACAGAAGAATTAAGAAGTTATATAAAAAATATTTTATTAAAAATTCGTAAAGAACAAAAAGATAATTTACGTGTTGAACTTCGTGAAGAAAAAGCTTTAAGAAAATTAATACGTAAAATGTTAACAGAAGTTAAAGAAACTGCTCCTCATGAATCTACTGGCATTAATTTGCTGGCTAAACTATTAGATAATATTATTCCTGTTATTGAAACAGGTTATAAGAATCTTACTACAGACTTATCTCAGCGTAAATCATTTAGAGCGCATGTTATGAAAGCAACACAAAATTTATTATCTACTGCCTCTGTATATTTTAATGATGATGATAAGAACACCAAAGAACCTGCTCAAACAGGAGCACCACAAGAAGAATTAGAAGAACAAGATACAGATCCAAAGAAAAAGATGTTTATTGATATTAAACGAGATGAAAAAGTTGCTGCTGCAGAAGCAGAAAAAGACCCAGAAAATGCATTTCAGCCAATCGAGGGAGAAGACACGACCGGTAGAGCATTTGCCTTAGAGACATTTAAGAAAATCCAAAAACAAACTTTAGAATCTTATTCTCTTTTATCAAACCCAAGTGATCGCAAAACGTTTTATAAATATTTAATAACAAATCTTGGTTTATATTTTGATCAATTTGAAGACGAATTGAAAACAATTGTTCCCGAACCAACAACTCCAGAATATGAAGCTGAGAAACAGAAAAAGAAAGCTGAATTGGAAGCAAGTGCTGAAACTGCAGTTGCGCCTGAGACTGCACCAGAAACAGCTGAACAACCAACAATATAATATTTTTTATCATTCGTAAAGCATAGTATAGAAAAAAAGTGTTGTTAAGAAACTAAAAAGGAAAATTTATGAACCCAGCAAGAAGAAAAAAACTTTATAGATTAGAATTGGCAGAGCAGCAAAAAACTGAAATTTTAACTGTAAAAGAAAAAATAGAAGAAAAAATAGAAGAAAAAAAACCACAAGTTGAAGAAATTAAACCAGAACCACCTGTAATTACTGAAGTTAACGAGACAGTTCTTACTAAGAAAAAGAAAGTAGTTAACGAACCAGTATAATATGTTATAGTGGTTGTATAATGACTAATAAAACATATAAACAAATTGGTGAAGAAATTGGTAGTTTAGTAGATAAAAAAAATGCAGCATATGGTAGTTCTTTCGCTGAATGTCACAAAATATTGAGCGTCCTATATCCTAATGGTATTCAACCAGAACAATATACGGACGCTCTTGCTATTATTAGAGTAATAGATAAATTATTTAGAATAGCTAATAATAAAAATGCTTTTGATGAATCTCCTTGG
>Ga0315902_10005269_pt1 | contig 18311 bp, 15 predicted proteins | sample LakEriMetagenome_9_FD_203523 | JGI IMG/M metagenome (GOLD analysis project Ga0315902, IMG submission 203523) | Freshwater fungal communities from buoy surface, Lake Erie, Ohio, United States - Buoy 12 MA117 | ecosystem: Environmental > Aquatic > Freshwater > Lake > Lake biofilm | place: USA... | reverse complement strand
CGAAACCCCTCAAAACACCCCGGCAGGGCCAGAAAACCTCGCCTCAATGCACCTCAAGGCACAGGACGGCGCGTAGCGCAGAGGTCCCCCAAGGGGGAGCTGTCAGCGCAGCTGACTGAGGGGGTCAACGGCGCTACCCGCCTAGTCCTCTATTCCGTAGACCCTCGCCGCCGTCCCCCGGAACATCAGGTCCTTCTCGGCTTCAGAGTAGGGCGCGGCGATACGCTTCAGGCCGTTCCAGAGGGTGCGGTAGGACAGGCTCGCCCGGTCCACGGGGAAGTTGCTCTCGAACATGCAGCGGTCCGGGCCGAAGAGGTCGATGGCGGCGCGATACCAGTCGCCCTGGGCTGCGGCGAAGGCGGCGGAGTCCGGGGCGCCGGTCTTGTGCCAGTCCCAGCCGTTGATGGGCATGGCCATGCCGCCCAGCTTCACCGTCACGTTCGGGCAGGTCGCCAGCCCGGCCATGTCCGCCCGCCATGTCGGGAAGTACTCATCGCGCTTGCCGGCGTAGGGGCCGATGCCCAGGGGCCCGCCCAGGTGATCGAGGATGATGCTGGCCCCGGGAAAGGCCCGGGCGAGGTCCGTCAGCTCGGGGATCTGGGGATGGAAGAGCCAGGCGTCGAAGGTCAGGCCCTGGTCCGCCAGCTTCGCGAAGCCCCGCCGGAAGGTCGCGTCCAGGTAGAGGTGCGGCGGTGGGTGATGGTGCGAGGGACGGATGGCGTCCGAGGCGTCCCAGGCGGCGGCGTGGCGGATCCCCCGGAACAGGCCCTCGCCCGCCTCGACGTGGGCGTCCAGCAGGGCGTCGAGGTCGTCGGGCGCCAGAAGGTCCGCCGAGCCGACGATGGCGGCGATGCGCGCGCCCTTCCCGTCGCGGGAGTCCCGGGCGACCCGGGCGACAAAGGCGCTCTCGCCCGCCCGCCGCAGGGCCTCCGGCCCGTCGGACAGGTAGCCGGTCATGCATTCCACGAAGACCGTGGCCTCGACCCGGTGGCCGTCCCCGGTGTCGGCCCTCAACTCCTCGAGCAGGTAGGCCGGCCCCGCCCCGGCGGGCCAGAGGTGGTGGTGCGGGTCGAGGATCCGCCGGTCCGGGTCCAGGATGGGCTCCGGCGTCGCTTCCGTCGCGGATGGCTTGTCCATGAGGCGGGCCTCCCCTAATCGCTTCGGGGACGGTGGCTTGCCTGCCGTCCGGCCCGCTCCCAGACTGGACCCGGCGGGCTGGATGCTCAAGGTTTGGCGCCCAGGGCCGGACCGCAACGGGAGGAGTAAGATGGACCTGTCCTACAGCCCCGAATACGAGGCCTTCCGCACCGAGGTGCGCAGCTTCCTCGACGCCCACCGCAGCCAGGCCCCGGGGCATGGCGGCAATGGCCTGACCTGGCAGAAGCTGCTGATCGAGAACGGCTACTCCGCCCGCACCATTCCGCGCGAGTACGGCGGCTACGGCGCCGAGCCGGACATCCTGAAGTCGCGGATCATCGCCGAGGAGTTCGCCCGCGCCCAGCTGTCGCCCGGCCTCGGCGGCCAGGGCATCTCCATGCTGGTCCCGACCCTGCTCGAGGTGGGTTCGGAGGACCAGAAGCGCCAGTTCATTGGCCCGACCCTGCGCGGCGAGATGCTCTGGTGCCAGGGCTATTCCGAGCCCAACGCCGGCTCCGACCTCGCGGCCCTCGCCACCAAGGGCGTGCTCGAGGGCGATGAGTGGGTGATCAACGGCCAGAAGATCTGGACCTCCACAGCCCACCTCGCGCACTGGATTTTCTGTCTCGTGCGCACCGAGCCTGACGCCCCCAAGCACGAGGGCATCAGCTTCCTGCTGTTCGACATGAAGACCCCGGGCATCGAGATTCGCCCCCTGGTGGACATGACCGGCGCAGCCAACTTCAACGAGGTCTTCTTCACCGACGTCCGCGTCCCGGCCCACCAGATCGTCGGACGGCGCGGCGAGGGCTGGAAGGTGGCCAACGCCATCCTGCGCCATGAGCGCGGCTCCCTCGCCGACCCCAACGTCATGCAGAGCCGGCTGAACGCCCTGATCGACCTGATGAAGGCCGAGACCCTCGATGGGAGCCGGGTCATAGACAACCCTGTCTACCGGGATCGGCTGATGGCCATCCAGGGGCGGGTCCAGGCCCTGCGCTGCAATGACCTGCGCCTGCTCTCGGCGGCGGTGAACCGGCAGTCCGCTCCCCTGGCGGGCATGGTGGTCAAGCTGCAGGGCACCGAGCTGCGCCATGAACTGGAGGGCTTCGCCGTCGACGTCATGGGCGAGCTGGGCCTGCTCTACGGCGACACGCCCCGCCTGCGCGGCGGCGGCTCCTGGCAGAGGGACTACATGTACTTCCTCGGCCTGATCATCGGCGGGGGCACCTCGCAGATCCAGAAGAACATCATCGCCGAGCGCGGGCTGGACATGCCCCGCGAGCCCAAGCTGGCCAAGGCCTGAGGAGACACGCCATGGAATTCGGACTCTCCGAAGAGCAGGTCATGCTGCAGGACGCCCTGGCCCGGTTCCTGACCGGGACCGGCGGGCTGGAGCGCACCCGCGCCTTCGCCGCCGGCAAGGACCGCCGCGCCCCGGACGTGCTGCAGGGCCTGGCCGAGCTGGGCGTCACCGGCCTGATCATCCCCGAGGTCCACGGCGGGGTGGGGCTGTCCCTGCTGGACGCCGCCCTGGCCGCCGAGCAGCTGGGACGGTTCGTCGCCCCGGCCCCCTTCGCCGCCACGGCGGTCATGGCGCCCCTGGCCCTGCTGAAGGCGGGCGACGCCGGCCAGCAGGCGACCTGGCTTCCGAAGCTGGCCTCGGGCGCTGTGGTTGCGGGGGTCGCCCTGTCGGAGATCACCGGGGCCCGGGACGGCGCCGGGGTCGAGGCCCGCGACGGGCGCCTGCACGGCCGGGCCCAGTTCATGGTGGACTACGAGGCCGACCTCTACGTCGTCGCCGACCGGGCGCGCGGCCTGCACCTGGTCGCGGCGGACGCCCCCGGCCTCACCCGCACGGACTTCCGCACCATCGACGAGACCCGCCCGACCGGGGAGCTGGTCTTCGACGGCGTCGCGGCGGAGCCCCTGAAGGCCGGCGACGGCCCTGCCGCCGTGCGCGCCATGATCGACGCCGGCCGGGTCATGCTGGCCGCTGACACCCTGGGCGCCGCCCAGGACATGCTCGACCAGGCCGTGACCTACGCCAAGGGCCGGGTCCAGTTCGGCCGGGCCATCGCCACCTTCCAGGCCGTCAAGCACATGTGCGCCGAGATGGCGGCCTCGCTGGAGCCCTGCCGGTCCCTGGTCTGGTACGCGGGCCACGCCCTCGACCACCTGCCGGAGGAGGCCTCGGTCATGGCCTGCCACGCCAAGGCGCACCTGTCGGAGGTGGGGACCTTCGTGGCCCGCACCTCCACCGAGGTGCACGGCGGCATGGGCTTCACCGACCTTGTCGGGCTGCACTACTGGTTCAAGCGCATCGGCTACAACCGCCAGGTGCTGGGCGGCCCGCAGGCCGTCCGCGCCGAGGCGGCCGCCCTGCAGGGACTGGCGGCCTGAGGCGGGGACCGGCGGCGGCTCAGTCGTCGCCGCCGTCGCCCTCCTTGCCCTTCATCTCGGCCAGGGTGCGCAGGTTCGCCTCGTGGCCATCCCGGGTGATGGTGTAGGTCATCATCACCGCCAGCATGGTCATCCACAGGGCCAGGATGACGGGAACGTAGAACAGGCCCAGGCGGAACAGGGTCTCGTCGGACACCTGGCTGGGGTCGGCCCCGGCCTGGAGGCCCGCCACGGTCAGGACGAAGGTGGCGGCGGTGAGCCCCAGGCCCCCCACCACCTTCCGGATGAAGGCCGAGGCGGCGAAGAAGATGCCCTCGGAGCGCCTCCCGGTCTTGATCTCGGCCTGTTCGACCAGGTCCGCCATCATGGACGCCGCGAGGATCTGGAAGCAGATGATCAGGCCCACGTCGATCATGGTCGTGAAGAAGACGAACCAGAAGACCAAGGGGCTGGAATTGTCCGGGAGGACTCCCATCAGGCGCAGGACGATGGGCATGGGCGAGCCCAGGAAGGCGATGAGGCCGATGATGATCGCGCCCTTCTTCTTGCCGATGGTCCGGCTGACAATGGGCGCCAGGACCGCACCGAGGATGGCCGAGACGAAGACCCCGCTGGTGATCAGGCCTGACTGCTGGGTGCTGAAGTCCCAGAAGTAGGTGTAGAAATAGAAGGCCAGGGCGGCGGAGAGACCGCCCGCGACCGATCCGAAGATGGCCGAGATGAACAGGGCCAGGAAGGACCGGTTGGACAGGGTCTCGAAGATCTCCTTGAAGACGATCAGCGGGCTGAGCCGCCGCTTCGGCGGCGCCGGCTTCAGGTGCATGATCCGGCTGTGCGTGCCGATTGACGAGGCCAGGACCGAGAACAGCAGCAGGCCGGAAGCGATCATGCCGTAGGTCCGGTAGGCCTCAGGATTGAACTGGCCGTTGGGGATGGCCGCCGTCGCGAACAGCGGGAACAGGACGATGAAGTTGAACACCGACATCGCATTGCCGCCGGTCCATCCGAAGTAGGAGCGATAGGCCTGCAGGGAGCTGCGCTCGTCGTAGTCGTCGGTCAGCTCGGGCGCCAGGGCCGTGCTGGGGATCTCGTAGACGGAGATCAGCATCCGGACCACGATGGACAGGCCCAGCAGGTAGAGGAAGAGGTGGAAGTCCTCCCAGCCCTGGGGCGGACTCCAGAGCAGGAAATAGGTCGCCGCGATGGGAACGGCGGCGGCGTACATGAACGGGTGCCGCCGGCCCCATTTCGAGCGCAGGTTGTCTGACCAGTATCCCAGGATCGGATCGAAAAAGGCGTCGACCAGCAGGGAGATGGTCAGGGCCAGACCCACGAGGCGGGCGTCCAGGCCGATGACCTGGCTGTAGAAGATCAGCAGGAAATAGCTGAAGCCGTTGTCCTTGACCCCGAAGGCCACGGCCCCGAAGCCGTAGGAAACCTTGGTCCAGAGGGAGGGCTTGGTCGTCTCGATCCTGGGGCCGGGCGCGCCGCCGGCTGTGGAGTCCACGCTCATCTGTTTCCCCCCGTCGGGCCATCCCGGACGCCGTCTGCGAACCTTCGCAGCAGCGCCGTCAGCCTGCGGACGCCCGACTCAAACCCAGCCCCCGGCGCCCGTCAAGACAATGCGTTGACGGGTGCGGGTTCCGGACCGTTCGGTGAAATCAGACCGCAGCGGCCAGCCGGCTCGCCTGGTTGATGGCCCGCTTGGCGTCCAGCTCCGCGGCCACGTCCGAGCCGCCCACCAGGGTGGAGGCGACGCCGAGGGCGGCCAGCTCGTCGTGCAGGGCGCGCAGGGGGTCCTGGCCGGCGCAGACGATGATGGTGTCAGCCTCGATGAGGCGAGGCTCGGTCCCGATCAGGACGTGAAGGCCGGCGTCGTCGATCTTCTCGTAGGTCACGCCGCCGATCATCTGCACGCCGCGCTTCTGCAGGGTGGCCTTGTGGGTCCAGCCCGTGGTCTTGCCCAGGGACCTGCCGAGGGACTCGGCCTTGCGCTGCAGGAGGGTCACGGTGCGGTCGGCCTTCTCCACGTGGGGGACCACGCCGGTGACGCCGCCCCGGGGATGGTTCTTGAAGTCGATGCCCCACTCGGCGGCGAAGACGTCCACGTCCATGGAGGCCGAGACCCCGGCGTGGCTGACCAGCTCGGCCACGTCGAAGCCGATGCCGCCGGCGCCGATCAGGGCGACCTTCTTGCCGACCTTCGCCTTGCCGTTGATGACGTCGACGTAGCTGGCCACCATGGGGTGGTCGATGCCCGGGATATCGGGGGTGCGCGGGGTGATGCCGGTGGCGATGACGATCTCGTCGAAGCCGCCGTTGACCAGGCTGCGGGCGTCGGCCCGGGTGTTCAGCCTCAGGTCGATCTTCAGCACCTCGATCATCCGGGCGTAGTAGCGGAGGGTCTCGGAGAACTCCTCCTTGCCCGGGACCTTCTTCGCCAGGTTGAACTGGCCGCCGATCTCGCCCGAGGCCTCGAACAGGGTGACCCTGTGGCCGCGTTCCGCCGCCACGGTGGCGTAGGCCAGGCCCGCCGGGCCCGCCCCCACCACGGCGACGGACTTGGGCGCGGTGGTCTTTTCATAGACCAGCTCGGTCTCGTAGCAGGCCCGGGGATTGACCAGGCAGCTGGTCATGCGCCCGGTAAAGGTGTGGTCCAGGCAGGCCTGGTTGCAGGCGATGCAGGTGTTGATCTCGTCCTCGCGGCCCTCGGCGGCCTTCTTCACCAGGTCCGGGTCGGCCAGCATGGGCCGGGCCATGGAGACCAGGTCGCCGTCGCCCCGGGCCAGGACCTCCTCGACGACCGAGGGCATGTTGATCCGGTTCGAGGTGATGACCGGCACCTTCACCGCCTTGCGCAGGCGGCCGGTGACGCTGGTGAAGGCGGCGCGGGGCACCATGGTGGCGATGGTCGGGACCGGCGCCTCGTGCCAGCAGAAGTGGGTCGAGATGATGGTCGCGCCGGCCGCCTCGATGGCCTTGGCCAGGGTCAAGACCTCGTCCCAGGACATGCCGCCCTCCAGCATGTCCATGGCGGCGATGCGGAAGATGACGATGAAGTCGGGGCCTACGGCCTCGCGCACCCGGCGCACCACCTCCACGGGGAAGCGCATGCGGTTCTCGAAGGGCCCGCCCCATTCGTCGGTCCGGCGGTTGGTCTTCTCCACCAGGAAGGTCGAGAGCAGGTAGCCGGCCGAGCCGATGATCTCGACGCCGTCATAGCCGGCCTCGCGCGCCAGGGCGGCGCAGCGGGCGAAGTCGGAGAGCTGCTGCTCGATGCCGTCGGCGTCCAGCTCGTTGGGCGTGAAGGCGCCGATCCGCGAGCGCACCGCCGAGGCGGCGACGGCCTCCGGGGTCCGGGCCAGGGGGCCGGAGTGCAGGATCTGCAGGCAGATCTTCACGTCCGGGTCGGCGGCGTGGACGGCCTCGGTGACCTCCCGGTGGGCCTCGGCTTCCTCAGGCGTGGACAGGCGGGCGCCCGGCCCGGCGCCGGCATTGGGCGAGATGCCGCCGGTGATGATCATGCCGACCCCGCCCCGGGCGCGTTCGGCGAAGTAGGCGGCCATGCGCGACAGCCCGCCGGAGGCCTCCTCCAGGCCCGTGTGCATGGAGCCCATGAGCACCCGGTTCTTCAGCCTGGTGAAGCCGAGGTCGAGGGGCGAAAACATCAGCGGATAGCGGCTGGCGGTCATGGGTTTCCTCTCCGGACGGTCGCCGGGCCCTTCGGCGCGACGCTTTCCGCCACCATCCGGGAGGGACGCCCCTCCTGTCAAACCTGACCCTGCGTCAGGGCGCCTTCACGACCAGATTCTCAGGATGGGCGTCGTTGGAATACTGGCCGTCCACCAGTCGGGGGGCGGTCCGGCTCGAGTCGATTTCCAGGCGATGTCCAGGTCCGCCGCGAAGCCGCGTTCGGACAGCTCAAGTCCAGACCGGCTCGTCCGGATCATGTCTCCGAGGCGCTTGAGCGCCCACGATCTTGAGCCGGCCCCGGATGCGATTTGCGCCGTGCTCCGCGATGGCGTCCTGAAGACCGGTCGCAACCTCGATGGCCCGACACACATGACGGCGGGATGCCATGCCTGGACTCCCCGGGCGCGTGACGTGCTTGAGCATGTCTGGAAGGCGCAGGACGCCCGGTGGGAGCGGTTCCTCAACACCATGACGGGACTGGAGACGCCGGTCGAGACTTGGGAGTTCGAGTGGTGCTTCAATCTCAACACCCCCGCGGATGTTCAAAGCGCCGGCGTGCTCACGGGAGGCCGGCGCCCGCCGGGCTAGCGATCAAACCAAGGGTTCAGCGGTAAGCCCTCGGTCGCCTTGTTGAGCATGTCGAGGACCTGCGGGACAATGACCGCGTGGCCATGGGAAAGCGGCGGAAGGCGTCGCGCATCATGGAAGGCGACCGCCGCCGTTTCGTTGGTGCTTTCGACCATTCCGGCTGTATCGATCTCATCCATGAGCATCACCATATGAATGAACTGCATCCGGCTTCTCGTCCCCACCCGCCGTGAGTCCCAGGCTCCGAGCCAGCGTGAGGGCTTCGCCCGCACCCCGGTCTCCTCCCAGAGCTCCCGGGTGGCCGCCTCCGCCACGGTCTCGCCGACCTCCACAAGGCCCCCGGGCATCGCCCACAAGCCGTCGTCGCGTCGCCGCACCAAGAGGATCCGCCCCTCATGCACAACCACGGCGTCGCCGCCGACCAGCGGACTCAGGTGATCGAACCGGTCGGTGTACTCTTCGAGGACTTCGGCTGAAGCGCGACGCTCGATGAGGGCGACAAGCCTGGCGCTGAGCTGACGGGTGCGGTTGAAGCGCTCAAGATCGTAGGAATCCCTGGAATAGGTCGAACCCATGTCGGCGATCTGCCGGAGCTCATCGGCGATCGCATGGAAATCGACTTGATCGGGCATCACACCTTCTAGAACGGCTTCAGACGCCCACGACGTCACACTTGGACATTCGCCGACCTGACGGGATTTCGCAACAAAGATGGTCACCGGGCTCTGCGGGCCAGCGGTTATTCCTACCATCCGGGAGGCAAGCCCCTCCTGTCAAACATGACCCAGCGTCAGGGGGCCTTCACGACCAGATTCTCAGGATGGGCGTCGTTGGAATACTGGCCGTCCACCAGTCGGGGGGCGGTCCGGCTCGAGTCGATTTCCAGGGCGATGTCCAGGTCCGCCGCGAAGCCGCGTTCGGACAGCTCAAGTCCAGACCGGCTCGTCCGGATCATGTCTCCGAGGCGCTTGAGCGCCCGCGCGAACGCGGAAGCGGCCAGGTCCGCCTCGGCGTTTGGGATTCCACCGAGCGCGGCAATCACGGCGCCGGCGCCAAGCCAGTCTTCCAGAGCGGGGCGAAGGCTCCCATCGCCCCATCTTTCTCCGGCGGGAATGACGGCGATCACACCCTCGGCGCCTGCTGTCCGGCGCGCCGCCGCGGCTGTCGCCTGGGCATTGCGCAAGCTGGCGCAGAAGGTCGGCGTCGATCCTGTCGCCAGGGACAGCCTGGATCCGTTGGGCGAGGGCAGGAGGAGCCGGGTGTTCGCGGGAAGATCTCTCAGGCTCGAAGGCGAGAGGCTTGGGCTGCGGGTTCTGTCCTTCGAAGCGGCGACGGCTCCGAGACTGGCCGCAGCCCGTTCCGCCGCCGCCGCGTCGCCGTAAGGAAAGGGAATAACGGTCGCCCCGCGATCCAGAGCCACCGATACGGAAGTGGAGAACGAAAGGACGTCGACAATGACAAAGACGTCCGCACGCTCCTTCCAGGCCTCAATCCCGGCAAGGTCCCATTCGCAGACGACTCTGACCAAACCCGCCCTCCTTCGGACGTCGAGGCCCCCCGGTCTCCGCCCTCAGGCGTACTCGAACCAGGCGTGGGAGACGACGGTGCGTTCGCCGACCCGGGCTTCGAAGATCACCCGGCCGGGACCGTCCTTCCAGGCCAGGACCTTCAGGTCGTCGCCCGGCAGGACCGGCGAGGAGAAGCGCACCTTGATCTTTCGGAAGCGCGCAGGATCACCTTCGCAGAGGGCGGAGAGGAGCAGGTGGGCGCAGTGGCCGAAGGTGCACAGGCCGTGCAGGATCGGTTTGTCGAAGCCGCCGAACCGGGCCGCTTCCGGGTCGATGTGCAGGGGGTTGTAGTCGCCGGACAGGCGATAGATGTCGGCCTGGTTCTCGGGGATGTGCGCCCCGGCCTCGACGTCCGGCGCGCGGTCAGGAACGGTGACGGGGGCGGAGAAGGTCGTCCCGGCGCCCTCGAAGGGCTCGATGTCGCCCAGCCGCTCGACACCCCGGCGGAAGGAGCCCGAGACCATCTTCACGCAGACCTCGCCCTCGGCGTTGCGCACCTCGCTCTCGTACTCGACGAAGCCGGCGCCCTTGCCGCGGGGGTGCACGCCGATCAGGCGCGAGACCACGCTGACCTCGCCCCCGAGGGGCAGGGGGCGGACCACCTCCAGGTAGCGCTCGGCGTCGATGGTCAGGGGGCCGGGCGAGGGCGGGATGGCGGCGCGGTCCACCACCGCCCCGGCCCCGCCCCAGCGGATGGGGAAGGTCGGGAAGACGGCGAAGTCCTTGTGGCCCTCGAAGATGAACCTCAGGTCCCGGCTGTTGATCCCGACGGCGTAGAGCAGGATGTCCCGGCGGTCATAGGCGATGCGGACCGGCTCGCCCCAGGCGGCGGGGCCGCCGCCCGGCAGGGCGGCCCTGGCGTTGTAGACGGCCATGGGCGTCTCCTTACAGGTGCGGGAAGGCCAGGGGGTCCTGGCGTTCGAAGGCCTCGGCGGCCGCCAGGACCAGGTCGTCGCGGGAATGGGCGGCGGCGATCTGCAGGCCGAAGGGCGTGCCGATGCTGGAGATCCCGCAGGGAACCGACACCGCCGGATGGCGCGTCAGGTTGAAGATGGCGGTGTTGGTCCAGTAGGGGTTGGGCCGTCCGTCCGGCCCGTCGGGGACGTTTCGTCCCACCTGCGGGGGCAGGGTCGACATGGTGGGCGACAGGACGAGGTCGTACTCGGCGAAGACCTGGTTCCAGGCGTGGGCCATCTCGCGGCGACGGACCTGGGAATCGATGATGGTCTTGACGTCCAGCTGGGCGCCGATCTTGGCCTGCTCGTAGAGGGCCGGGTCGAACTCGCCGTGGCGCGCCTCGGGGTAGAGCTGCAGCAGGCGCTGCAGGGCGGCGAACCAGTGGGCGACGAAGATGCGCCCGGTCTCGCCATTCTCGGTGGGCGGGGTGATGGGAACCACCTCGCAGCCCAGGGCGCGGAATCGGTCGGCGGCCTTCAGGATCGCCGCCGCGACTTCGGGATCGAGGTGGAAGTCGCCGAACTTCAGGACCAGGCCGACCTTCAGCCCCTTCAGGCTGCGGTTCAGGCCGGCGACGAAGTCGACGTCCGTGGGCGGCAGGGCCAGGGGGTCGCGGACGTCGCTTCCCTTCAGCACGTTGAGCATCAGGGCCGCGTCGCGGGTCGTGCGGGTCATGGGGCCGGTATTGGCCAGGTCTCCGTGCATGGAGGCGGGCCAGGCGGGGATGCGGCCGTAGGTGGCCTTCAGCCCCACCAGCCCCGTGCAGGCCGCCGGGATCCGCACCGAGCCGCCGCCATCCGTGCCGATGGACAGGGGCCCGAGCCCCGCCGCCACCGCCGCCCCGGCGCCGCCGGAGGAGCCCCCCGGCGTCCGCTCGGTGTTCCAGGGGTTGCGGGTGATCCCGTTGAGCGGCGAGTCCGTCACCCCCTTGAACCCGTATTCGGGGCTGGAGTTGGAGGCGAAGATCACGGTCCCGGCTTCCCGCAGGCGGGAGACGGTGGTGGCGTCCTCCGTCTGCGGGGTCTTGTCGGTCAGCTGGCTGGCCATGGTGAGGGGCCAGCCCTTCACCTTGATCAGCTCCTTGATCGAGACCGGGACCCCGTCGATGGGCGACAGGGGCTCGCCCTTGGCCCAGCGGGCCTCGGACGCCCTGGCCTGGGCCCGGGCGCCGTCGGCGTCGATCAGGGGCAGGGCGTTGAGCACCGGATTGAGCCGGGCCGCCTTGTCCAGGACCGCTTCCAGGACCTCGACGGGCGAGGCCTTGCGGGCGGCGTAGAGGCCCGAAAGCTCAGCGGCGGAGGCGCGGGTCAGGTCCTGGGTCATGGCGGGGGCTCCTGGGTTCCGGTGTGCTCTGGTCAGGTCAGGCGAAGCGCGCGAGGCGGCCGCGGATGATCTCCTCGGCCTCGGCGACGATGCCCTCGATCAGTTCCTTGCAGGTGGGGACGTCGTGGATCAGGCCCACCACCATGCCGCAGGACCAGGCGCCGGCGTCCATCTCGCCATCCTGCATGATGCGCGGATAGACCCCGCCCACCTCATGGATGATGTCCTCGAACTTCAGGTTGGGGCCCAGGGCCTTCTCCTTCTCCAGCAGGCGCTGGACGGCGGCGTTGTTCAGCACGCGCTCGGTGTTGCGCAGGGGGCGCATGACCAGGCGGGTGTCCAGCTCGGAGGCGTCCACGATGGCCTGCTTGACGTTGTCGTGGACCGGGGCCTCCTTCGTGGCGATGAAGCGGGTGCCCATGTTGATGCCCTCGGCGCCGAGGGCCAGGGCCGCCGCCAGCTGCTTGCCGTTGGCCACGCCGCCGGAGGCGACGAAGGGGATCTTCAGCTCCTCGGCCGCCCGGGGCAGGAGGATGAAGTTGGGCACGTCATCCTCGCCGGGATGGCCGCCGCACTCGAAGCCGTCGACGCTGATGGCGTCGCAGCCCACGGCCTCGGCCTTCAGGGAGTGGCGGACCGAGGTGCACTTGTGGATCACCTTCACCCCCGCCGCCTTCAGGTCGGCCATGTACTTCTGGGGGTTGTTGCCGGCCGTCTCGACGATCTTCACGCCGTTGTCGATGATCGCCCTGATGTAGCCCGGATAGTCCGGCGGATTGATCGAGGGCAGGAAGGTCAGGTTCACGCCGAAGGGCTTGTCGGTCATCTCCCTGCAGCGGCGGATCTCCTTGCCGAGGTCGTCCGGGGTGCGCTGGGTCAGGCCGGTGATGATGCCCAGCCCCCCGGCGTTGGAGACGGCGGCGGCCATCTCGGCGAGGCCGACGAAGTGCATGCCCCCCTGGACGATGGGGTGCTCGATGCCGAATAGTTCAGTAATGCGGGTCTTCACGGGAGGCTCTCCGGGGTTTTGAACGATACGTATGGAAACTGTGCGGCGCCGGGACCGACAGGGCAAGGGTGCAGGCGTCAGCCTCAGGTCGGGAGCGCAACGGCCTCCTCGCCGTGGGCGTGGGCCTTGAGGGTTTCGGTCCAGATTTCGTGGAACAGGGGGCTGTCCTTCAGGAGGGTGCGAAGGTCGCCTCGCGCCGCGATCCGCCCGCCCTCGACCACCAGGATCTGGTCGGCCCGGCGGTAGGCCTCCAGCCGGTGGGAGACGGCGAGGCAGGTGGGGCGGTCGCCCTCCTGCTCGAACAGGCGGGTCCAGAAGGCGTGCTCGGTGCGCACGTCCAGGGCGCTGGAGGCGTCGTCGAAGACAAGCAGGTCCGGCCGCCGGGCGAACATGCGGGCCGCCGCCGACCGCTGCACCTGGCCGCCGGAGAGGGTCACGCCCCGGGTGCCGACCCGGGTGTCCAGCCCCTCGGCCAGGCGCGCCACGTCCTCCTCCATCACCGCCAGGTGGACGGCCCGGTCGAAGTCCGCGGGAGAGAGGTCCAGGCCCATGGCGATGTTGTCGCCCAGGGTCTCGGTGAAGAGACGAGGGGTCTGGCCGGTGTAGGCGCAGCGCGGCGGCGTCAGGAAGGTGGCGGGGTCGTCGACGCGCTCGCCGTTCCAGAACACCTCGCCGGCCTGGGCGGGCAGGAGCCCCAGCAGACCCCTCAGGAGGGTCGTCTTGCCCGACCCCACCCGGCCCGTGACGATGGTCACCGTGCCGCGCTCGAGGGTGAAGCTGACATCCTCCACGCCGTTCCCGGTTCCGCCGTGCCGGCAGGTCAGGCCGCGCACCTCCAGGGTGCGCAGGGGGTCGTGGCGACCGGTGGGTTCGGGCGCCTGGGGCTGAGCCTCGGTGATCCGCTCGCGCGGGGCGTCGCCCAGCAGGGTCTCGATGCGCATCAGGGCGACGTCGGCGGTGCGCTTACGGGCCAGGAGCCGGCCCAGCCAGCGGGGGGCCGAGGTCGCGGCGCCGACATAGGCGGCGAAGAGGGTGAAGTCGCCCACCGAAAACTCGCCCGCCTTCATGGCGCCCGCCGCCAGCAGCAGGATCAGGCCCAGGGCCAGGCTGGAGGTCCCGGCGCCGAAGGTGTCCAGAAGGGTGACATAGATCCGGTGACGCACGGCCGTCGTCCGCCGGGTCTCGTTGAGGTCCGACAACCGGCCCAGGACCCGGTCCTCGGCGCCCGCCACCCGGACGGCCTGGACAGCGGTGAAGGTCTCGCCGACGAAGGAGGTGACCTTGGCCTCGGCCTCCCGGGCCACGCGGGAATAGCGGTGGATGCCGGCGGTGATCTTCTGGGTGATGAAGACCATCAGGATCATCGGCAGGATGATGGCCAGGGTCACCGGCATGTTGATCCGCCACATGATGATGAGGGCGAGGACCGCAAAGACCGCCTGGCCGAAGGTCTCGGCCCAGCCCTCCATGAAGGCGATGACCTCGGCGACGTCGTCCCGGAAGCGGCTCAGCGCCTCGCCCGAGGTGCCGGGTGACACTCGCGGGCCCTTCGCGAACATGATCCAGCCCATCATGTTGGAGCGGATCATCAGCCGCGACGCCGAGGTGAAGGTCACGAAGGCCCAGGGCGTGAAGTACGACACGAACAGGGGCGACAGCTGGGCGGCGAACCACAGCCCGACCAGGGTCCAGACATTGAACCCCGCCTGGGCATGGCCGGACAGGTTGTCGAAAATCTCCCTCTGCACGATGCCGGACAGGAGGGGCAGGGCGTAGAAGGCGGCGTAGAGCGCCATGCTGACGCCGAAGAGCCAGGGCCGGGCCGCGGCGATCCGCACGGCCTGGCGGAAGGCGGTCTGGTCCGGCGCCGGCAGGGGCGGCGGGATGTCCCCGGTCTCGGGGTCGGTCCGGGCGCCGTCGACCTCGCTCACCCCATGACCTCCGCAAGGCCGGTGCGCAGCAGGCGGGCGTAGGCCGACTCCGGGTCCGCCTCCAGCTCTGTCCTCCGGCCGGTCTCCACGAGGCGGCCCTGGTCGAGGATGGCGATCCGGTCGGCCCTCTGCACGGTGGATAGCTTGTGCGCGATGATGATGGCGGTGCGCCGCCGTCCCGAGCCGTCCGCCCCGAGCAGCCGGTCCAGGGCGCGCTCGATCATCTGGTCCGTCGCCGGATCAAGGCGAGACGAGGCCTCATCCAGCACCACCAGGCCGGGGTCCTTCAGGAAGACCCGGGCGAAGGCCAGAAGCTGGGCCTCGCCGGCCGACAGCCCGCCGCCGGCCCGCAGCACCGTGCCCAGCCCCTGGGGCTGGCGGGACAGCCAGTCTCCCAGGCCCAGGTCCGTCAGCACCTCAATGATCCGGGCGTCATCGATGGCGGGATCGAAGAGGCTGGCGTTGTCCCGGATGCTGGCGTCGAAGAGCTGGACCTCCTGGGTGACCAGGCCGATCCGCCCGCGCAGTTCGGACAAGCGCGCCGACCTGATGTCCGTCCCATCGAGGGTGACGGCCCCGCCCTGCGGGTCGTAGAGCCGGAAGAGCAGGCGGGTCAGTGTGGTCTTGCCGCTGCCCGTCCGGCCCAGGAGGCCGATGACCTCGCCGGCGGGGACCTCCAGGTCGAGGTTCCGGATGATCGGGGTGTCTTCACGATAGGCGAAGGTCATGTCCTTGAAGCCGACGACCGGCGCCTGGGTGCGCAAGCCCTCCCACCCGGCGCCCGGCCCGTCGGTGAGGGTGGGCGTGATGGCGCGCAGGTCGCCGATCCGCTTCAGGCTGGCCGAGGCCGCCTGGAACTGCTGCAGCTGCTGGCCGATCAGCATGATCGGCAGGGCCATCATCCCGGCGTACTGCATGAACATGAAGACGGTGCCGATGGTCGCCTCGCCGCGCTGGAACAGCCAGACGCCGAGGGCGAGGGCCAGGCCGAAGCCGATGGAGAAGAGGGCGCTGGCGGTCAGGAAGATCCAGTGGCCCCGGCGGGCGGCGTCGACATTGGCGACCAGAAGCTCCGCATTGACCTCGGCCATGCGCCGCATGACATGGGGGCCGCCGCCATTGGCCCGAACGTCATCCAGGCCCGCAAGCCGCTCTTCCAGGAAGCCCGAGAAGGCTGACCAGGCCTCCCGGAGGCGCTCCCAGCGCCCGCCGGCGATCTGGCGGATGGCGTGGAGGACCAGGCCCGCGACGACGGCGAAGCCGGTCAGCAGGACCCCGATCCGCCAGTCCTGCAGGTAGAGGACCCCCAGTATGCCGGCCAGCAGCAGGGCGCCGCCGATGATCTGCAGGATGAACTGGGAGAAGAAGGCGGCCAGGGCGGCCACGTCCCCGTCCACCCTCTCGATCAGCTCGCCCGGCGACTTGGCCGTGTGGAAGGCCATGTCCAGCCGCAGGGCGTGTTCGGCCAGGTCCTGTCGCATGCGGTTGGTGGCCGACCAGCCCAGCTGTTCGCTGAAATAGGTGGAGCCGATCTGCAGGACCTGGGCCAGCAGGGTGACGGCGATGAACAGGCCGGCCAGCATCCAGAGGCGCTCCACCGAAGCGTCCGGGCCGCCCTGCGCGGCCGTGTCGATGAAGGCGCGGATGATCTGGGGCGAGGCCAGCTGGACCGCCGTGCCGGCCACCAGGAAGAGGGCGAGCGCCGACAGCCGGCGCCCTTCGGGCCGCAGGTAGACGGCGAGCACGGCCGCGCCGTCCGCCGACTTGACGGCCTCACGCCCCACCTGAACGCCCTCCCCGACTGGAACCCGCAGGTCTCAACGCCCTGTGAACCTCGCCGGGCGCTTCTCGAGGAAGTGGGCGACGCCCTCCTTGAAGTCCTCGGACTTCAGGCTGAGGGCCATGTCGGCGTTGGCGTCGACGATGGCCTCGGAGAGGGACTGGAACGGGCTGTTCCACAGCTCGCGCTTCATGACGGCGAGGGAGCGGGGGGAAACCTCGCTGGCGAGCATCCGGGCGTAGGCCATGACCTCGTTCCGGAAGGTGGCGGCCGGGAAGACCCGGTTGACCAGGCCGATCCTCAGGGCCTCGGCGGCGTCGACACGGCGGGCTGAGTAGAGCAGGTCGGCGGCGTTGGCCATGCCGACGATCCGCGGCAGGAGCCAGGACATCCCATGCTCGGCGATCAGGCCCCGGCGCGAGAAGGCGGTGGTGAAGACCGTCGCCTCCGAGGCGAACCGGATGTCGGTGTAGAGGGCCATCACCATGCCCAGGCCGGCGCAGGCGCCGTTGATCGCCCCGAGGATCGGCTTCGGGACGGCCGGGAAATAGGGGTACTGCAGGCGGAAGTCCGGGCGCGAGGCCGGGTCGAAGGCGTCCGGCGCCTCGCCGCCGGTTCCTCCCGCCGAGACGGCGCCCTGCAGGACGTCCATGTCCGCACCGGCGCAGAAGCCGCGCCCGGCGCCGGTCAGGACGATGACCTTCACCTCGGCGTCGTCCGCCGCCAGGCGCATGGCCTGGCGGAGCTCGGCCTCCATCACGCCCCGCCAGGCGTTTAGCCGGTCAGGGCGGTTAAGGGTGACCGTCGCCACCCCCGCCTCCACCTCGTAGAGGATGTCTTCAAAGGCCATGCGGGCCAGCCCGGGGCCGAGCGGCCCCGCTCCCTCAGGCGTCCTTGCGGCGGTAGATCGAGCGCTTGGGCTGGGCCGTCACGCGGTGGATCATGGGCTCGAAGGCCGACAGGGGCATGGAGTCATAGCCCGGGTCGAAGCTGTTCTGGTCGTAGAGGTGGCAGAACTGCGCCGTGTACTCGAACCAGGGATGGCCCCGGAACTCGTCGCGCATGTCGCGGTCCAGGCCCAGGTGGTGGAAGAAGTAGTAGCCCTGGAAGATACCGTGCTTGTCCATCATCCAGTAGTTCTGCTCGGAGATGTAGGGCTTCAGGATCATGGCCCCCAGCTCGGCGTGATTGGACGGCGCCAGGATGTCGCCCACGTCATGGAGCAGGGCGCAGACCACGTATTCCTCGTCACGACCGTCCCGATGGGCGCGGGTGGCGGTCTGCAGCGAGTGCTCCAGCCGGGTCACGGCGAAGCCGCCGGCATCCTCCTCGAGCATCTTCAGGTGAGCGATCAACCGGTTGGGAAACTCGAGGTTGAAGGGGGCGCCGGCGCGGCCGATGGCGGCCCAGTCCTCGGCCGTGCCCTCGACCATGGCGTGGAACTTCGCCTTCATCTGAATCTCACCGTCCGCCATGTCGGCCTCCCTGCCCTGGCCGCCGGGCCTGTCCCCGGCTCATTTTGATGAGCCGGTATCCTGAGCCCCGCCCGAGAAGGTGTCAACGCGCGCGCCAGGGCGGCGCCCCCCCAAAGAAAACGCCGCCCCCCGTTTCCGGAGGGCGGCGCACCTTAGGCCTCTTTCGAGGGGATCAGTAGGTGAAGCGCAGGGTCAGCCCGTAGGTCCGCGGCTGGCCGAGGAACGCATCGAACGAGCCCGGCTGGAACGGCGCGTCAAAGGCGACCTGGTAGTAGGTCTCATTGAGGAGGTTCTGCGCCCAGGCCTCCACTGCCCAGCGCTTGTCCTCGGAGCCGAGGCCAAGGCGGGCGTTCACGGTGGTGAATCCCGGCTGGGTCTTGATCGGCGCCAGGTCGGAACCCGTATTGTAGGATGAAACGCTCTTAGCGTTGAGCGCGAACTTGCCGA
>Ga0315902_10005268_pt1 | contig 18312 bp, 13 predicted proteins | sample LakEriMetagenome_9_FD_203523 | JGI IMG/M metagenome (GOLD analysis project Ga0315902, IMG submission 203523) | Freshwater fungal communities from buoy surface, Lake Erie, Ohio, United States - Buoy 12 MA117 | ecosystem: Environmental > Aquatic > Freshwater > Lake > Lake biofilm | place: USA... | reverse complement strand
CTCGGGTTGATGCGCACCGTATTGATATACATGTGTAATTGCGGTAAGCGTTGTAGGCGAACCCTGAATCGCGGTGCGTTGCAAGTAGTGCATTACACCACGCTTTCCCCCCATCTCTTCGCCACCTCCTGCCCGACCGGGACCGCCATGGACCAACAAAGGCATTGGCGAACCATGACCGGTGCTCTCAGGCGCACTCTCGCGATTGAGAACCAAAATACGTCCATGGTGAGAAGCACTTTCCAATACGAAATCACGAGCAATACGATTATCATGCGTTGTAATGCTGCATACCAAAGATCCCTTGCCCATCTTGGTTAGCGCCACTGCATCCTCCAGCGTATCATAAGGCATAAGCGTAGTGATTGGTCCAAACGCTTCCACTTCATGCGTTGAAATATTCTTGAATGGATCCCTGTTTACGAGCAACATCGGCGATAAAAAAGCACCCTTTTCGAAACTCGCATCGACGACATCGAGTTGCGACGGATTGCCATATACGAGCTCGGATTCCTTTTGCAGCAAAGCCAGTTTCTCCAATACATCGACACGCTGTGACATTGCCGCAAGCGATCCCATGCGCACTGTTTCGTTGCGCGGATTACCGACTGACGTCTTGGAGAAGGCCTTTCCCAATGCGATTTGGACATCCTCCAAAAAAGGCTCAGGAACAATAACACGCCGAATGGCCGTGCACTTCTGACCACACTTCACCGTCACTTCTTTGCGAACTTCTTTGATAAATAGTTCAAACTCTTCCGTGCCTGGCGCCGCATCTTTGCCGAGTACAGCAGCATTCAACGAGTCGGCCTCCATGTTGAATGGCACCGATTCATTGATGATACGCGGATGAGCTTTAAGCTTGCGCCCGGTTGAAGCACTACCTGTGAAAGTGACTACATCTTGCGACATCACGTGATCCAGCAATCCTTCAGCACTTCCACAAATAAGTTGTAACGAGCCTTCCGGCAGAATACCACTTGAAATGATGTCGCGCACAACCAACTCCGTAAGAAAGGATGTGATGGTTGCAGGCTTTACAACAGCAGGCATGCCGGCCAACAAATTGACCGCAATTTTTTCGAGCATTCCCCAAATGGGGAAATTGAATGCATTGATATGAACCGCGACACCTTCCTTTGGCACCATGATGTGGTGCCCTAAGAAAGTTCCCTGCTTGGAAAGCTTGGCTGTATCCCCATCGACATAATAACGTTCGTTGGGAAATTGGCGACGCAATGAAGCATAAGCGAAAAGATTTCCGATGCCACCATCGATATCAATCCAGCTATCAATTTTTGTTGCACCCGTGGCATAACTCAACTCATAATAGGCCGACTTCCGTTCATTCAGAAACATAGCCAACGCCTTCAGCATTCGGCCGCGCTCGTGAAAAGTCATTCTGCGCAAAGTCGGGCCTCCAATATTGCGTCCATAGCGCAGCACCTCATCGAAATGTATTCCCTGTGCCGTGGCTAAACCTATGACCTCACCTGTCACCGCATTCAACAATTCTTTCTCATTGCCCGAACCAAAGGCCCAGCCACCCATGATATAATTTTCAATTCGCGTCATTATGAATCCTTGAGTTTGACTGCGAATTTGCAGCAGAATGTGCCTACAACGCGATACCGAAAAGGGCTGTTTACCAACAATTGGGATAAATAACCAACCTCACGATTTTTTTTTGCGATCTCCCTTCTTACCCACTGAACCCCGATAACCCTCCTCTCTGTTTTTTCGGCTATCCATATCATCGCGTATTTCAGGTTTCGGCTTATGCGAATTTCGTTGCTGCTTGCTCTGCAAGCTACCATTGCCCTTACTTGTTTTCATATCAAGAATTTTTCGAAAGATTCAACCTGCGCGGGGCATGCGAACCAGCAATTCTCAATTTATGATATGACAATGTTCGATTGGTTATAACTCGAATCGAAAAACCTATATTTGCTTTAAAACCATTCCGCTAATGAGATTCAACCTAACGCTTTTGTTATTGTTTCTTCCGATCGTTTTTTTCGGTCAGGAAGACAAGGAGTCTATCTACGAGCAGTTCAGAAAAATGTCGGGCACATGGGAAGGATTCATGGAATACACCGACGAGAGGGATAATAGCACTGTATTCAGTCTGCCGGCCAAATGTCAATCTGATTTTGACGGCGTGAAATGGAAATACGCAGTTCAATACGACCATGGACAAGGCGATATCACCGGTGGCAAGGGCGAGTGTACCATCAACGATTACGGCAATAAGATGAATTACGATGGTGTGCTTTGGGAAATTAAAGCCATCAAAGAACACGGCGATACCACAGACATTATTATCGAAACACAGGGCAGGGAAAAGCGCAAAGCGACCGATTTGCGTCGCACCATTACAACTACGGCTGTTGGATTCTTCATCACGGAGGAAGTGCGTACCGCCGAAACCGCTCCCAACTATATCGTTCGAAGCAGACACCTGTTCCGCAGACCTGCCCGCTCGAAAAGCTAAGTGTGTAATATCAGCCGCCCACAACGCTTATTGTCGAAATTTGCCGCTGTGTTTTGCTTATTAAAATGAATTCCTTGCGCCAAAGCATCATGCGGTTTTACGAATCGTATCCGTTGCGAACGATTCTACTCGTTGCGTTCGCCGTTCGCTTGCTAGCCGCCTGCTTCGCGCCGGGCTACATGATGCACGACGATCACTTTCTAACCATCGAACCTTCGGGTAGTTGGGCCGATGGCAAGAATTTCAATCACTGGCTTCCCGGCATTGGCAACACGAATGACCATCCTGAACCCATTAGTTTTTTCTACCTAGGCTTTCTGTTCATCTTTTTTCAGTTGTTCCAGTTCCTGGGAATAGAGCATCCGGAAACGCAGATGCTGTTTATGCGCATCATTCATGCAGGGTATTCACTTCTGACTATCTTTTTTGCCTTTCGCATAACTCAATTATTAAGTAATCGAAAAAACGCAATCACCGCAGGGTGGTTGCTCGCATGTATTGCCATTTTGCCCAATTTCTCCGTGCGCAATCTGGTTGAAATCGTCTGCATACCACCTTTGCTGGCGGGCATGTGGTTGCTTCTGAAAAATGTGCCTTTGAATGATTTTTCTATAGGCCCCATTCGACTCATTCCGCCTGTTCAACAGGTGACTAGCGTAAAGACCGGTACATCTATAATCGGTGCTGCATTGCTCATGGGATTGGCTGTTGGATTTCGCTATCAAACAGGACTTCTTGTTGCCATGGTGGGCGTTGTCTTGGCTTTGCAACACAGCTTGCGATCGTTCATTGTTTTTGGAGCGTTTTCTTTCATAGCATTCTTCATCACTCAACTCGATGATGTGCTGCTTTGGGGAGGGGAGCCCTTTCAGCACCTACGCGGATATTTCGAATACAACAAAAAAAATGCGCTCAATTATCCCGGCTCACCATGGGCGTATTTAAGTTTTATTGGTGTATTCATTTTGCCGCCGGTTAGTTTATTTCTGACCGCCGGATTTTTTTCTTCCTGGAAAAAACTAGCCATCATAGTACTTCCAGCGTCTGCGTTTCTGCTCTTTCACCTGCTCTACCCGAACAAGCAAGAGCGCTTTATTTTGCCCATCCTTCCCTTCTTTGTGATTGCGGGTGTAATTGGTTGGAATGAACTTTCAACTCGATGGAACAATGCCACATGGATTCGTCGTAGTTGGCAATTCTTCTGGGCCCTTAACCTTACCGCCATGGTTGTATTGTGCTTCACGTATTCGAAGCGAAGCCGGGTAGAAGCCATGAACTATCTCTATGAAGCGGGCGACTGCAACAACTTCATTCTGGAGTTTACGCATTCAGAAACTGGAGCTATGATGCCACAGTTTTATAGTAATTGCTGGACTACCTATTACTACTTCAAAAAAGGAGACCCCGTAGAAGGAATTCTTCGCAATGCAGAGTATGAATCACAACAAACTGCCACTGCATTAATGCCACGGGCGCTGCCCAACTATGTGCTTTTCTACGACGACGAGGAGCTGGACGAACGCGTAAAACAAATGAAAGGTTACTACCCTGCGCTCGCCTTTCGAACCACCATTGAAGCCGGCTGGTTCGACAAAATCCTGCATTCCCTCAATCCAAAAAACAGCCTGGAAAAAGTACATATCTATAGCATCGGCGAACCTGTTGTTCCTCAATTTGACAAGCCTTAAACCGGCTGACGCATCCAGTCGATACGCTTGTATCCCCAACGCCCTTCCACAAATGAATCGATGATGCTATTGGTGTTTTCGCTATGATGCAAGGGCGCCAGGTGAAATTCGATTGATTCGATATCCGGCATAGCATCGCTCGAAAAAACGTAACCTCGCAGCAATCCGCGCTCCACCAGCACAAAAGCACGTTCGCCCGCGTATCGCCCTGCACACTCTATTACAAAAGAAGGGTCGCGCTCAAGCACCGTCGCCACCGACTCCCGTAGGCATTCATTATGATGTTTTACTTCTGGAAGTGCCGCTGATGAATCAAACATCGAAAGGCCCAGCAGGCGTTGATCAATTGTGAATTCGGACGCCAATGCATGCAACCATCGATTCGCAGCGGCCATGGAAGCAAATGACTTTATTGAGCCGCTCACATGAGAAGCTGCTTGTACCGCAAGACGTTCATACCCCGATTGGTCGGTGTAGCGAATGATATATGTGCGCCGAGTTTTACGTTTTTGTGCGCTGTTGTGGGGCGGCCAATGTTTTCGTATCTCGGCATCCTCCAACAGTAATGCGATGAGCTCATTGCCCGTCAGCTCATATCCGATGTCGCGCACCTCGCGCATGAATGCTTGAGCGCGCGCGCTTTCACCGTGGGCTGTAAAATGCTGCCTAATCCGTTTCTTGATATTGTTCGCCTTGCCAATGTAAAGAGGCCGTCCTTTATCGTTGTACAAGTAGTACACCCCCGGCAATTCGGGCAGGCCTGAAAATTTTTCTTCCGGTAAATTGGGTGGAAGAAAAACAACACCACTATGCCGAGCAAGCATCTTCTGGAGATCGGCGGTGTCTATCAGCGGTAGCGACTTCATCAAGATATGCGCTGCAGTCTTGGCATCGCTGAGGGCGCGGTGTGCGTGTTCATTCACAATACCCATCCATCCGCAAATGGCATTCAGTCCGTAAGACTTCTGCCCGGGAAATGCTTTACGCGCCATGCGCATGCTGCACAAGCGCGGTGGATTCCAGTTGCGACCTATCGCCGCAAATTCAGCACGAATAAAAGAATGATCAAAGTTGACGTTGTGTGCAACAAAAACGGCCCCTTCAAATAATTCTTCCAGCCGATCGGCAATCTGCAAAAAAGTAGGTGCACCCTCGAGCATGTCGCCGGTGATGCCCGTAAGTCCAGTGATGTAAGATGGAATGCGAACCCCGGGATCGAGCAATGTACTAAACTCCTCTACTACTCGCTCACCATCAAAAAGCACCACGCCAATCTCGACAATGCTGTTGCCCGCAGCGTGGCTTCCGGTGGTTTCAATATCGGTGATTGCAAACAACATAAAGGCGCAAATTCGGACATTGACGCAGAACAATGACTGTTTTTGGTAACTTTTATCGATTGTTAAATGCCACAATGACAGCAGTAAGCAATTGGCACCGCGATTGAAATCGGCGCGGACGACTTATTTATCTTCGTACTTCAAATTCAATCTATGAACAAAATCACTATTGCAGTTCTCATTCTTGTCGGAAGCATTGTACTCGGATTTGTGTCCTTTTATTTCTATGCAGCAGGTGTTCGCGACAACGCCGTCAAAAATCAAGAAACGGTTAAAGAAGCATGGGGTAATGTGCAGAGCGCCTATCAGCGACGAGCGGACCTCATTGGTAACTTAGTTGAAACCGTGCGTGCAGCCGCAGAAAACGAGCGTGAAATTTTAATTGGTGTTACCGAGGCACGCGGTGGTATTCGACACTATACTGATAGCGTAGGAAATCTGGTTGCAGAACAAAGTGCCAGGGTGAAAAACTCCTCTTCGCCCGCCGAGCTTCAGCAAAATGATATGGTGCTGATGAATACCTATCGTGGCTTTCGTGGTTTCATGACAGAAAATTATCCCACCATTCAGTCGACGCAGAATTTTTCCAACCTTCAAACACAACTCGAGGGAACCGAGAATAGAATAAACACCGAACGCAACCGATACAACGAAGCTGTCAAAACCTACAACGCTCACATTCGAGGAACCTTCAAAAAAATGGGGCTTAGTTTAGTCGCATCAGAAGAGGACGACTTCAAGGTGCGCGAAATGTTTGAAGCCAAAGAAGGAGCTGATGAGGCACCCCAAGTTAAATTTTAAAACAGAACATGCACGTCGATACAAGGGAATTGCACAAACAGGTAGAATCGGCCATCGAACAGGCAGAACGGAATACGTCGGCTGAGATTCGTGTACATCTCGACGAGAAATGTTCGGAAGATCCACTCGACCGAGCGAGTTTCATTTTTGAAAAACTCGGTATGCAGGAAACGGCTGAGAGAAATGGTGTGCTCATTTATGTTGCATTCCAAGACCGCAAGCTTGCTGTCATAGGCGATGTCGGAATTCATACCCATTTGCCACCGCACACGTGGGATCACATAAAAAACGGCATGACTGAGCAATTTGGAAAAGGTAACTACGCAACTGGTCTTTGCAACGCCGTGGCCGAAATCGGAGAGCATCTGAAGCACTTCTTTCCACTCCAACACGACGACCGGAATGAATTGCCGAACAGCGTATCCACTTTCAACTACACATCGCAATGATGCGCAATACCCTTGGGACGTTGCTCCTTTTGCTCTTTTGCGCGTTTGCAACCGCACCTGTATTCGGTCAATTGGCCGGCCAAGAGTGCTTTCCGAGGAAAGAAAACAAGTTGGTGTATGATGTGGCGGATGTTCTAACTTCCAACGATGAACGTGACCTTGAACAACTATTGGTTGGGATCGCAGATAGCACGAGCAATCAAATTACAATCGTGATAGTGCCCGATTTATGTGGCATGGACAAGGCTCAATTTGCCATTGAACTTGGTGAGCTATGGGGCGTTGGGCAAACGAAAGAAGACAATGGAATTGTGATGCTTATCAAGCCGAAAACAACTGCATCGAAAGGTGAAATGTTTATAGCAGTGGGAAGAGGACTTGAGGGCGTAATACCCGACATCACTGCCAAGGGCATTGTAGAAATCGAATGTGTGCCTTCGTTTAAGAAGAACGATTATTACGAGGGGATTTATAAAAGTGTGCAAGTACTTTCAGCGTTGGCACGGGGCGAATACAACTCGGCGGAATATGCGTCAAAGCATAAACGGCGCAAAGACAACAGCGCCCCTATTATCGCCCTACTCGCTTTGCTCCTTATTGGATTTGTATTTTTTGCTAAAGCTTCGCAAGCGCGCAGGTATGCGCAAACAAATCAGATTGGATTTTGGGCAGCATGGGCGCTTCTCAATGCAACATCACGATCGCATCGCGGATATTATTCAAATTTCAGCAGCGGTCGAGGTAGGTTTGGCGGTTTTAACGGAGGAGGAGGATTCGGGGGATTCGGCGGCGGCAGTTTTGGTGGAGGTGGCGCAGGTGGTAGCTGGTGATGTGCATTGAAACGCACAAAACACGCTATTGTGAGCGCAGAGACGCACTGCAGTGCGTCCGCAGAAAACGTGATACATGAGTGAGCTCGTAGGTAGTAGAGCGCACCTACAATATAACAACACATACAACATGGGATTTGGAAAATGGCTTGGCGGCGCCCTCGGATGGGCAGTAGGCGGCCCCATCGGGGGAATCATCGGATTTGCACTGGGTGCTATTGCCGATGACAAATCAACTTCCGGTGTAAATCGATCTTCAGGACCACAATCGCAAAAAAACGATGGTCAGCATCGGCACCACACAAGGCCTGGCGACTTTGCCTCTGCCCTGCTGGTGCTTTCAGCCGCAGTGATGAAGGCCGACAACCGTCTCTTAAAATCGGAGCTCGATTACATCCGTGAATTTTACACAAGACAATTTGGAAGTGCAGTAGCCGCGCAGCATATCGGAGTGCTTAAAGAAATACTTCAAAAGGAAATTCCGCTGCGCGAAGTGTGCGAACAAATTCGCTACAATATGGAGCACCCTATGCGACTTCAACTCATGTATTACCTCTTCGGCATTGCACAAGCCGACGGCAGCGTCGACAAATCGGAGGTGAGAATTATTGAGTCAATAGCAGGCTATCTCGGACTGAATAGCAAAGACATTGAATCGCTCAAAGCGATGTATTACAAAGACTCGGACAGCGCCTACAAGATTCTGGAAATTGAATCGAACTGTACTGATGAAGAGGTGAAAAAAGCCTATCGAAAAATGGCCATGAAGTACCATCCGGATAAAGTGAGAGACCTGGGCGAGCAGCATGTAAAAGCAGCCAACGAAAAATTCATCAAGGTTCAAGATGCATATGAGCTAATTAAAAAGGAACGTAACATGACGTGAGTAACTTGTTGAAAAACACTTTCAAGGCAGATCTAATTCATATTCGTCGAAAGTTACATTTGTACATGTAAGTGATTCACTTACAAAATAGTTTTTAGTTTTTCAGTTTAAGCCTAAAAGCCCTGCTAGCGTGCAGGGCTTTTTGGTAGATACTCGATTCTTCACAAAAAAAACATACCTTCGTCTCAAACAATGAAGTATGCGACTATCCCTACTTACGGCCATTTTCATTACACATTCATTTCTCTTAAGCTCTCAAACCAATACCAGCACAGGAGATTGTGAAGGAGCCATTCCTCTATGCGGTGGTATTTATTCCGAAGAAACCTCACCACCCGGTACCGGCAATTTAATTGAATGGACAGGGGTATGCAACCAGGGCACTGAAACGATGAGTCTCTGGTATACTTTCACGGTGCAACAACCGGGTGAGCTCAGCTTTATACTCAGCCCTAACAATGACTTGGACGACTATGACTGGGGCCTTTTCAATATTACAGATGGCGGTTGCGCGGGTATAAATGCTCAAGATGGATCATCGCCCGAAGTAGGTTGTAACTCCTATGGAAGCTTCACTACCAATGGCCCCACAGGCATATCAACGGCAAATGGCGGAACAGGAAGCAGTAACGGCCCGGGCGATCTCAACGGTCCTCCCTTTAACGCCAATCTCAATGTGCAAGTCGGACAAACATTCGCACTTGTTGTGATGAACTGGTCGAACAGTCCCGATGGATACACCATCGATTTCAACGAGAGCACCGCGGTGCTTTACGATGATGTGCAACCACAAATTTCAGCTGCAGTGCCCGCGTGTACCAACAACATCATCCAGCTTCAATTTTCTGAACTTATCGTAAACAGCACAGTAGAGTCGGCCGACTTCACACTCAGCGGACCGGGCGGCGATTTTGCCATTACATCGGTTCAACCGGAAATTACCGGCGCAGCATATGAAGATTCCTACACGCTCATTTTAAGCGAATCGGTTCTAACGGCGGGCACCTACACACTCTCGATTCAAGATTTGAGTGGGAACGTAGAAGACCCTTGCGGTAACCAGGCAATCGAAGCGACGTTCGAGTTGGTTTTTAATGAGCCAATCAATTATGACATCAACATCACGACAGCTTGCAACGGAGAAAACGGCGCTATTGAAGTTTCTAATATCGTAGGTGGAACAGCACCCTACACCATGATCATAAATGGTATTCCGATAGCTGAATTCAGCGTTGCCCTGCCAGGTCCGGGAAGCGTTGAGCTGCTAATTAATGACCAACAGAATTGTGGTATTTCTTCGATTGTGGAAATTCCCAATCACAACATTTCATTGCTCGAAATTCCCGAACAAGACTCCATATCATGCTCGAATACATCTGTGCAGATTGTGGGCGTTGCCGTAACACCCGCGCAGAACACTGTGAACAGTTGGGAATACCTCGCATCGAACGGAAATTGGGAAACGCTTCAATACACGGAGCTCAATCCCTTGGTTATTCAATCAGGTACATACCGCGTCTTCGTGACCGATTCAATTTCCGGATGCAGCGCAACCACGACTATCGAAATTGAAGAGAGTGAATCGGGCTTTATTGATCTCACCGAAATTCGTTTTCCAAACATTATAACTCCTAACGGTGATTCGGACAACGAAGTATGGATGCCGTTTTTGAAAAGAAATACATCGCTTGTGTTGCCCTCTATTATGGATACCTACGAATTGAAAATATTCAATCGCTGGGGCGAATTGGTATTCGACAGCACTACCGGAGGCGGCCGGTATTGGAATGCCGATGGCTATGGTGAAGGAGTTTATTATTACGAAGTATATTACCGCATCGAGTGCGGCGGCGTGCAGGAAGGCACGCGCAGCGGGCACTTCCAAATCATCCGATAATCAGCGCCCTACCATAAATTGTTTTCTTCCGACAAGACTTCCATCACGAAGTCGCACTTGAACAATGTAGCTGCCGGCTCCAAGTGATGAAGTATCAATTCGTTTACTGAATTGTCCTTCGATACGTGCAGAGGTGCGTTGAAGAAATCGGCCTTCCGTTGAATATACGTCGAACAGTGCCACTTCGCTTCCATTCCATTGACCTGATACTTGTATTTCATCGGACGCTGGATTGGGGAAAACACCCAGATTAATTTCCATCATGGGCTCATTCGGAGTCAGACCGGCGAAAATGTCGCCATTCGCGAAAGCATACTGACCACGACGCAGAGTATCTATTACAAAATTGCCATCGCCATTCGCAAGCGATCCTGCACCCAATGTAAAGTCAGGATAAATTTCCCAAGGCTGGGAAGAGTTTTCGCGGTAAACCAATATAGCCTGATACTCGCCTCCGTTGTACAAATAATAATCGAGATCGGTTTCTGCCGAGCCATTGTAATTGATGCGGCCACTGTATACATCGCCTTCATCCCATAAGCCATCGACAATGTAGTAATGCGTATTGGACAACTCATAAATACCATTCCCCAATGGAAGCTGGTCTGGCGCAGCCCAGATATGTTCTACACGCACCAGCGTTGAGTCGACAACATTCTCGCGTGAGAAGCGAAAATCAACATATGGCAAAACCGGATATAGAGTCTCATCGCTATACACCATGAACTCATGATCCATGCGCGCCTGATTCAACCGATTGTGTGCGTTCAACACGACCATAGCCGGCTGAAATCCGCAAAGAATCTGAACATCCGTAAACTGTCCATTGGCATCCATCTGAAACTCTTCGCGTTCATTATTCGCAGAAATACATGTTACATCCAACGGAACGTGCTGATAATACTGATTGCATTCCCTCAACTTTTGCTGCACATGCACATTTACCAGAAAATCGCCGCCCTGCTGGACAGCCGCAAATGAATCAACCACAAACACACTGAATCCGGGCTGGAAAACTTGATCATCAAAAAAATCATGGAGATCTGCACCGGAAGCTTCCTCCAAATAGTCGCGAAATTGCTCCGGAGTTACGTCTTCAAAAACATGATTGGCCTGCACTTCAGTCATAGCAAGGCGAAACAGTTCATCGCCCAAGTAGCCCCGAAGATTATGCATCACAGAGGCACCTTTGTAATACGTGTGTGTACCATAGATAACACTATCCGGCATTGGCGAAAGCGGCTGAAATCCGCCATCATCTATGTGGGCATTGCGCAACACATCCAGATGATTGGTCTTCACCTGATCTATAAAATCGTCTTCACCATACAACCATTCTGAAAGTAAGTGCGAGCTGTATTCAGCAGGCCCCTCCTTTAACCACATATCGTTATGAACATGAGGTGTTACGGCATCTCCCCACCAATGATGACCGAGCTCATGCGAAAGCAAATTGTTGTTGCTAATCACCGATTCATTCACCATAAACTGCGGATAAGCGATATTGGTGGGAATTTCAAGAGCCCCATCGGTTGTCAGAACGTAGCCAACGCGCTCCCAGATGTAGGGGCCATACCAATACTCCAGTGCGTCGATTGCGCCGCCCACATTCACCATTACATTCTGCATGGCCGCAGAGTTCGAGGGTTTGGCTGTAAGCCTCACGGGCACATCACCAAACGCACCCGAGTGGATGTAGTCGACATCCTGATAATCGGCCACTGCTATGGCACTCAAATGAGTTGGTATCGGTTGGTTAAAAGCAAAAGATCGAACCACTGTATCACCCGCAAGAACAGTTTCTCCGAGAAATGTTCCCTGGCAATGTGCGCGAAACGTGCCTGAGCTTTTGACGTGATATTCATAGGTGGCTCGCTCAACAAAAGAATCGAAACAAGGATACCAAACCTTACCGAAGTTGGGGGGAATGGTACTCAATCCAATACCAAGATTGTATATGTAGTTCGCTTGAAAATAGAATCCTCCCCACACCGGATCCTGATACGGGTCACCGTGGTAATACACGGTTACCACGGAAGTATCTCCTTCATTCATCATTTGAGGAGAAGGAATTGTCAAAATTGCATCTTCATGGCTCCATACAGAGGGAGTTTCACCCCAACTCACGGAATCAACAGTGAGATCCATCAAATCGAACTGGATGGATTGCAGGTCATTCATGCGGGCCACAAATCGGATATCTGTCGAAGCCTTGATGCTATAGGATGAGTAACTCGACACGTCGAGATTAATCGTATAGTTGAGAATGTCGAACGTATCGCTGCGTGCGATGCTTTCATTCATCAACTGTAATTCGCGCTCGGTAAGGGCTCGTTTGATGCGACTTTTATTGTGGGTGTGATGACAGCCATTGAAGGTTCGCGCCGTTGGTTGCGCAACGGAAATCGTGGCAAACATCAAGGCGCACATAAGGGCCAGAATACATTTCATCGGAGGCAATTATTTGCCGAAAAATAAGCAGAGTACGATTTAACTCTTCAAGTCGTTGGCATTAAAACACGTTTCCACCAGAAGTTCTACCGTCTTTTCCCAGTTAAACCTTTCTAGAACAAATGCGCGCGCAGCCACACCGAGGCGTGCTGAAACTTCAGCGTCATCCAGTAGTTTCAAAATGGCTTCAGCGAGCTCCTCATTGCTGTCACCAATCAACCAATGCTCGCCATGCACAGCGCCAATGGGCGTTGCCGCCAGGGACGTAGTTACACAAGGAAGCTCCATGCACATGGCTTCGAGTAATTTGTTTTGCATGCCGCTTCCCGAGAGCATCGGCGCAACAAAAACACCAGATTGATTATAAGCCGTGCGCATGTCTTCAATCCAGCCCGAAACCGTTACGGTATCACTCGCCAAAGCAAGCACTGACGATGTCGGGTTTGCGCCGGCTAACAACACCGAGGTATTGGGTCGTCGACTGCGCACCAATGGCATTATCTCGAGTACCAATCGCTGCGCTCCTTCCACATTGGGAGGATAGCTCATATTGCCGGTAAATAACACATCGTACCTCACCGATCGACTACCGCGTTGTGAAAAATAATCGGAATCTATTCCGTTCGGAATAATTTGAATCCTCGAATTATGCGGGTGATAAATCAAGCCACGATCCTGCTCGCTGATGATACAATGACGCTCGAAATAGTCCACTATTAAATGCTCATAGGCCGCAAGTCGCCTCGACTCCTCGCGAACGAAAGGGGCCAGATACCAGGGCGCACGTTTCGCTCGTCGCTGTTGACCGGCACTCAGGGCATCCATATAGTCGAGCACTTTATGGTAGTGGTGCCAATGCTTCACATATTCGCTGCAGCGTATCAATTGACAATACACCACATCGGGAGCAAGATCATCGACGGCGCGTCTTAATCGCCTTGCAATGCTGCGATCAAAGAAGTAATGAACCTGAAACGGTTTGCGGGAAAACAAGGCGAGACACAATCGAACAACCATTTTCAATCGATTCAATTTGTACACCGTAACGTGAGGCGTAATTAATTGAAGATTCGCAAGCGCCTCGCTGTTCACGGCTGCATCACTCAAACAAAACAGGTGAAGCTCATGCTTGCTTGCCAGGTAGCGTAATTGATGATATGCTCGCAGCTTATCGCCCTTTTCCAAAGGCCACGGCACACGACTAACCACCATGCATATTTTCATGCCTTGCGAATTTCTTTGTAGAAATTAATCAGCTGCGCAGTAACCGCAGTAATATCAAAGTTTTCGGCCACATGCTTGCGTCCCTCCAACGACATGTTGTCTCGTAAAGCTGAATCGGCCAACAAAGCCGTGATTGACTCAAGCCAATCTTCTTTTCGATCGGCCACCATCAAATGCTTGCCATGTTCACAATCCAATCCCTCTGCACCCAGTGAGGTCGATATGACCGAACGCCCCAGTGCCAAACCTTCGATGATTTTTACCCGAATGCCACCTGCACTTAATATGGGGACCACCATAATTGCTTTCGACTGCATAAATGCAATAGCATCCGACACATCACCTACAACGACTACGTTAGGTAGATTCATCGCTGTAATTGCTTCCGACATATTGCGACCGGCCAGGTAAAACTTAAGCTGAGGATGTCGCTCATGGATTGCAGGCCAAATCGATTTCAAAAACCAGAGAATTCCCTCCAGATTAGGGCCCCAATCCATAGCACCCAAATGAAAAAGCGCCAACTCGCCAGCTTCCAGTTGCCGATCCGGGTAATTGCGCAAGTCGACTCCGAAAGGAATCGTGCGAATGCGCTTTTTCACGCCCAGAGCCAGCATGCGATGCTTATCTTCCGAGCTGATGGCTGCAATGCCGGTCACCTCGTTCAACACGCTCAATTCATACTGCTTCAATTTTCGCGTCAAATAATTCAGATACATGCGTCTGAAAATATTCTTCGTACCCGATGCGATTTTCTCCCAAATTACATACTCCAGATTATGAGAGCGCAACACAATGGGTGCTGTGCTCAGTCGTTTAATGGTGGCCACATAGGGCGTCATGAACAGACTCTCTAAATGAATGACATCAAATTCCTCCTTCAGCAACAATTTTGTGAGACGTATATCGAAATCGGTACTGAAAAATCGAGAGATATTATATGAGTCGGATGTCATAATACTCGAAAATGCTTCTACCGCATTTACCCGAGTATCGATGAACACACCCTCAATATCGGTCTGAGCAACATAATTTTCGGGCATTAACTCGGGTGTTAGATCATGCTTGTGAGTGAATATGGTAAGAATCTTCACCTTATGACCTGCCAGTAAAAGCCCTTGCGTAACATTGTTCATAGCAATACACCCACCATCGCGGGCGGGAAGTGGCGGCTTTAAACACAACTGCAAAATCTTCATGCCGTTTGCTCTTTCTTTTTCATTCGATACAGTCGCGACAACTTGGTGAACCAGCGCTTCATAGGTGATCCATCCATAAGCGCCGATTCCTTCATCGCTTTGTGCGTTATCCAAATACTTAGTGGCAATAATACCACCGTGCTAATCCACATTCCCAACCAGGGTTCTATGAATTGATTTTTGGCCATTCGCTCACCGGCCATGGTAAGCAGTTGATACACCACAAACAACCCCAAAGCAATAAGGGTTGGAATACCAATGCCTCCCTTGCGAATAATGGCGCCCAGCGGTGCCCCTATGAAAAACAACACCAGACAAACCACCGCAAGGAAAAACTTGCGATGCCATTCAATCTTGTGGCGATTCACATTTTTATCGCGCGATTTCAACTCGTCGATTTGCCGTTGAAGGAGCTCTTTCGATTTGCGCGTGTTCTCTTTGGCCCATGAGACAGCCTTTCTTCTGCCCCCCTCATCAGCCATATCGAACAGTCCGATAGGAGCTGCAATTGTTGAGGAATCTGCTGCTACCCTTTTGTGTGTAAGACGCAGTGTATTCTGTGCGTACTGGTTTTCGACTGTATCGATCAGCACCTTCAAGCTGTCGATAGCCTGATCAAGTTGTTTAACACTCATCATTTCAGCCGGGTTTTTCATGACCTCTTCATTGTCGGCATTAAAAGCCAGAGAGATAAGGTCCATACGAAGCTCCATCTTCTCGAAATGACCTTCAATCAAACCATATCGCGGGTTGCGAATTTTCTTTTCACGTTGCTCGTCATAGGTATATCCTTCGAACAAAGTCAGAACAAGATAACGCTTATCGGGCGTTTGCTCCATGGTACCGCTCCTTGCACGTATGACGGTTCGATTGGCCTTCTCGCCGCCGCGGTGGTCGTAAATAAGTACATCGGTCAGTTCGCCGGTATCCGTGTTATTGCGACCCGCACGGATGCTCACACCTTCGATTCCGTTGTAAAAAACACCATCCGTCAGGTTGAGCGCAGGCTTCTGTTTTAAGATACTGAATAGCATGGTGCGAAACTTCAAGTTGGCAACCGGCCAAATGTTATTGGCAAAGACGAAGGCCAATAGAGAAAGTCCAATACTAAAGAAAATAAGCGGCCTCATCATGCGCAGCAATGAAACACCCGCGCTTTTCATAGCTGTCATCTCGTTGTTTTCGGCCAGCGCCCCCATGGTCATGATCGAACTCATGAGGATGGCCAGCGGCAACGCCATATTCACCAAACGGGCAGAAGCAAAAACCAGCAACTTAAAAACAACCCAGCCGCCCAAACCCTTACCCAGTAATTCATCGAGATACACCCAAATAAACTGCATCTCAAAGATGAACATGGCCACCAAAAAGGTAACGATGAACGGACCAATGTAGCTGCGCAGTAGAAGGACCGATAATTTATTCACCCCACAAAAATAATCGCATCGGAGGGCGCTCATACAATGCACGGCTTCGCAGGCGCTGCAGCACGTCTCATGTCACAGTTATTGACTCCAATTTGCCTACACCGCCTGCATCCTCTATTTTTACCGACCTGAAACCCATACAACACCACTCAACTTGTTATACCAACTCTCTATTGTAGCCATCTTCCTCTATGGTTGCTTCCTCATGTTTCTGTTCATATACAGCCTGGTGCAACTCAATCTGGCCATCAAATACGCTAAGTTCCGAGACGCACAGAAGAAGAAGCCCAAACTCGCCGACGACCAATGGCCTGTGGTGACGGTTCAACTTCCCGTATTCAATGAGCTTTACGTCGTAGAGCGCCTCATAGAAGCCATCTGTCAATTTGAATACCCGGCAGGCAAGCTCGAGATACAAGTGCTCGACGATAGTACCGATGAAAGTTTTGAAGTAGCGGCGAAGAAGATTGCTGAAATGCAGCAGAAGGGCATCGATATTAAACATGTCAAGCGTCCTAAGCGCGAAGGATACAAGGCAGGCGCACTCGCTTATGGACTCGATATTTGCAGAGGGGAGTTCGTAGCCATTTTCGATGCCGACTTCATTCCACGCAAAGACTTTCTGCTTCAGACCATTCCGCACTTTTTTCATAGCGACCGCATTGGGGTGGTACAAACCAAGTGGGAACACTTGAATGAAGACTATTCACTTCTCACGCGCCTGCAAGCCTTTGGCCTCGATGCACACTTCACCGTGGAGCAAGTAGGGCGTAACAACGGAGCGCACTTCATCAACTTCAACGGTACGGCCGGCGTGTGGCGCAAAGCAACCATTTACGATGCCGGCGGATGGGAAAGCGATACGATTACCGAAGATCTCGATTTGAGCTATCGTGCCCAGCTGCGCGGATGGGATTTCGTGTATCTGCCCATGATTGGAGCACCGTCGGAGCTGCCCGCCGAAATGAATGCATTGAAGGCACAGCAATTCCGTTGGACGAAAGGCGCGGCCGAATGCACGGTGAAGAATTTGCCCAAAGTGTTGCATGCCAAGCAGCTTACCCTCGGACAAAAAATACACGGCGCATTTCACCTCATGAACTCGGTGGTGTTCCTCTGTATTCTAGGCACATCCCTGTTGAGCGTTCCGATGCTCATCATAAAAAACACCTTTGGCGATTTAGAAATTCTATTCAAGATAGCCACGGTCTTCATGGTGAGTTTTTTCTTCCTCGGATTCTTCTATTGGATATCACGACCCGAGAAAAACGTCTTCAAGAAAATGCTCAACTTCTTGTGGGAATATCCTACGTTTCTTTCGGTGAGCATGGGGCTTTCACTGCACAATGCAGTTGCTGTAATAGAAGGTTTTACAGGCAAGAAGTCATCGTTTGTGCGCACACCCAAGTTTGCCATCAGCGGCAAGACCTCTGGTACGTGGAAAGATAAGAAATACCGCGCCATCAAAGTTTCGCCACTTACCTTGCTTGAATTCACGTTGTTTTTGTACTTCAGTTTCGGTATTTACTACGCCTTCACGATGACAGGCCGCAGAGAACAACCGCTCACTCAGTTGGCCACGGCTACCACAGCGAAGACCGGCGATGAGTTTTGGTTTACCTATTT
>Ga0315902_10005265_pt1 | contig 18316 bp, 14 predicted proteins | sample LakEriMetagenome_9_FD_203523 | JGI IMG/M metagenome (GOLD analysis project Ga0315902, IMG submission 203523) | Freshwater fungal communities from buoy surface, Lake Erie, Ohio, United States - Buoy 12 MA117 | ecosystem: Environmental > Aquatic > Freshwater > Lake > Lake biofilm | place: USA... | reverse complement strand
TTTTCGCCTCCTTCATCCTCTGAATATATTTTCTCAATAATTGTTGTAATTGTCTCAAATCCTAAGATCTGATAACGCATTTCATATATTAGCCTAGCAGGATCCCCAACCTTTAGCTCTGTTAATTTTGCAATAGTTTCCCTATATAAATCCATTATATACGTAAAATCTCTTGTAGCCTCAGCAGACATTTCTCTTATAGCCTCAGCAGTCGTTGTAAACATATCACTCGACATCTTCTAATTCCTCAACATCTTCATCCATTCCCTCTACTTCTTTTGACTCTCCACCAATGCAACTAGTAGGACGCAAAATCGTAGGAGCAATTACAGCTAGATTTCCGTCACTTAATCCACGGCGAATCAATCTTAATAAACATAAATTATACGCCCAATATTCTTCGATTTCTTGAAAATCTTCATCCGTAATATCTTTAAATTCTTTATCGTAATCGCGAGGATGTTTAAAAAAGCTATGGACGATATCGCTAAAGTGAACAGTCTCACTTGAATTAAGCATTACCGTTAAAGCTTTCAAGAATTTAGGCAAATTGCCACTAGATTCGCGTTCGCTTGGAGATTTTTCATATTCTTCAAGGAATGGTTTGGTATCAAACTCTTTCATAATAAAAACCAAAAATATATATTAGACATTATATACCATATTCTATAGTTTGTATAGCATGAAATAATATTATTTTTTCGTCATATAGGATATTTCTTTGTGCTTTACTTTTTTTGTTTTTATGATAATATGGCGATATATTTTATTTTGGTTGTTATGTTTAATATAAAATCTATAGTTACCTATCTTTCAATTACTCCAGATTGTGACATTACTTTAAATCCTGAGACTCATGTTTATACTCTTTCCCTTGATAATGGGCGAATTAAATTAGATAGTGATACATCAGTAACAAAAATAATTAACAACACAGGTAGTAGTTTTATTAGTCCAAAAATGGCAAGTGCTGCACAAGTTGGACGTCAAAAGCATTTGTTAGTAGAAAAAGCATTGCACGCATTCAGAACATCGGGTTTGTTGTTTTCTGAATATTGTTTAGCGTATATGTCAAATCCCGACCGTGATCCTGTAGTATTGGCATTTTTAGCCAACATAGAAATCTTGTGCAAAAGAACCACGATCCCATTGTCTGAAATGCAATTCGTACCAGAAGTCAAACTATTCTCAATTATTACTGACGATGAAGGAAACACAATCAATGTAGGCGGTAGTATAGATGTATTGGTTATATTGCCTAATCAAGAATTTTGGATATTAGATCTTAAAACAACTGCATCATCTGCGGCAAAGGCATCAAATGCTACAAAATATTGTAATCAAATTTTAACATATGCTCACTTAATAGCTGCTCGTGATAAATATCAAATTATCCGTGGAGCTTATATATATTCAGATGAAATTAAGTATGTTTTCGATTTTTCTTTTACAAGAGACAGGATGCAAACATTCTTTGACGAGAGCAATCCGCAAATAAAAAACTTCTATTTTCAAGCAATGGAAAAAAAATTCAGCCCTCTTGAGCATACAAAGAAAATAACAGACATTTCATTCACTGAACAGCTTGGCATACTTCACAATGAAAAGAATAAATTAAAAGATCAATTAAAGGATATAGATAATCAAATTGATGAACTAATGAAGAAATACGCGGACGACATTAAGGATATGGAAGTAGGAACAATTACATTTGATGATATTATACAATATACAAAATATAAAATGTTTCGTACAACATATATGGACAATATAATTAAACAAAAATGTCCAGAAGCTATTGTTAAAAAATCTTTTGTATGTAACAAAATATCTATTATTAAAAAAGATTGCGAGGTTGAATAATGAATAATATTTCAAATATAAAATATTCTTACGAAGAATGTCAAAAACTAGCTACTGAATGTGTAGACAGCGAAAATGATAAATTGGCTCTCTCTATTTTTAGGGGGAAGCTAATTTATTCAAGGACTCCTAATCCAACAAAAGAGCGAGCAACCAAGATTGAGAGACTTGCCCGCCTTTTGCACGTAGAATTGCTTGAAAAAAACATTTCTTACTCTTTTTTTAGGAACAATGCAACGTCGTACGACTTAGGTCTAACGGTGCATTATTATGGCGATAGTATTGTACAACTTATTCGTAAGGTTGCCAAGCAAGAATGTTTGCCTGAAATTGTTGGAGGCATCCAATATTCTTTCATTTACAGAGATTTAGAAACAATCATCAAATCACAAAAGAAATGGCTTAAAGAAAGCACAGAATTGCCGAGCGATTTGTTTTATTACATAAGTACATCAATGATTTATAACATTGATTCCTTGTGTGAAATCGATTTGTCTGATGAAGAACTGCAAGAAAAAGCTACGGCAATGGTTATGAAGAGACTGAAAGGTAATAGCGATTCTATGTTAGAAACAATGAAAAAAGATCAATATTCTGATTTAAAAGAAACAAAAAAAGCTATTAACGATCTTATTGTGAAAATGCAAAAGAAAATACCTGTTGTTCTTATTATCAAGAAAGTAGAATCATGGAATGAATGCAGTGCATTGGTTGCGGGCGTTGGCAAATATAAAATTTTCTACAATGGCACATTTATAGAGCAAGAATCAATGTTAAACATAGATACAAGCAGAACCAAACTCAAGATGGAGAAAGATAACAAAGTAACATACACTCCTTATTATCATTTCCCTATTGCAATGGCTCAGACCAAGATTGAGAAAGAATGTTATATTTCATTATACGGCAAAAGCTTAGTATCGCTTAGTGATCAAGACGCAGATGAAGTGAAAAAGGAAATAAAGGCAGAGGCAGAAACAAACAATAGAGAAAATAAAATAAACGAACAAGCCATTAGCAATTATCAAAATGGCATGATAGATAGAATCAAAGTAATGGATGATGTGTGAAACGGAGCTAGCTCCGCACATCATTGATACAACGTAAGATATGAGGTACATAATGAAATACGAATCGCCCATATATGATAAAATATTCATTCCTGAAGCCGATGGCATTGCTATTTGTGAAAGAGAGTTGGGTCTATCATATTCGAAATACAATAATATAAAACATTATTGTGGGAAAAATGGACAAACATTCGATTCTTTGCATGAATATGTTAGATATTGCACACTAAAAGCATTGGAAGAAAGAAAAGAGATCTATGATTTAAGTACGCAGGTTACTTTTTACATTACAAGTAATGAGAATAGCAAGAAGCAACGCAAGAAGAAGTATATAGCTGATTTTACGTACATGTTAGGCACTGATTATATTGTAGAAGATGTTAAGCATCCCAAATTAATGAAAAGTTTTCAATATGGTATTAAAAGACAATCGCTATTACGTGATTATGGTGGCAAACTGATTTTAGTTCATCCCAAACAAGTTTTTTGTCGACCGAGAGCATTGATAAGACAAACTGAACGATTTATGAATCTTAGTCTAAAAAACGTTCAGCAACGAAAGCTATTGCAGGAATAATGATAATGGGTAAAATAATAAAACTCACAAAATAGAATAATACGTCTGGTAATGGTGATAGAAGCCATGCTATAAAATTGAAAAACTCCACAATAGCAATTGCAGAAAATAATATTTTCAGATACCAAACATATATCCCAAAATAACGAGTATAATAATCTTTCATATTATTTTACACTAACAGTAAAAGGTTCATAATACATATTACCATCTGCTGCCATCACTTTGCTATAGATCTTATTGTAGTTCCCCGTTAAGCTATCTTTTTCAGAGCCAGAATATCCAAAATCAAAGTTATCTATCGCTCCATTGTAATTAGTGATTGATCCACCAAAGTTACTCAGCAGATGAGACAAAGACCTACCTTTGAGAGCAGGATCAGCATTCAAGGCTACATACTTATTGATCTTACGATCAAAGACGTAGAGACCGTCTAAATTGCGAGCATTAAGTAATTGATTCAATGTATTAGAAACCTCTGGAGATTTGGCAACATATCCATGCATTGTATTAGCCGCTCTGCTTCCAATATTAACACTTGCTGTGCTTTCGCCTCCAAATAAATACCAAGGTTTAGATGGCTTAAACTCTTGCCGACCTTTTTGCACATAGAAAGGCAACCTACCATCTAACATGGCTTGATCAACTACGCGGTTTACAGTACTTGCTATTTGTAAATCTTTGGCATCTAAATTAAAAAATGTTTTTTCTTTTTCAGGATTTTCAGCATATTCTTTGAACATCTCAGCAGTTAATATATCACTAATGCCATTTCTAAATGAAGTTGGATATAAATTTTTATCTAGATATGTGTTTAAATATTGATCAAACTGAGTCTTCACCTTTTTATGTTGTGTAGCTGATAACTTCTTTGCATCTTCGGATACAATGAAATAATTCTGCATTTCATCGTGATAACTTTCACTCAAGTCCAAATAAGTTTTTAATGTTTCATCACCGAATACATTTTGAAACATCGTGCCAAAATCTGTTTTAGACGGGGATATTGCATCTTGACTCCTTAAAGCCCCATATAATTCGCTTGCCAATTTCCATCTGTTCGCTGAATTTAGTCCCTTGTATAACTGTTTCAATGCTGTCTTTTCTTGTGCCGTAAAAATATTATTCTTCGCTGGATCGCCAGCATACGTTACATTTCTGACAGGGTTATATGTTTGGGTAAATCTTTCTAAAATTCCAATCTTCATCGCAAACATTTCAGAATCATTCAATACCTCCAATCCAGCGTTTGGTATTAATATTGCATTGATCTCAGCATTCAAGCCTAAAGTTTCAACAAATGCTCCAAAATCAGCATTAGCTAAATTGTTCAAATTCACTGAAATATCTGCTAATGCTTTTTGCACCAACGCTCTTTCATGTTCTGGCATTTTCATAACATCGTCTGATGCCATCAATGCAGCAATTTGATCCGTTTCCATCCTAGCAACATCATTGCCAATCAAGAATTTATTTACCGTTTGCACATCTGGAGGCAGTATTATACCTTTAATAGGTACACCAATTCCCATTGAATTCTGTTTTTTTACATTGTTGATTACACGCTCTTGAAACAACAGCGGCGTATTCTTTGCTATATCTGCAGAATTTTCAGCCTTAGATTTATATAATGTCCATTCTTCTGGACTCATAACGTTTTCTAAATTAGAATTTTTAAGCTTGTCTTTTACTTCATCCACTAATTTAGGCGAATTTACATTTTCCAAAATCTTTTGCAATGTAGTTCTAAATGTTTCATTAGCTGATTCACTTGGTACATTTTGCGATAGTGCTGAGGCATGTCCTACAATACTTTCCGCATTTATAGGTTTTGAACCATTTAAAAAACTATTTGTTGCTTTGTCTATGTATTTATTGGTTGTAATCATTTCATCGGTTTTATCCTGCGTGAAATAATCTTTTGATGCCGATAAGTAACTATTTAATTGATTCTCAAAATCTCCTGACAATGTTCCATATTTATCTTTTACTTGCTTCTTAATGTCCTGTGCGTAAGCTGTGTAATCTTCAAAATCTGCCTTCTTCTTTCTATTTCCAACAAATTCGCCATATAAAGTACGCTCCTCAATATCTTGTGCTTTTCGCTTATCTAATAGGCTAGCGTTTTTAGGCGTAACCTTAGATTGCATTTTGGCGATTTGTGTCGATGGAAAAACTAATCGCTGATACAATGTATCATGATCTATCTTGTCTATATTTTTCGCTTTTTCTTCATTTGTTCGTGCCAGAGATGAAGCCTCACTGACGCGTGATTTATATGCTGTAGCAGAAATTGTATCCATTGCATCATATGCACTCTGCCCCAGTTTAAATAATGCTGCAGCATTCGCCCCTTCCCTTGCTTCTTTAATTTTCTTCCCCTCTTTTGCCGCACCACTTAAAGCACGCTCGTATGCTCTCGTTTCTTGTACTCTAGCCATAAATTTTATTTATTATATGTCTTGTTATAATCCGTCATTCTCAACAATCTTTTAGCTGCCGCAACTTTTTCTTCATGCTCCATTTCTAATTTAGCAACTTGATATCTATCCTCAAAATATCGTTGTGCCATGCTGTTGATGATTTTGGTGGATACTTTAGGTGGTAAATATTTGAAAATTTCTCGCCCCAATTTTTCAACTCCAGTGTTTGGAAACATTTCCTCAAACATTTGTTCAGCTTTTTCGCACAAAGAAGCACCCATTATAGGTTTATGATCTTCCATTACTCTGCCTTTGAATTCATGATAATTTTTTTCAGCATTAAAGATTGCGTCTTTTTTGCCCGTTTTATATTTACCAAGTTCTTTGTTTGCCAAATTTGTAATGTATTCTTTTCTTTTAATATCAGATAATGTTAAATCATTCGCAATATCATCGTATTGTTCTCGTATAATATCAAGAATTAATTGTTTTTCTTCAGTGCTTGTTTCTGAATCTTCAGACAACATTTTTTCTACGCCGTCATACATATTGAATCGATCTTTTTCACGATTGATCATTTCAATTGATTTTTTTTGCAATTGTTGCATTCCTTCAGGTGTAGTCAGCATTTCGTTAAAATAATTCTTAGTTAATTCTCTTAATTGCTCTGGTGTAATATTCAAACTATTAGCAACGTCGTTAACTATTGGGGCAGTCCTATGTTGCGTATTAGATGTTTCTGTAACTGGTGCAGCGTCTTGCACAGGTACATTAACATCTTGATTCATCTTGTTATCTTGATTATTCATATAATTATTGAGAAACATTAATGATTGATTTTAATGAATTTTTATTAGTATGTCTAGTTTTTTCATTTGTTTTGCGTTCCCAAGATATTATATTTCTTGCCTGTGATGAACGTGCTTTATTTATTGCATACATATGTTTTAATTTCTCTTCAATTGTCCCAGCAGCATCATCCATCCAGTTGTTGGCTATATATTCTTTCTCAATATCATCAATCTTATTCATGTAGGAAACTTCATCGAATATCATCTTCTCGTAGATTCGTTCTTTTAGTAATTCTATTGGTCTAAATGTAAACTCCCCCATCATCTTTGACATTATTTTTTCACGTGAAGTATATTGCTCGTACAATGAATTAAAAGCAATCATAACAAAAAATAATACTTCTTCTTTGGGAAAATTAGAATATTTGTTTATTATGGTTTCATAAAACGTATTGCAAATTTGCATTTTATATTCATTATCATGATAATGCTGTGCCATCATAACAGCTCGATGCTCCTTGATACTTTTCATTAGATCAGCATCTCGTTGAATGGTTTTTAGCATATTTTCAAAGGTTTCCATAGATTTAGATATATTATGTTTAACAAAGAAGACTATACATACATTTTAGAAGTTGTTAAATCCAATAATCAAAATCAAATTGATAATTTTGAAAATACTAAAATAAATGGGAAAGTTTTGCGAGAGTCAATTTTTCCAAATTTCAAATTTTATCCTAAACAACGAGAAATTTTTGATAATGTTTTTGACCAACTCAATGTTGCCGAAGGGAACTCAGCCACTAGAATCCAAGTTATTGGTGCTTATGGTGTAGGAAAAAGTCGATTTCTTGCTTATATCATTATTGGATATATGGTTTATTGTGCATTAAAATATAATGATAAAATTTTTAAAGGTCGCATATTCTCAGGTAAATACTCGCAATTAATGAACGTAACATGGGAAGAGATTAAGCACGTTCTAATGAATTCAGCTGTAAAAGATTTATTTGTACAGAGACATTCAGATATACGCTATATAGACAATGATAATATCAAAGTGTTACCAGAAACCTTTGACCCATCTAATCCTGATTCAGTTCAGGGGCTTCACACCGAAACAGGTGGTAATCTTGTTGTATTCTTTGATGAAGGAAGTGCGATACCGAACAATTTATACAATAAGATTGAAACTTTCTTTACATCTGGGCGTTGTTTATGGCTGGTGTGTGGTAATCCAACTAGAAAGGCAAATGAAAAAGGTGAACCAATAGAGTTTTATAAAACTTATTTGTCAAATAGATGGAAATCTTTCGTATGGACTATCTTTGATAATTTAAGTGAAGGCGAATCCAGTATGTTTGAGGAATATATGCGTGATAAATATGGCGTAGATAGTGATCCATACCGAGTAGCGGTTCTAGCTCAGTTTCCAGAGGCTGACGTTGGTGGATTAATACCATCTTATTATTTAGATATAGCTGCCACTCGTCCTATAACAGTTAATAAAAGACCTGTAATTATGGCAATAGACCCAGCGACTGGATCAGTGCCACAAAGTTCACAGAAATTAAACCAAGACATTCCGATTACTGATGAATGTGCTATTGTGGTAATGAATCCAGTATCTGTATTAGATCGCTTTACTGGTGTGTTTAGTTCTAGTGCCGCAGTGAATCGTTCTGCTGGCATGCAACAAACTTTTAGAGATTTTAAAAATCTTGTTCATCAATGGATAGCAATGCATCAACCCACAAGAATTGTTATTGATGCTGTAGGTGTTGGTGCTGATTTCGCTAATGAATTATATTTAGAATATGATGGAAAAATCAATAATTTTCGGGAAAGAATTGAGGTTATTCCATTCGTTGGTAATGGGAAACCACAAATTCATTTCGGAATGAAAGACAGGCGAACAGAAGTGGCATTTCAAGCAGCCGAATGGTTGGCAAACGTTGGACATTATCCAGAGTGCGAGGAATTTAGGAAGGAATGTATGGGTCTTGTAACTCATGATGAAGGTGATAGAACTTGTCTGATATCCAAGAAAAAATTACCAAAAAGCCCTAATAGATGGGATGCATTTAGTATGTGTTTTGCAAAACCATTTGAAGGTATTCGGGAAGCACCATATTATAACAGATATAGAAATAGTTTTATTCCTAGGAGATAATATATGGCAAACTCAAAAATGACATATCAAGAGTTGGATCAACTTTTATCTAAAATGAAAGATGTAAAATCTGCTTATTTTAGAAATGATATACAAATCTTTGATCATTACATTTATGGTGATTTATATGGACAAAATAAGGTATCTGACGCATTGCCTTCATATACTACATATTCAGATTATGGTAAAAAATCAGATACAACACCATCATCAATTATTGAAACAGCTGTAGCGATCTTCAGTGATGCACTACTTCCTAACGGGGTAAATTCAATACATATACAAATAGGTGAAGCGGATGAGGCAGATAAAACGGATGCTGTTAAAAAACTCGAAGAACTTCTAACAAAAGAGTTGCGATCCATTTTAGCTGACCCAGCCACTTCGTTTAATTACATATTCAAATCTGTAGTTCGTGATTACCTAAATTACGGCAATACCCTTCTGAGAATAAATAAAATTGATAAATCCAAGAAAAATAAAAAAGCAATATATCATTGCATCCACATCCCTTTTGAAGATGTATATTTTTATTCGAGATACATGAACAAAAACATTTGTATTGCATATAAAATTAAATATATAAAAGAAGAATTACAAAGAATGTACGATGAATATAGCGACCTTGTAGATAATGCAAAAACCTTAACTTATGTGTTTGTTGAAGAGGATGTTACAAGTTCCGAATATCCTGAAGGATCTATGATATTTGAATATGTTCTAGATGAAGAGCAAAATAAAATCATTGAAATCATTTCACACGACCCCAAGGAAGTGCCTATATTTATAGCTCGCGAAATTAAACAAAATCAATATTATGGTTACGGTACTGGTTTGATGACTATATCGACTTTATATGAACTAAATATGACTACAGCACAAAAATCAGAATTGTCCTTACAAATGCCTGAGCCAGCTTTGGTTGTTGAAGAGGGTGATACAGTTGTCGCAAAAACATCAGACGGCGCAGAAAAAGAAAATTCACTGATTATAAGAGCTGGTGTAATGAACAGGCTTAAAAGTGGCAATGCAATGATAGGGGGCAAGACTTCATTGCAAATACTTAATCAAAATGTTGGCGGGCATTATCAGCTATTGGTGGCGGAATATCTAGAATTGGTAGAGAAAATAAAAACAGCTTATCACATAGATATATTTACTGCTGCAATTGCTCCAACTAAAACAGCCACTGAAATTTTAGAAAGAAAAAACGTAGCGATAGAAGTTTTTTCGGGTAAGGCTGCACCGTTTTACAATGAATTATTAGTACCTGTAATACAATATTTGGTAAATGAGCTTTTTGCCAGTATAATGAATAGCGATGTAGTTGCAGAATTGCAGCTTGGAGAAAATATAATCGCTGAAAATGCTAAGCCAGTTTTGTTTACATACGCAGATAAACGAAGGCTTGAAAAAGATGCGATTAAATTACAAACATTGGTGAGTATTTATGCTTCTATACCACCAGAAAGTGTTGAAGAAGAAAAATGGGATTTTGTTGCAAATGAAGCATTGAGATTATATAAGGAGATGTAATGACGTTTGTAAATCTTGTAGGTGGAGAGGCTGACATTTATGGAGCGACTCAAATGGGTATCTTTGCTCCAAAATTGGCAAACATTCATATAAACAATACTAATAGCCCAGAGTATAGATGTGCTACTAAATTACTGTTTGTTTTGAGACAAAATACAGATCAAAAATATACAGATTTCTATCTTTCGAAAAGAAGGAAAATGCTTATCACGGCTAAATCTAACGAAAATAATCCCAGTCTTTTAATAATTGAAATATGGGATACATTAAATTTGCAAGTTCCATTGCGAAGTTTTGAAATGTATTTGCATACAGAATATTCCAGATTAGAATTTTTTGAAGTTGATAATTATATAAATGATTCTCTTGAATTAGCGAGCAATCATATAAATGGAGATTCAGGTATTTTTATAACTGGCGGTGAAGAAACTTTGATTATTGATGATGATATTAAAACAGGTGACACAAAAAAACTTTTTTATATTATTGCTGGGTATGATAAGGATAAAAGAGCTCAATCTATATTAGCAAAAGGATTAACATCATTCAGTATATATCAACAACGATTTGTTTGCATTCAAACAAATGTATCTGAAACTAGTGCAGGTTATATCAGATTTTTGCTAACCCAAAAAATTAGATTTTCTACATTAGGAAAGTTAGATAATTTTTCACTAAAAGCCCCCGATGGATCAATTGTAAGTGCCATAGAATCTACATTTGATATTGAATTATATTTAGCAACGCACGAATATTTATTTAAATTGGCGGTTATTTTGGGGGCGATATATGTCACCTCTAATAAAGGAGTGCATTTAATACGATCGCCAGATGTTCAAAATGAAATTATCACCATAGAAAATGTGATGCATGAGCAAGTATCTTATGCCGATACTATCTATGATAAATGTGTATTGTTTAATGGATTTCTAACATATGCTACTACCAATGGTGTGCGTGTAAAAAGTCCATATAGCACACAACAAGGATCTGAAGAATTAGGGGATATGGCTGCTCAAGTATTATCTTCAATAGGAAATATTAACCGTATGTATCATTCTCCTACTGATCATAGATTACTACTTCTTTTAACCGATGGTTCGGTGCGTGCCATTTCAGAAGGTACAATGATTGGTGGAAATGCTAAATCATTTCCATTGAGTACATATATAGAGAATGACAAATTTACAGTTAAAGGTATTACATGTTATTCATCGACAAAGAGTGTTTATTATTTAGAAGATAATAATAATGAAAAAATCATATTTGTTTGTATTGAATCTGATGAATACACGCCTCTGTGCGATGTCGTAACTGAAGTAACACCAGAGACTTATGTATTAGATGCCAAAATTGATCAAGATGGCTCTAAATTAATATTTGACTCTGGTAGTGCTATTGCACAAGAAGATGTAAATGACGTATGGGTTTATGTTTATCCAGCATCTGGATGGATAAATTTTGGACGCATAGATTTTTGTACATATGTAAATGACCGCCTTATTCAAGATATTTCTTTATTGCGTGAAACAATTGTAAAATATATTCCGAATACTCCAGACATTGCTACACATTTTCCTTGGTATTATTCTGATCCAGAAGGTATAACATTTTCGTATGAATTGCAAAGAATTATCCGAAATAGAGAAGAATGGTATACTCCAGCTCTTAAAATAGAGTTTGATTCAGTAGACGGTACGGATGAGGTTTTGATTGGGAAAAAAGTATACGATTTTACTAGAAACTCTTACCCAGCTGCACAAGAAGTTGCTTTATATACACCTCCTAATTATTCCAATGTTACATATATTTATTCTGCATTTTTTAATACTGATGATTTGATTCGAAATGGTAGAGCTGGCACGCCTCGTTATACTCAATGTCAGTTTTTTAATGCTCAAATAGGATATGTAAAAAGTGAGGGGATGGTTGAAACAAATAGAGCAAACTGTATCCTTAAATGTGGTTTTGGATTGAATGAAGTTGCAAAAACTTTAAGACCAGTACAAGAATTTGGTGGTGCAGGAAGTGGAGATTACCAAGCAAGGGGTATGATAATTGAAAATCAAAGTATAAAAACACGTTACGCTTATCATTCTCAAAATAGTTTTGCGGAGAACTCTGCGGATACATTCGCCTTATTGCCCAACTTAAATTGGGTATACATTGTTTTTAATGTTAATCTTGGAGATACTACTAATAAGCCAGCCAATGCCGATGTGTTGTTATATTATAATGGTGTTCAATGTACCAATATAACATATGGAGAATACACAGCCGATATAATCACTAATCCAATACAACCAGATAATGTACCTTTCCAACTTTTACGTGGTACATTAAGGGAAGGGGAAGTGATGTATTTGTCTTCAGTATATTTGACTTATGCCGCTACATTAGATGGCATTGTGGATTATAGAAATATTGCCGAAGCTAAGAAATATTTTTGTTCTCATGATAGTGGTGGAACACGATGGAGACCAGCATTCATAAAAAATCGAGGCTATCATATGCATTTTCAAAATCCATTTTATACAGATGCAGCTATTAGTAATTCTGGTATAGGATCTGGTATTTATGATACAACACATAATGTGAATTTAACTACTGTAGACATGAGTCGAGTTCTTGGGGAAAGTTCTGTAAGCTCTGGAACTTTAACATCGAAAAAACCGATTGTAATTAATTTATTTTCACAGGAGAAAGAAAACTTTGATAAAAGATTCAATTTATCTGAATGGTTTAGCAAGGATGTAATCATTCCTGCAAATGAAAATGCATTTTCATTTAAAGTAGCAAAGTATGTGAATTATGCTAAAATACACATTCCAAATGTTTCAGGATATAGAATTTCTTGTAAGCTGAAAAAAGATTTTGATGAATTCTTTAGAATTCGTGGAAAAAATTGCACTGATGCAAAGGTATTTAATGACTCTTATAATACTGTACAAGCCAATGTATCAGGCAATGCTACAAGTAAAGATAATTTACATCATGTTTATATAATACCAAAAACACTACAAAGCTATCTAAATAAAAGGACTGGATTAATATCTATCGATATCTAATTTCCTATTTTAATAACAGAATTTTGAGATGTTGAGAACTGCAATGACACCCTGTCGCTGATATCTACTTCTGGCTCAAATCTTGAAAATTCATAGCTGAAATTATTATATAAAAAATTTTTCGGTATATGTGCTGTTTCTTCAGGCGAATTATTTGGGGTAAATGGCATATACGCTATATTAGCAGGCTGTCCAGTAGCAAATCTTCCATCAACCCCTAAATAATTAGGATACGTTCCAGCAAAATCAGCATCTAAAAAACTTTTGACTGCTGCATTATTTGCTGTATTATCTGCTGGATTTTGTGTAGGTATGTATGCATCCCTGTAGAATTTTGAAGCCCAGATATTAGCTACACTCATGCCTTCTGGAGCATTTCCAAATAAAACTATTGATGTTGGATGATGAAAGTGTTTCATTGCATTCCTAACGGGACTATCAGCAATCAATGTTACATCATGTATAACATTATTTATCTTAGCATAAGGTGCAGGTATGCGTACTTGGTATCCGTCAGCCCTTGGAGAAAAAAACACGCTTATCCAATTCCATTTGTTTAATTGGGGCAAAATAGTTGTAGGCACTGATATTTCTGCAATTCTTACAGGGTCTGCATATGATATATAATCTTTTAATGTATTAGTGTGGGATTCTAATGTAAATAAATAATGTCGCTCACCACTTACCGTATATGGTACTGGATGAATAGCTAAAGCTAAATCACTTACTGCATTCCCAGTAATTAAACTTCCATCTTCTGAATCTCGATAAAAACCTGCTTGGTCACAATTGTTAGCCATTTGAGACCCTAAACGAGTGGTACCAGATCTACGCATCCGTATCAAATCTATTGATGAATAGACGCCGAGTTGTTCTATTCTAAACCACATATGTATACCGAATGACCCAAATTCTTCATTTAAATTCATTACTGAATCAGGATCGCCTTCATTTATAAATTCTGGTTTTGCTTCAGTTTGTGGAGTCGTGCAAACAATACTTGCATTAGCTACCTTAGATCTAAGCCAATGTAAACCACTAGGACGCTTAGGGCAAGAATAAAAATCAGTCATTACAATACCATTTGTCTAAAATTATTTCTTATCTGTACATCATACATAACCACATCTGCATTATATACGGTTTTGCTTCTAAATGGATAAATAAATATTACATCTATAGCTGAGGGGATTTGCGTTAATGCTTTGTTGTATGCTGCATCGCCTTTAAACCATGATGGAAATTTTATATATCTAGGGAGTGTAGTAGCATCTTTTTTCCTAATAATAATAATAGGATCACAATAACCAATTTGAGTATTTATACCATAAATATTAAATTTGGTTATATCAACTGCATGAAGCAAATATATTGCATTACCTAATGCAATATTAATATCGACTGTTTCCCCTGCTACAACAGTCTGTAATTTATATTTTATATCCGTAGCACTCTGGTAAATACCTTCTCGCCTAGAATAATAATTCTGTGTAATATCATAAAATGATAAATTTGATTTTATCAACTTTCCGCTACCGCCCGCAGTAGGCTCTAAATAACAAGAATTACGCTCATTTGCAGTAGGTGTTAATCCATTTTCAGGAATATCTAACGGCGTAGGTTGGGTAAAATTTTTATTAGGTTTCACTTTTTTAATTGTTACGTATTCTTTTTCTTCTACCAATGGTGTTACAGGCTTCACAAATTTAGTAGCAGAGAGCATTAATTGTACGCTTAACTTTGGTATATCAATAAATCTAAAAATATCTACAGCTGGATATAATGAAAAAACAGGAGCCTCACCATACATAGATAAACAAGTGAATGGAATTTTAGCATTTGACGCAGTTAATGTTTGGGTAGGAGTACGCACCAATGTTATTGTACTTATGTGATCTGGATCTGCCACTATATCGCTTGATTTAAATGAAAAAACATCTATTTCCTTATCATGTGTCAAATTTATATAATGCCCCATGCTCAAATCAATAGAAGTAACACCACTAGAAGTAACAGATTGTAATATTGTAGAGTGACCATGTTGCACAGGATTAGCATAAGTTACGGCATCTTTCGGAGAGCTGTACTGTGCCGTATAAACTCCAGTATCATTTAAACTATGATCAGCAGCAAGCAGATCAATCATACCTTTATTAGTGCCATATGGATGAGCCAAAACTAAAGTTCTTGAATCTGCTTCACCGACTGGTAAAACAGTATTTAACTCAACATACTCATATGCTGGTATAGGATCAGCCATAGTTACAGGCTTATCATTGTTTGTTACAACTGTGTTCGTTTTATATTCCATATTTTGCCTACTCTCGTGAAAGTGAAGTAACACAAACATCTTTTCTAATCACAACCCCAGAATCTCCAATGTGTGAAAACGCTGCAGATTGATTCGCGGCAAGGTTTTTAATAGTATCATTGATTATTCTCATATATAGTAAAGATTGTGTCATTTTCGTATTCCATACTTTGTATACTAGCGATCCATTCCCAGCACCTAGATATCTTGGAGCGTATAATCCAAATGTCTGAGGGTATCCAAACCTTGTAAAATATTCACTTCGAACATCTATATAATCGGAAATATTTACATATAAATCTGATATTTGTGCATTGAATGTTGTTCCTGGAGCTGCTTTATTACCATATGGTAATAAAGTAATGCTTTGCATAGATATCGTACCTGATGGCAGTGGATTGTATTGATAAACCGCCATCTGAGCTGTAGGAATAGGAACATCATCTATTGCAAAATATTGATCCTCTAGATCTGTGCTATGAAAAGAGATATAAAATTGTACTTTATGAAAAATACCCGTCTCGGATGATATTGCATTTGTTCCCATCTGTATTTCTATAGGAGTTACACATTGCACCCTAGTATAAACTGTAGAAAAACCCCCGTGTATGTTTTTATCAAATGCACCACAGCTTGCTTTTAGTGTCCACTCCGAACCTGTCTCGCCAAGTGCTGAATCAATTTGATCAACATCTATTTCAAATCTAATACCTACCGTATGATGTGCTTCAGTATGAGAAGCACTGCCAAGTTCAAAAATATACGTTTTTGTAATTGGATGTATCGATGTACCCTCATCTTTTATAAATGAAGGTTTAAACCAGAAACACCCACACATAGTAGGCGGATGCCATGTGCCATCGGAATTTTTTTCAGTAAATCTATATGGGGATATATCTTGACCTAAGTGTCCAGAATCCCACTCTAATTTTACTTTAGTCAATTCTAGACACCGAGAGTTTTTTACTCTTTTTCCACCAAATTCATGCAATATTGCCATTTAATATATATAAATAATCAGCATCATTTATATATATCACATGCCTTTAACTGGTGCTACTGTCAGAAGCTAATCTATGCATACAAATTGTTTTATAGTGAAATGTTACACCAGAATCAAAGCTTCTAACAAAAATAAGCATTGGATTTTGTCGAGTAAATATATTATCTAATTCTAAATATTTGACTCCGCTCACTGGCTCGTCTTCTGCAGTATCACTAAACCAATTTGAAGGCAATTTCCAATAAGTTGTAGATAATACTCCAGTAGGTGGCTCAGTTCTTATTAAAAGAAATTTTATTTCTAAGTTCTGTATATCTTGTCTAAATCCTTGTACCACAACTTCGTCTATATCGGTTTCATGTGCAATACGAAAACAAAGACTTGCTTCTAAATTCAAAATTAGTCTCTTGTTTTGAAGAAGCTTTGTATCAATAGTTGAAGCAGTATAAATCACTGTATTAATGTATCCAGTATGCATAATTTCCTTTGTATATGTACTGGTAGATAAATCTATTTCTGCTTTTGTCACTCTTATTTTCTCACCTTCTGGTGCGGTATGATCGTATACACATTCGCGAACTGGTGCTTCTGTCATTGTTTCAATTTTATTTAAAACTTCAAAATGTGGAAGCTGCGAATAATCCGATTCTTTTGAAATCGTTTGCACTTTCCCAGTGGGATTTAAATTTGACAACCCTATTAATTTTTCTTTATCAGCTCTAAGTTGTGCAAATTCTTCTTTAAATGGAACTGATGGATCATCTGGAGCGTAGTCAGGATCTTGACTAGGGCGACTAGGTTGAGTTTGGGCGTAACCATTTTCATACCCATGCGATTCAATATCACCTTCAAAAATATACCAAGACGCTTTACTTGAGCTGTATGCAGGGACAGGATCAAAAATAAAATGAATATTTTGTATTTGCTTATAGCCTACGGTTGCTTGAGTAAAAAGATCCTTACTTAATCTTGCGGGATAAAATAAATGAATTGGTACACCACCTTCAAAATAAAGAGTAACTTTTTTGTCATCATACGCGGGCAAATTAGTAGTATTTACAACATCAAATATGTCCAACCTTTTGCCTACGGTATCCACTCCAATTCCATTAAGATCAAGATCAGTATCAAATATTTTTAAATGTTTCATGAACATGCATTTCCTTAATTCTCTATTTCGTTCCGTGCGTTGCATATCTTCTATTATTCCATGCCCGTCCAATGCTATTTTAGGCTCAACAACAGCCCATGAGATTGAATTCTTAATTTTATAATTAAGATTTATAGCATAAAAATCAGCGTATTCATTTATCAAAAATGGGTAGTCAGCCCAAGCATATGATCGACCTTCAACGTATGGATTACTAGGATAACACCAATAATTCGCAATATTAAGATTTGTTTTATACTCTACAAAACGATTATAAGCACATTTGTAAAATCTCAAACTAGCAACTTTAGCAAATTGATAAGGCTCAACTGATGTACTACTTTCTTGTTG
>Ga0315902_10005263_pt1 | contig 18322 bp, 19 predicted proteins | sample LakEriMetagenome_9_FD_203523 | JGI IMG/M metagenome (GOLD analysis project Ga0315902, IMG submission 203523) | Freshwater fungal communities from buoy surface, Lake Erie, Ohio, United States - Buoy 12 MA117 | ecosystem: Environmental > Aquatic > Freshwater > Lake > Lake biofilm | place: USA... | reverse complement strand
GGTTTCACGTCTCCACGGTTTTGAGCGAGCGGGTGCGCAAACGTGTTTGCGCATGGTTTGGGCGCAAGTTTTGCGCTTTGCGCGGATTTGATGCGCTTTGACACTGAAAACGCATCATGGCGCGGTCGCATGCAGAATCGGGGCTGGTGAAGCTCTATATGGCTGCGAAGGGGGTAGCCCTTCGCACGGCGCAGCTGCATGCCAAAAACCGGCATCCGGACTACGTGGCGTTTTTGGCGACGCAGGGGGCAAAGGCATTGGAGGTCTCCGATCCTAGCGAGGATCAGAAGCGGGCACTGGTGGCGGTGATGGGTGGGCAGACGCCCCCGGGGGATCGGCTGGTGCATGTGGCACCGCCTGCGATGGAAAAGCCGCAGGATCAGTGGACGCCCGAAGAGTATGCCGAGTGTCAGGCGTGGGCCGGGCTCGTCGCTGCCAATGCGCAGCGCGAGCAGGCTTTGAAGCAGGGCGATCCCATGGCGGCAATCGGCTTTGTGAAAATCGCGGCCGATTCGTTGAAGTCCTACCACCTCGCTCGGCAGCGTCGAGTGCAGTCCGAGCTGGAAAGCGGACGACTACAGCCCATGTCCGCCTGGCAGGACGCCAAAGCCGCGCTCATGAAATTCGTTTCGCTTTTTGCCTCCTTTGAAGGCCGCATTGCCCAGCGGGCCAATCCTGATAACCCGCAGCATGCCATGCGGGCGATCTCGCAGTGGCGTGAAGAGGAATTTAACCCCGCGCTCGAAAACGTCCTCGCGGAGCTCACGGTATGAACCCCACGCCGCAGCAACGCCGCGCCGCCGCCGTGCAAAGCGAAGTCCTCGGCATGTTCCGCACGCAGCGTCGTAAAGCCGTCGTGCCCTGGCTGGAGGAGAACATCATCCTCCCCCGCAAAATGGCACCCAACTCCGCCGGGCCGTTCCGCACGGCCTCGCGCCCGTTTCAGCGGCCCATCTTGGAATGCTTCAACCCCGAGGCGGGCATCAACGAGTGCGGCGTTTCCGCCGGGGTGCAGATCGCCAAGACGACCATGCTGACGCTTGGGGCCTCGTATCGCCTGGTGAATGCCCCCATGCCCATCCTTATGATCGGCAGCTCACGCGACTGGACCAAGACCGAGCTCAGCGAAAAGCGCATGCAGGTCCTTATCGACGAGAACCCCATCCTCGCCGCCTGCAAGCCCGCCAACTCCGACCGTTACCGCTCCATGTCCATGGACCTCTCCGGCGGCATGGTCAACTTGGTCGGCGGAAACTCCCCCGGTGCCCTCTCTGGCGGCTCCTACGGCATCACCCTTTGCGACGAAGCCTCAAAGCTCATCCAAAGCGAAAGCGACCAGGCTCCCGAGGCCCACCCCTTTCACCTCATCGCCAAACGCACCGACGGCTTCGGCGCTCTGGAATTCCACTACTACTCCAGCACCCCGAACAGCCCCACGCATCCCTTCTGGAAATACATCCTCGCCGGAGACCAGACCCATTTTTACACCGAGTGCCCGCACTGCCACGGCTGGTTTTATCTCGACTTCATCGGCCGCCCGGAAGATGTCGAAGACTACAACACCCACCTCGGACTCACCCTGCCCAGCGATTACAAATCACTCACATGGGACAAAGACGCCCGCGAAGCCTCCGGGCAATGGGACGAGGCCCGCGTCCGCGAATCCGTGCGCTACATCTGCCCGCACAACGGCTGCGAGATCACCGAGCTGCACAAGCAGGCGATGGTCGAAGGTTGCGCCGAAAAGCGGCACAACGCCCTCGCCGCCAAAAACCGCCGCACCTTCATCCTGCCTTCGTTCTACTCGCCCACCAAGAGCTTTGGCACCATGGCATGGGACTTCCTCGACAGCCTCAAAGACATGTTTGGGCTGCAAGACTACTACAACAGCCGCCTCGCCCGCCCGTGGACCGAATACAACGTCAACCTCAAGATGGACGATGTCGTCAAAGCCATCGCCGACGGCAAAAACGGCCGCCCACTCTATCGACGCGGCACCCTCCCCTTCAAGCCCCTCCGCCTGCTCCTCAATGCCGATCCAGGCGAAGCCACCACGCACTGGGAACTCACCGCCCTCGCCCACGACGGCGGTGTTTGGGTTTGCGATTGGGGCACCGTCGTCTCATCCAAAGACCTCCTCACCACCGACTTCCTCCGCGCCCGACACATCATCGTCGAGGGCACTGGCGAAAAAATCTTCGCTGTGCGTGGCTACCTCGACACCGGCTGGCAGCAAGACGACCAACTCGACGTGTGCGCCGCCTCCAAAGGCTTCTTCATCCCCGTGAAAGGCTCCGATGCCAAACACGGGCAACTCCACGAAACCCGCGTCGCCACACGTCCCCAGATGTCTCTCCTCGTCTTCAACGACCGCGAGGTGAAAAACATGCTTTACGCCAACCGCATGATGAAGCGCATCGACGGAGCATTTCACCTTCCCGTCGATGCCGACCCCGAAGTCAAACTCGGCCACACCGGCCAAAAACGCGACGCCGACGGCGAATGGCAACGCGTCCCCCACGATCACTTCGGCGACTGCTCCAAATACACCTGCATCGATTACCAGCTCCTCCGTGCTGGCGGCATGCTTTGAACGATAAGCACAGCAACCGAGGGAGCGGAAATATGAGCACCGAAAATCAGTATAAAATCACCGCCGCGACCGAAGGTTGCGCTGCTGCGGCTGGGTATGTGTGCCGCCGCTGCAACGTGCCGATGACTCAAGGTATGGCGATACCTCCAGCGATACAATGCAGCGACGAGGGGACATGCAGCTACGCCATTTGGAGCACAAAAGCTCCTCTCGTGCCTGTCTGGAAATGCCCCAAGTGCGGACACTCCATCACTACACATACCACCCAGCTCGCCGACAAGCGAGCCTAAGCGAGACGTTCGGCGCAGCGCACGTTCGGCTAGTCATTTCTCCTTCCCGCCTCCGGCGGGTTTTGACACCCGCCCGCCCGCATGGCGGCCGTTTCCATTGCAGACCTGACTTCCGACTATCGTTTCCACGCCCGCATCTTGTATCCGGGCGACAACGCCGCGCAGCTCCAATGGCTCACCGATCAATACCTCCTCCTCGCGGAAGATCGCAGCGGTGCCGAGATCACCGCTCATGCCTTTGAGGGATCGTCCCACTCCGCGCAATTCCGCGATTCCTCACCCGAGCAGCGCCGTCAGGCCGTCCAGGCTGCCATTGAAGCCGTCGAGGCCAAAATCGCGGGCCTCGTGGACAATTCCGAGCGCCGACCCTTCGGCTTCCGCTTCGCCCCCGGCCGTGAACCTGCCGCCCTCCTTGGCTGATTCATTCGTCCTTCACTCTCCTCGCCATGGCAAAACGCTCATCCAAGTCGCCCCCCACGCCCGCCATTTCTGGCACCACGGGCATCGTCAACAGCCCTCACGGCATCACCAACGTCGCCACCTCCACCACGCCCGGCAGCTACCGCAGCACCCCGCGCTACACACCGTGGAGCCTCAAGAGCGTCGAGCGCATGCAGCGCAGCAAAGACCTCGTGCAAATCTCCCGCTTCCTGCAAAGCGAAGAAGGCATCCCGCAGGTGCGCTACGGCATCCAGCAGCTCCCTCGCGAGGCCGTCGGCAAAGGCATCGGTTGCAAGTCCATTTCGCAAAACGCCGACTTCCGCCGCGAAGCCACCGCCCTCTTCAAAAAATGGGCCGAATCGCCCGCGATCGACATCCGCAAGGAGCACAACCTCTTTGCCATCCAGCCCATGCTACTCTCCGCCATGCTGGGCGATGGCGAGCTCTTCATCCTCCCCGTTTATGAGCCCGGCGGCGCATCGTGGTCACTCAATGACCGCAGCAAGCGAGCCTTTCAAATTCAGCTCGTCAGCCGCGATCAGCTCACCAATGGCGATGTGCCCACCAACGCCGCCCGCACCCTCCGCTGGTTTGACGGCCTCCAATACAACGGACTCGATCAGCTCCAGCTCCTCCGCCTCAATCAAGACGCGGATGCCACCGGCTACACGCCCTCCAAAAAATTCACCGACATCCCCGCCGTCAATGCCATGGGGCACCGGAACATTTTCCACCTCAAAGACCCCACCCGCATCCATCAGTATCACGGCGATCCTATTATCTTCGCCAGCGGTCGCGATCTCCTCGATTCACTCGACCTCAAAGCCCTTCGCAAGCACTCCGCCAAAGTCCGCGCCTCCCTCCTCGGAGCCACCACCACCCGTGATGGCAAGATGCTCAATGCCATGCAGCAGATCGCCGTGGCAGAGCAAAGCGGCAGCCCCGCCGCTGATACCGGCCGCCGCTTCGTCGAAGTCGCCGAAGGAGCCGTCTTCCTGCCTCTCAGCGACAACGAATCCTTTAACTTCTTCAACAACCCCTCCGAAGGCATCCCTTTTCGCGACATCCTCGCTGATCTCATCCACCCCTTCCTCTTCGAGCTGAAGTATCCGCCTGAGTGGATCTTCACCCGCGGCAAAGTCGGCGGTGTTGAATATCGCGGCTTGCTCCAGCAAGTCGCCCGCGCCCATGAAGGCCTCCGCGCCCGCCTTTACCCCTTCCTTGAATGGCTGTGGGAAAAAGTGATCGGCACCGCCATGCAGCCCGGCGGCCCGCTCTACGCCTACGCCACGGTCCCCGACTGGAACCAAATCGACTTCGTCACCGATCCCGATCCCACCGTCGATGCCGGACGCGACAACAAAGCCGACCTCGAAAACCTCGGTGAAAACCTCATCACCCCCGATGACTTCATCGAGCGCCGCACCGGCATGGATGGCGAGGCCGTGCGCCACGCCGCCATTGAGCAAAAGCTCAACAGCATCCGCTTCGCCATCTCGCAGGCCACTGGCACACCTATCGACCAGGTCAAAATCCCCGCCTCCATCGCCATCTCCATCGGCATGGGCCTCAAGACACTCCAAGCCGCCGCGGGCACGCTCAACACCCTCAGCCCCGAAACCCTCGCCGCCGACATCGCGGCGATTGATGCAGCTTAGACAAAAAAATGACAGACAAAAAAATCAGCATGTTTTTGTCTGTCATCTTTTTGTCTTCCTACCTCGTCCTTTGACACCTCGCGGCGAGCATGTCCCGCTCTAAGACTTGGTTCACAATCACCAATGCCGCCGATGCCCCCGCCGCTGAAATCTCCATCCACGACGAGATCGGAGCATGGGGCGTCAGCGCCAAAGACTTCCTCGCCCAGCTCCGCAGCATCGCGGCAGCGACTCCGATCCATCTTTCACTCCACTCGCCCGGAGGTGAGGTTTTCGACGGTCTTGCCATCTACCATGCGCTAAAGGCACGCGGCAATGTTACCGTCCGCATCGAAGGCCTCGCCGCCTCGATGGCATCGGTGATCGCCATGGCAGGCACGCGGATCGAGATGCCGCGCAACGCCTTCCTCATGATCCACAACCCCAGCGGCTTCGCCATGGGAGATGCGGCGGACATGCGCCAGCTCGCGGACCTGCTCGACAAGATCAAGAGTAGCCTCGTCGCCGCCTACCGCGACCGCACCAAGAAAACCGACGAGGACATCATGGACATGATGGACGCTGAGACCTGGCTCACCGGCGAAGAAGCGGTGGAGCACGGCTTCGCCGATGCCACCACCGATGAAGTCGCGCTCAGCGCCTCCGCCTTCAAGACCGCCCGCATCACCGCCGCGCTGCGCCATGCGCCCCGCGCCCTCTTTGACACCCCGCCGCCCGTTGCGCCCATCACGGCCCTCACCTCCACAACTGAACACATGAAAGCACTCCTCGCTCTCGCCTCCGCCCTCGGCATCCCCCTGCCGGAAAACTGCACCGAAGACCAGGCCGTTGAGGCCTTCAAGGCGCACAAACCCGCCGCCAAAAACGTCGTCATCGACTTCGAAGACGCCGATGTGAAAGCCGCCTTCACCGCGCGCATCACCGATGCCACGCAGGCTGATAAAGCCAAGATCACCGCGCTCGAAACCGAGCTCGCCAGCATCAAGGCACTGCTGACCAACGGCCCCGCTGCCGCTGCCGGTGGCAACACGCCTGTCACGGCTGCGGCGGTGAGCACCGTCAAGAACGTGCAGGAGCAATACGCCGCCATCACCGATCCCGCCGAACGCACCCGCTTTTACAACAAGCACAAGGGCGAACTCAAAAAGCCTTCTGCCTATTTCAACCAGTCCGCTGCCTGATTGACACACTCACCCTCACACCACCCCGCATCTAACTCACCGTCATGACCACGTTCAACGATACCCTCTTCGGCCAGACTGTTTTCCAGCAGCTCGTGGACATTCTGCTTCCGCTGAATGTCTTCTCCACCGACATCTCCTCGGAAGTCGCCACCCCCGGCTCCGCCGTCGTGGTGCCGCTCTTCGGCAATGTCACCTCCACTTCCTTCGTGCAAGGCGCGTCCGCCTACGAAGGCACCGGCGGCACCATCTCCGCCATCACGGTGAATGTGGACAAACGCTACATCACGCCGATCGACGTGACGCCGCAGCAGCTCGCCGACAGCAGCAATGCCAGCCGTCTGGAGCAGTTTGGCGCTCAGCTCGCCAACGCCACCGCAAACAAGCTCCTTCAGGACGTGTTCAGCGTTCTCACCACCACGAACTTCGGCGCGGCTGTCCTTACCACTGCCTCCGCCAACTACAGCCGCACGCAGCTCATCGCCATTCGCAAGGCGATGCTTCAGGCGGGCATCCGTGGCCCTAAATCCCTCGTCGTGAACATGGACGTGGAAGCCGCCATGCTCGGTGATGACAAGATCACCCTTGCCCTCAATCGCGGTGACAACATGGCGATCAAGGAGGGCATGCTCGGCCGTCTCATGGGCCTCGACATCTACTCCAGCGATGTCCTGCCCACGAACAGCATCAGCCTCATCGGCTTCTGCGCGGGCAAAGAAGGCATCGCGGTTGCCATGCGCAACCTCGGCAACTACCTGCCCTCGGAAGAGTATTCCGCATTTGAGCAGTATGTCGATCCCGACAGCGGCATCAGCATGCTCTACACCCGCCATTGGAACCGCGCTGCGGGCAAGTGGTTCATCAACACCCACGTGCTCTTCGGCTACTCCGCCGCCGTCACCGGTGCCGTCAAGCTCTTCACCACGCCGACTTCGTAATCGGCCTCTCACTCCCGCTCGCTGCGATTGGTGCTCGCAGCGGGCGGTTTCCATTTGGGATTCGTCCCGCCCGCGTTCGGAGCACCACCGGCGCGGGTTTTTTGTTTCTACGTCACATGAAAATCAGCCTCGCCATCATCGCCGGAAATGTGGAGCACTGGATGCCCCGCTTTCTCGACTCCTTCTCGCCGCTCTTCGATCAAATCATCGTCGTGCGAGCCATCGGCAATCAAGAGCCCGATGCCAGCCTCGACATCGCCCGCAGCCGTGGCTGCGTCACCGCCGAGTATCACAACAAGCCCGCGCATGCCGACTGGCCCCATGTGGACGACTTCGCCGCCGCTCGCAATCTCGCCTTTAAGCTCGCCGATGGCGATTACATCGCCTGGGCGGACACCGATGATGTCTATGGCGGCACCATGGAGGAATGGCAGGCCCTGCGCAAACGCATCGCCACCGAGCGGCCCGATGTGGTCACCCTGCCCTACGTCGTGCCCGAAGACCAGCTCTGCGTGCTGCGTGAGCGCATCCTGCGCCGCGATACCGGCACTTGGATCTCGCCGATCCATGAGAGCTTCAAGGTGAGTATGGAAGCGCCTTGCGTCATCGTGCAGGAATCCCCCGCCTGGCATCACGCCACGCACAAAGACCGCACGCCAAACAACGAGCGAAATCTACGAATCCTCGAAAGCATCCCCGAGAGCGAGCGCACTCTCTCCCACCTCTTCCACCTGTGGCAGTCCATGCGCTTTGTCGGCCGCATTGAGGAAGGCGTCAAGATCGCCCAGCAAGCCCTCAAGCATCCCGATCTCGGCCCTGATGAAGGCTACGAGTTGCTCATCAACATCGCCCAGGTCTCCACCAATCCGCGCGCGCAGGAGCAATACCTCCTGCAAGCCCTCAATGCCGCGCCCTATCGCCGTGAGGCCTTCGGTGAGATGGTGAACTGCAAGCTGCGACTCGGCGATCCCCGCGCCGCCCTCGCGTATGCCGAGGCCATGAACGGCCTCAGCGATCCGCCGGAATACATCTGGAACCGCCGCGGCAAATACTACGGCTACCTGGGCGTGCAGCTCCACGGCATGGCCCTCCGCGCGAATGGTCGCTTCAAGGAAGCCGATGTGCGCGAGATCAATCACCTCAAGGCCCAGCGCCATCCCGTCATCAGTCTTCTCCATGCCACCCGAGGCCGTCCAAAGATCGCCGCCGATGCCCGCCGCCAGTGGTTGAATCGCGCCACGCATCCCGACCGCGTCGAGCACCTCTTCGCCTTCGACTTCAATGACGAGCAAAGCATGCCGCTCGCGGTTTATCGCCACGTCATCCAGACCGGCAATGGTGCCAGCGTCGGCGCGTGGAATCTCGCCGCCGCCGCCTCGTGTGGCGACATCCTTATCCAGATCAACGACGACTTTGAGCCGCCGATGGGCTGGGATGTGATGATCGAGCAAGCCTTCGCCGGCAAGTATGCCGATCCCGCTGCCCTCAAGGTCAGCGACGGGCACCGCACCGATGACTTGCTCTGCATCGCCGTCATCAACCGCGCCCGATACCAGCAGCAGGGATTTTTCCTCCATCCCCGATTCAAGTCCGTCTTCAGCGACGATTTCCACTCTTGGTCTGCCTACAAAGACGGCATCGTCATCGACGCCAATCACATCGTCATCGAGCACCATCATCCCTTCTTCAACGAAGGCAAAGGCTGGGACGAAGTCTATGCCATCCATAACAGCCCCGAACGATACAAAGAAGGCGCTGCCATCTTCGAAGAACTCACCGGCATCAAACCCCGCACCGCATGAAACCTCCCCTCCTTTCCATTCTCACACCCGCCTGCTGGAACCGCGTCGTGCAAGGCAGCCATCTTCATGGTAAAATCATCAGCCAGCGTGGATCTCAACACATCGAGCACCTCGTGCTCTACGACAACCGCGCCCGCAGCATCGGCATGAAACGCCAAGCCCTGCTCGAATCCGCCCGCGGCGACTTCATCGCCTTCGTGGACGATGACGATGATGTCAGCGAGGACTACGTCACGCGTCTCATTGAAGCCATCACCCAGCACCCGGAGGCTGATGTCATCACCTTTGACCAGGCTGCCATCTACAATGGCAAACCCTTCACCGTGCATTTCCAGATCGGGGCCAAGGATGAAAAACTCGTCCTTGATGGCCCGGATCACCAGTGCATCACGCGTGGCCCCTGGCACGTCTGCGCCTGGCGGCGCACGAAGATCCGCCACTGCCAGTTCCTCGACACCAACTACGGCGAAGACGCCGCCTGGGTGGCGCAGGCGCGGCAGCATGTCACGCGCGCGCATCACATCGATGCCATCCTGCATAACTACCGCCACGATGCCCGCACGACGCTGGCTCCAGAGGTTTGACACCGTGAAATCACCATCAGCATCGTGCCCTCGATGTTGTCTGGTTGCTCAGAGATAACCCGTCGCGCACTTCATGGTTGGGGGCGCGGCGGGTTTTTTCTGACTTCCTCATTCGTCCTTCGTCCTTCGTCATTTATGAGCCCCTCCGCCGTCCGAGATGCCGCCCTCCGCCATCAGCGTCATGCTGAGGCCCACCATGGCAAACGCATCACCATCGGCAGCGCCACGATGACCGCCGCCGTCATCCTCGGGGCCGTGCAGCATCGCATGGACACCGTCACGGGCCTTTGGCAGCGCGTGCAGCCGCTCACCGCCACGGTGCTGAAAAGCCTCCTGCGCAGCGCGCCCGCGAAGCGCAGCGTGCTCACCTATGCCGGCGTCGATTACCAGGTGGACGATGTCGCCGGTCAAAACGACGCCGATGTCGCCTGGCTCATCAAAGCCGAGCGTAAACTGCCCTCCCCTTCGTGAAGCATGAGCGCGCTCGCCCAGGTCAAAGGCATGGACAAGCTGATCCGCAAGCTCCGCGCCACCCCGGCGCAGGTGAAGAAAGTAGGCGATGACCTGATCAAAAAGCACACCCGCGCCCTCATCAGCAGCAGTGGAAAAAACAAAGGACTGGTGCAGATCGTGCCGCCCGCGAGCCTCAATCGCGGCATTTTCGGCCCCGCCGCTCGCCAGCAAGGCGAAGCCGCCATCGTGCGCGATGTGGGCCGCGTCTATGGCAGCGAAAAACACATTTACGCCATGATAAAGGCGAAGAATCGCCAAGCCGCCGCTGGCTATTGGAAAGCCATCAAGCGCAAAGACTTCGTCGCCGCCAATGCGCTCGCCCGCCGCCTGAGTCTGCCCGAGCTGATCGACTTCACCCGCGATGAAGGCGCGGAGCACCAGCGCCGCCGCGGGCCGAATGGACGCGTGCGCGGTGACAAGCCCAGCGCCTTCCTCCAAGATCCGCGATACCTGCGCGCCTGGCTGAAGCGGAAACAGAAAAACGTCGGCATGGCAGCCGCCTCACTGGTGCTCGCCTATGACGGCCGGTTTGGAGACCTCTCCGGCGTGCCTGGATGGGTGCGGCGTCACAGCCGCAGCTTCGCCAGCTCGCGCATGACCACCCTCACCCAAAACGCCGGCATGCGCGTCCGTCTGGAGTTCAAAGCAGGTGATACCTCGCGCGCCATGCAGCGATTCTTCACCGCCGCCGGTCGCTACCGGCTGCGCGTCATTCAAAGCGAGGCCCCCCACGCTCTCCGCGGCTACCTGCGCAGACTCAAACTCTGACACCTCTCGTCATTCCTCATTCCTCATTCTAATTTCCTCATTTGCTTTATCATGCTCGACGCCACCTTCGTCACCCTCCTCGATGGATACCTAAACTCCACCGCCGCCCGCGCCGATGGCATGCCCGCCGTCGATGTTTGCCCCGTGCTCAAAATGGACAGCGGAGCGGACAAGCCCGATCCCGCGCTCGTCATCACCGCCGATGAGCAGGGCGAGGGCCGCACGCGGCAGATCCAGTGCCTCGTCACCCTGCACAGCCAATCAGATCGCAGCACCACGGATGGCTATCTCGATGCCGCCCTGGCCCGCCTGCGCAACCAGTCCGCGTTTTACGAATACTACGCCGCCACCGCCGTCGCGCTGCGCACCGGCTACCACCTCGACGCCATCAGCTACCCCGCCCCGCAAAACATCCGCCGCGAAGACACCGGAGCCACCGAAAGCAGCATCGCCATCACTTTCCACGTCACGCTGCCGAGGTAGCCAGCCAATCCGCCTCCGCCTCCTCCTCCTACTCTTCCTCCCGGTGGAGGGGGAGTAGGAGTAAGAGTAAGAGGAGGAGGAAGACTCACAAGCCACTTTGACACCTCCAGCACTCCACCACTCCATCACTCCACCCATGAAGCACCTCCTCCGCCTCCTCGCTGTCGCCGCCCTCTTTGCCGCGCCCATCGCTGCCACCGCCGCTGATCTCAGCGTCACTGCCGCGTCCTTCAAAACCGGCGCGCGCGCCAAATTCAAACACGCCGTCGCTGGCGTCGCCATCACCGCCGGGCAGGCTGTCTATCTGGACGGCAATGGCAAATGGCAGCTCGCTGATGCCAATGGCACCGGCACCACCGAAGTCGAAGGCCTCGCCGCACACACCGCCGCAGCCGATCAAGTGCTCGCCGTCGTGTATGAAGACGATGACCTCACGCTCGGTGCCACGCTGTCCATGGTGGCTCCGGTCTATGTGCTCAGCGGCACCGCAGGCGGCATCGCTCCCACGGCCGACATCGCCAGTGGCATGCACCCTAAGCCCTTCATCGTCGCGAAAAGCACCACGAAGTGCATCCTGTTCAAGGCGCGCGGGCTCCAGTTCACCGCCGCCGCTACGGGCTCGTAATCGCGGCTGATTCAAATCCTCTCCACGCTGAACCCCTCACCTTTCTCCGCTCATGCCCGCTCCTGATCCCCACGTTGAACCCATCATCTCCCACGGCGTGAAGCCCGCCGATGTCCACACCGATGAGGAAGGTGCCCTCATCCTGGATTGCACCTGGACGGGCGAGCGCGATGAAGTCCTGCACAAAGGCGACGCCCACGCCGTCGTGTATGCCGAGTATCGCGATCCGCGCCTCACCTTTGAGCTGAACCTGCGCCCGCGCCTCAATGCCCTCGGCGAATGCTGGGGACTCGGCAACGTGCATCCCGGTCAAGCTCTCACCGATCTCGTGAACGTCGCCGAAGGCCGCGACATCCTCGGCTTCGTCGTCACCGCAGACATGGCAGTCATCGCGGGCAATCCGAAACGCACCAGCAATGATGAAGGCCTCTCCGGCACCGTCCCCGGCACCGTGCGTCCCTTCGTCAAATCCGCCGCCGCCATCGCGGCTCCGTAATCCCTCCAGTGTGTTGTTCCCAGCCCGGTGTCTCTCACGAGCACCGGGCTTTTTCGTGTTCGTTGTTCACGGTTCGCTTCGCGGCTTCGCAGCAGCGTGCTCCGGTTTTTGACACGCGCGGGCCATCACTTCGATTCTTCCATGTCCACCTGGTCCACCACCGACACCAAAACCGCCGCGGCGTATGCCGGTCTCGGTTTCGCCATTGAAACGCGCGAAACCATCATCTGCGAAAAGAACCGCACGCCCAGCATCCGCTTTCACATCGCGGATCAAACGCTCAGCCGCACGCCCACGCTTTTCAGCCGCCATCTGCACCAGCTCTTCATTGACGGAGCACTCGCAAAAACCGACCCCCTGCACCCGCTGCTCTGTGGCCTCGCTGCCTGTGCGAACATGGATGCGCTGCACCTCATGATGCGTGGGCGGGAGCACAAGATGATCCAAGAGCAGGGACTTTATCGCTACCAGCCCGGCGCAGAGTGGCATGAGATGCTCACCAGCCCCCGCTTGCACCGCACTGCCGATCTGCCTCTCGCTGCCGCGGTGAGCATCGCAGGCATCCCCGCCACCGGCTTTGAGGGCGCGCCCCCGCGCCGCCGCATTGAGTTTCCAGATGCGTTTCACTTATTCGCGCCTTCGCAGGGCCTCACGGTCGCCCAGCATTTCCAGCGTCGCGGCACCGAGCCGCATCCGCACGCGCTCCAGCTCGGCCTCACGCATCCGGCGCACCCCGTGGTGCATGCCTACAACGCCACGCGCGCGTATGCGCAGCTCCTCGCCGAGGTCAAAACGCGCCGCATTCTCGCCAAAGACCCCTACAGCTCCCGCCGCGCCCTCATCCCCGAAAACCCCAGCCCCGAGCTGGAAGACGAAGTCCGCCAATTCTTCCGCGTGCCCCGCTGAAGCCCCTAAATCATAAGTCATAAATCATAAATCATAAATTCCCACCATGCTCACCGACGACACCTTCGACCCCACACCCGCCGCCGATGCCCGGCGCGAGGAAGCCGCCCGCCTCACGCGCCATTGGCGCGGCAAACCGCTGCTGTGGACCTTCAGCCGCGAATCGGTGTTTGAATTCATCCGCCTCAAAGCCGCGCCGCTCACGCCCGCGCAGCAGGCCGCCATGGACCGCCGCGCTGCCTGCACGGAAGGAACCGCCGAGCACGAGCACGCCACCGCCGATCTCCTCCGCGCTCTCGGAGGGCGCAGCACGCCGCGCCTGCGCAATGCCGTGCTGGCCCTCTGGCTCATGACCCATCAGCCCGCCGAATGGAACGCGCACCCAGACGCCGCCGATCTGCGCAGCGTGATCGATGCCTGGAGCGATGCCGAGCTCGATGCCGCCAGCGAGGCCGATCTGCTGGAGATCCTGCGCGTAGTGGATCTCGTCATTGAGGACGCGGAAACCACCCGCGCCATCCTCCGCCCCGCTGCCACACCGCCACGCGAAGACGCGGGAAACTAGCCCAGCCCTTGAGCCTGCACGCGTTTCTTGTGCAGGTCGCAAGGGCCGCGCCCGGTCTTTTCAGCCACTGCGTGGATCACCTCCACCGCCCTATCTCCGCCCGCGATTACATCCTCCATCACCTCCCGCTCGTGGAGGCCCACGGCCTCCTCCACACCGCCGCCATCCTCGAAGGCCACGCCATGATCTGGCCCGATCCCCAGCTCAGCAAACGCGGCCGATGGTGGCAGAAACTGCGGGAGATGTGGAGCCCGCGCCGTTTTGACACCCCGCCCCGCTCACTTCCATCATGAGCGCCGTTGTCGAACTTGGATTCTCCGCCCCCGCCGTTTTCACCGGCATCGACCGCGTCGAAAAGCGACTCTCCGGGCTCGATCAAAACGTGCAGAAATTCGGACGCCGCGGCGGCGCAGGCGCTGGGCTGGGGAATGTCTCCATGCAGTTGCAAGACATCGCCGTGCAGATGCAGAGCGGCACGCGCGCCAGCATCATCTTTGCGCAGCAGGGCTCGCAGATGCTCTCCGCCTTTGGCCCCGCTGGAGCCGTCGCGGGCGCAGTCGCCGCGATCGGTGGCGCGCTTTACATGGGCGCAGAGGCCAGCAAGGCCAGCTTTGCCTCCATGATGGCCGACATGGAGGCCTATCGCGGCACACTGGCGCGCACGCTCGCCACCATCGACGTCGAAAACGTGAGCGGAAGCATCGATACCCTCACGCAAAAAATCACCGCCGCCCAGGCGGAGCAAGCGAAGCTCTACACCTCCGGCGGCCAGCTTTTCAATCTCATCAGCGAGACCTTCATGGGCGACAAGTCCGCCGAGGAAAAAACCCGCGAGCTCGCCGCGCTCCAGGGTGAGCTGGGCATGATCTATGGCGACATGGTGGAGCAGGCGCTGGCCTCCAGCACCGCGCAGGCCCGCGCCGCCGCGCTCCGCGCGCAGGGCGATGATGAAGCGGCGGACGCCATCGAGCGCCAGATGGCGCTGAAACAGAAGCTCGCCAAAATCGACGCCATGCCGGTCCCGCAATACGCGAAGGATCAAATCAAGGCCGATCTGGAAACCCTCACCGCCGCCGAAGAAAAGCGCGATCTCCTCGACGCTCAAAAGCAGATCGATGAGCAGCGCGCTAAGCTCGCCTTTGAGGAACTGGACACGCAGGGGCAAATCACCGAGCTCTACAGCCGCCTTTCCGCTATCCGCGCGGAGGAACGCCAAAAAGAAGCCGAAGGCACGCTCGATCAACGCGCCGCGCTCGACATCGAAGGCCGCCGCCTGGACCTCCAGCAGCAGCTCACGCAGCTCAAGAGCCGCGCCACGCAGGAAGCGGAGCGCGCCGCCCAAACCGCCAAACGCGAGGCTGATGAAGCCGCCCGCGCCAATGAGCAGCGCAAGCAGGCCGTGATGAGCACCGCGCAGGAATTCAAGATCCTCGAAGCCCGCGCCACCGGCCGCAAACGTGCCATCGAAGATGCGGAGCGCGAAGTCGCCATCGAGCAGCGCCGCGATCGCCTCATGCGCGACAACGGACTCAATCGCACCGAGGCCACCGCGCTCGCCACCCGCATGCAAAACCTGCAAGAGCGCGCCGACAACGGCGGTCGCGCCACGCGCATCCGCGGCGTGCAAAGCGAACGCCGCATGGGTGGCCTCAGCGATTTCTACGATCTCAAGCGCGGTCCCTCCGACTTCGACAAGCTCAAGCAAAGCGAAAGCGCCTTCGACAAGCTCCAGCGCACCCCGTCCGCCTTTGACCAGCTCCAGCAGCGCGCCGCGCAAGATAAGCTCGGCCCGCAAAACGCCCGCAACGCCACCGAGCCCGCCCCCGCGCGCCCGCTCGATGCCAATGAAGCCGTGAACCGCATCCTCACCCTGCTCCCGCAAGCCATGGCCGACGCCCTCACGAAAAACTGACCTGCGGCATTTCCCATTTCCATTTTCCAATCTTCAATTTCATGCCTCCCCCCAATCCCGTCCTCTCCGCCATCCTCACCCACGGCGAGCCCGGCTTCCGCCGCGCGGGCCGCGCGCTGCGCCAATCCTCCGGCGGGCCGGATGTGCTGCAATGCAGCTTTGTCACCGATGACGAAACGGATTATCCGCTCGGCTCCGCGCCGGAGGGCTACCCTGGTATGCGCATCATCGAGCGCGAGGCCCAGCAAGACGGCAGCGTGTGGATCATCCCCGTGACCGCCGAAGGCCTGCCCGATGGCGTCACATCCAAGATGCTCGATCACGGCGAGGATCTACCGCAGGAAGGCTGGGACACCATCGCGCGCCGTTTTTACACCAGCACGCCGAATGCGTCGCAGTTCCTCAAAGGCGCACAGATCACCGATACCGCCATCACCGGCGTCTCCGCCACCGCCAGCACGGATGTCTGGAGCAAAACCGCCCACGGCCTCACCAGCGGCCGACTGGTGCAGGTGGACTACAGCAGCGGCTTTGGCGGTGTGACGGAAGCGAAGAACTACCTCCTCGCCCGCATCGACGCGGATTCCTTCGTGCTCGCCGATCCCCTCGCCGCCAAACGCGCCACGGGTGTCGCCAGCACCGATGTCATCACCGTCACCGCCCACGGCTGGAGCGATGGGCAAAAAGTCATTCTCCCGCAGATTACCGGCGGCGCAGGCCTTTCGACGTTCACGGTGTATTACGTGCGCGATGCCAGCACAAACACCTTCAAGCTCGCCGCCACCGCTGGCGGTGCCGCCATCGATTTCACCACGAACATCACCACCGGCTTGCTGGGCTCACTTACCAAGATCGTGCCCGTGCTCAATGTGAGCAGCGATGGCACCGGCGCGACCATCACGCCGATCAAAGCAGGCTACGATCGCATGTGGATCATCGCCCGCCAAAAGCGCCAGGCGCGCGGCTGCATCGAAGCCGAAGCCCTCAGCCTCACCGGCTACTATGAACTGGATCTCACGCTCGCAGGACTCAACCAGGTGGAGGGCGAAGTGAAGCTCACCACCCGCCGCCAGCAAGGCGCAGGGCAAGCCGTGCGCGTGGAAGGCTTCGCCGAGACGCTGTGGGAGAGTGAGGTTTACTCTGGCGATGCCATGACGCTGGATGCGTCCACAAAAAACACCGATCTCGAAGGCAACGTGGAATTCGACATCCCGCAGGTCGGGGTGCAATACACCATGATCCTCACCGAGACGCCGCCCATGTGGATGCTGGGCAGTGGTGATAGCTGGACGCCGGAAGATGCGCCCACCGTGAGCTACGTCGGGCTCTACGGCACCAATGATACCGTGCATTTCCCGCAAGGCTGGAACCTCGCCAATCTGCAAACCGAGCAGATCCCCGGCCAGCAGCTCTGGCTCTGCACCTTCAGCTTCCGCAACCAGCGCCCGACCACGCCGGGCTAACCGCGAACTGAGAACCGCGAACCGAGAACGAACACCATGAAAGCCAGCACCAAAGAAGGCCGCGAAAAAATCCGCATCCCGCGCATGGGCCCGCTCGTCACGCGCGGGAACCTCATCCGCATCTTGGAGCAGCTTGAGCCGCATCTCGGTGTGGAGCTGCACATCGACGGCCTCCAGCGCGCCCAAACCGTGAGCGGTGGCGGTCTCAAGCTGCAACTGCCCGCCAGCGCGCCCGCAGCGGCGCTGGATACCTGGGCCATCCGCGATGATTTGAGCATCGTGCCCGGACTCGTCGGTGGCAAGATGCCCACACTCGGCGGCACCGCGCTGGATGCTGCCACGCCGCCCACGCTCACGCTTGGCGCGGGCACCATCAAGATCTGGTTCAAGCTCACGTGGAACACCACTTTCACGAATGGATATCTCACCGCCGCCACACTCAGCACCGTGGAAGTCATCGAGAACGCCAGCACGCCCAGCGATACCAGCGGCACCAGCGGCACCGCCGTAAAGCATCTGCAATTCAACACCGCCGTCGATTCCGTGCCCACCACCAGTTTTTTCAACACCAGCATCCCCGTCACCCTGTGGGACAATGGCTACGAGTCCACCACCCTGCGCTACGGCAACCTGTAACAATCGCACCCACGCGAATCTGAAACCCCATGCCCGCCCGCCGCGATCGTTCCAGTGCTCCCGATACCAGCGTGCCCTTCCGGCCGATGTATCTGCATCCCGCGCGCCCGCAGTCCACGGACAGCTACTTCGACCCGCGCGGCGTGGCGATGTATTGGCGCACCAAACTCACGCGCAACGGCACCATCGTCTTTGACTACCCCGCCTGGGCCGATGCCTCCACCGGCACGCTCTCGCTGAATGGCACCATCGCTGGCCCCACGGAGACCTGCGAGCTCACCTGGCAGCTCGCCGGCCGCGTGGTGCCCTTTGATGTGTATTACGGCATCCAAACGCGCAACAACACCACCGGCGTCGTCATCGCAGAGACCTATCACACCGTCTCCATCACCGGCCCCGGCACCTACAGCATCAGCTGGGCCGGCAGCAGCAACGTCAACGCCCGACTCCTCCTCAACGGCAACCACC
>Ga0315902_10005262_pt1 | contig 18322 bp, 13 predicted proteins | sample LakEriMetagenome_9_FD_203523 | JGI IMG/M metagenome (GOLD analysis project Ga0315902, IMG submission 203523) | Freshwater fungal communities from buoy surface, Lake Erie, Ohio, United States - Buoy 12 MA117 | ecosystem: Environmental > Aquatic > Freshwater > Lake > Lake biofilm | place: USA... | reverse complement strand
TCTTCCGCGCCGTCAACATCGCCATGGTGAACGAGTTGAAGGTCGTCTATGCCGCCATGGGCATCGACATCTGGGACGTCATCGACGCCGCGAAGACCAAACCCTTCGGCTTCATGCCGTTTTATCCGGGTCCAGGCCTCGGCGGGCACTGCATCCCGATTGATCCGTTTTATCTCACGTGGAAAGCGCGCGAGTATGGCCAGGAGACACGCTTCATCGAGCTCGCGGGCGAAGTGAACACCGCCATGCCTGAATACGTCATCAAGCGCACTGGCGAGGCCCTCGCGGAAAATCGCCAGACCATCCGCGGCAGCCGCATTTTGATGATCGGCATCGCTTACAAGGCCAATGTCGATGATGACCGTGAAAGCCCCGCCTACGTGCTGTGGGAGCTTTTGGAGAAACAGGGCGCCACCGTCGAATACCACGATCCGCACGTTCCCGTCATCCGTCCCTCGCGCGAGCACGCGCACTTCGCCGGCCGGAAAAGCGTCGAACTCACCGCGGAGGCCGTTTCGGGCTATGACCTCGTTTTGGTCGCCACGCAGCACAAGGCGGTCGATTGGGCGCTCATCGCGCAACACGCCAAACGTGTCGTGGACAGTCGCAACGCGCTCAGCGCCGCGATGAAGGGCTGCAGCAACTACTTCAAGGCATGAAAGCACTCGTCACCGGCGGCGCCGGATTCATCGGCTCCCACATCACCGAGGCGCTTTGCCGCCGCGGCGCCAGCGTGGTCGTTCTGGACAATCTCACGCTCGGAAACACCGAAAACCTCGCGTGGAAGCAGCCCGGCGATCAAATCGACTTCGTCGAAGGCGACATCCGCGACACCGCGCTGCTCGCGAAGATCATGCCCGGCGTGGAATGGGTGTTTCATCAGGGCGCACTGCCCTCCGTGCCGCGCAGCGTCGCCGCGCCGCAGGAAAGCAATGACCACAACCTCCAGGGCACGCTGAACATGCTCCTCGCCGCGCGCGATGCCGGTGTGAAGCGCTTCATGTTCGCCTCATCGTCCTCGATTTACGGGAACTCCGACGCACCCGCGAAAGTGGAGACGCTGCCGCCCGCGCCGCTTTCGCCTTACGCGCTGCAAAAATACGGCGGCGAGCGCTACACGCAGCTCTTTCACCAGCTCTACGGCCTCGAAACCGTCGCGCTGCGTTACTTCAACATCTTCGGCCCGCGTCAGGCCTTCAATTCGCCTTACTCCGGTGTCATCGCGAAGTTCTGCACGCTCATGCTGCAAGGCAAAGCCCCCGTCATCTTCGGCGATGGCTCCCAAGGGCGCGATTTCACGTATGTGGACAATGCGGTTAGCGCGAACTTGCTCGCAGCCGAGGCCCCCGCTGAAAAAGCCGCCGGAAAGGTCTTCAACGTCGCCACCGGTCGCAGCATCGGCCTGTTGAAGCTCGTCGAGGACCTCAACGCGCTCACCGGGCAGCAATTGAAGCCGGAATTTCATCCGCCGCGCAAGGGGGACATCCTAAACTCCCTCGCGGACATCACCGCCGCGCGCACCGCCCTCGGTTACGACGTGAAAGTCACCTGGGAAGAGGGCCTCGCCCGCACTTTGGACTTTTACCGCCAGCAGCCATCCTGATACACTTGCCAGACCCGTCCCCATTTTATGAGCCTGCCGCCGCCCAATCTGCCGCCACCGCCCTCCAACCTGCCCGCGCCGAATCTGCCGCCGCCTGCGGCTCCGGTGGAGCAGCGCGTGATCTCCAAGTTTGAGCAGGCGCCGCCCGCCTCGACCGTGGTGAAGTCCGTGAAGCAGCAAATCGACGAGGTGATCGCCGACCGCCCGGTGCAGAGCCGAGACGCGCTCATTGCGGAGGCTAAAACTTATCTCTGGCGTCGCGGGCAGCCGCACGTGCTTCGCAATGGCCTCATCGTGGCCTTCCTGCTCGGTATCGCGCCGTATTTGAGTATCGCGGGCATCGTGCTGCTCGTCGGCTGCGCGATTTACGCGGGTGATTACTTCTACCGCATCATTCAGACGACTTTGGAAGGGAAGGATGAGCCGCCAGACTGGCCTTCCTTTCAACACTCCGTCGAGGAGCTCGTGAAACCCGGCGTGCGCATCTCCAGCGCCTTCCTCATCTCCCACGCGGTGCTGATTGTCGTCTGGTATCAGGTCGGCACGAAGCTGGATGCCAGTTGGTGGCCTTATTTGAAGTCCAGTCCCGTGATGTGGCTCATCGGCGCGATCCTGCCGTGCTTTTACTTTCCCTTCGCGGCGATGATGATCGTGTTTCAGGAGCGTTTCGGTGCGTGGTGGCCGCATTTCGCCTTGGGCGCGTTCTCGCGCTGCAAACCAGCTGCGATGGCCTCCGTCATCGTTTCGCTCGCCATCATGGCCGCGGGTCGTGTGCTGCAGCTCATCCCTTACATCGGCTTTTTTGCCTCCGCGGCCGTCACGATGATCGGCATGATCGTCCTCGCGCGCATCATCGGCATGACTGCTGCGCAGCACCGTCACGCGCTGGCGGAGCTGCATTGATCTCCGCGCACGCCGCGCATGAAAGGCTGTCTCGAAAGCATTTTCATCGTTCTGCTCGGCTGTGCCGCGGCCGGATACATCCTTTGGCATGCTTTTCAGAATCCTGAGCCGGTGTTGGCACCTGCACCCGAGGTTCAGCGCGAACTCGATTTGCTGAAGCGCCAGTTTCAGATGCCGGAAATCTACCGCGAACGCCTCGCCGGGCAGCAGATCAGCGAGGCGCAGCTCAGCCAGCGCATCGCCACCGCGCTCGCGGAGCAGGCTGAGATCGAAAGCCGCATTCCCGCCGTGGATGAAGCCGCTGTGAGGCGCTGGTATGACGCGAATCGCGAGAAACTCCGCATTCCGCCGCTCTGGCATGCCGCGCATGTTTTCCTCACTCGGCATGAAAAGAGCAAACCGAATCGCGAGGCCGAAATCCGCGCGATTCATCGTCAAATCACTTCCGGTGCACTGACCTTCGAACAAGCCGCGGCGCGTTTTTCCGAAGATGAACGCACCAAGGCCCTCGGAGGCGATCTCGGCTGGTTTTCGGCCGAGCGCATGCCGGAGGACCTCATCGCCGCCGTGCGTGATTTGCGGCCGGGAGAGCTCGGAAAGCCTGTTTTGACCGGTTTGGGCTGGCACATCTTCCGCGTGATCGAAACACGTCCTTCACGCCTGCCGGAGTTTGAGGAGGTGAAGGCCGAAATTCACGCGCTGCTCGATTTGCAGGCTCGTGAGGCCGTTTTGAAGCCGAATCAGCGCTGAACCGCGCCGATGCCCGCGCGCTCGGGCAGAATCAGCGCGCCGTTTTCATAGCGCAGGCCTTCGAAGTCGTCGTTCGCGACGTAAAAGTGCCCGTCGAGGTCGATCCAGTCCGCCCAAGGCGCGAGATGGGCCGCCGCAGTGACACCGAGGCTGCTTTCGATCATGCAGCCGAGCAGCACTTGCAGGTTTTCCTTCCGCGCCGCGGCGATCATCGCCACCGCGCCGTCGAAACTGCCGCATTTCAGCAGCTTCACATTCACGCCATCCACGTAGGGCGCGAGCGCCTCCACATCCGCCGCGTTTTGAGCGCTTTCATCCGCAAAGATCGCTGGCGCATTGCCGCGCAGGTTCGCGCGCAGGTCCACCCAGGCCTCTAAGCCGTGCCGGTGATGAATCGGCTGCTCGATGAGTGCAGGCTCGTATTCGGCGAGCTTTTCGATCATCGCCACGGCCTGCACCGGGTCCCAGCCGCCGTTCACATCCAGAATGAGCCGTGCCTCCGGCGCAGCCATGCGCGCGACCGAGACGGTGGCGATGTCCAATCCGAGATCGCCGCTGCCGAGTTTGAGTTTCAGGACGCGAAACTGAGCGGCGAGCGTGCTCACTTTGTCCGCGAACTCACCGAGGTCCGTGGGAATGCCGAGCGAACGGCAGCCAGCGGGCGCATCTCCGGCACAGCCGAGCTTTTTCGCCGCCACGGTGCTGAGAGGCTGGTTTTGAGCCGTGCAGACGATGTCGTGGCGCAGAAGATTGAAGGCAAGCGCGGCGGTTTGCGGCAGTTTTTCCGGTAAAACAGGCGCGGATAGGATGCGCAGCGTCTCCGCCGGATCTTCGCCGTAATACGGAACCAGCGGAGCCTCTGCGATGTGGCCTTCCTGCTCGATGCGCAGCACCTGACGGCTCGCCGACGTGCCATGCGCGATGCGGAAGGGCTCGTGAAGCTGGAGCGTGTGCAGGAATGCCTTCATGAGGCGGCAATCTCAGCGTTCCTCGATCGGAACCACCTTCTGGCCGTAAGGCTTGCCGACATACTCGCTGAGCGGGCGGAAGAGGCGGTTTTCGCTCCACTGCTCGAGCACGTGGGCGGTCCAGCCGCTCATGCGCGCGATGGCGAAGATCGGCGTGAAGAGATCCGTCGGGATGTCGAGGCTGTAATAGACGGTGGCGGAGTAGAAATCGACGTTGGCGTTGAGGCTCTTGCGCTCGCGCATGATGGTGGCGATGCGCTCAGACATCTGGATCCACTTCGGCTCGCCGAGCTGCTGGGTGAGCTGGATGGCCATTTCACGAAGATGCGGAGCGCGCGGATCGAGCACTTTGTAAACGCGGTGGCCGATGCCCATGATCTTTTTCTTCTGCGCGAGGGCGTCTTCGACCCAGGCGTCCACTTTGTCGAGATCACCGATCTCATGAAGCATGTGGATGACGCCTTCATTGGCACCGCCGTGCAGCGGGCCCTTCAGCGCGCCGATGGCGGCGGAGATGGCGGAGTACATGTCGCTCAAGGTGGAGGCGACGACGCGGGCGGTGAAGGTGGAGGCGTTGAAGCCGTGCTCGGCGTGGAGGATGTAGGCGATGTCGAGCGTGCGCTCGGCTTCCTTGCTCGGGACCTCGCCGTTGATGAGGTAGAGGAAGTGGGCGGCCTCGGAGAGGTCCTTGCGCACCGGCGGGAGCTCCAGACCCTGACGCGCGCGGTGGAAGTAGGCGGCGATGACGCCGATCTGGGAAGTAAGGCGGATGGCGTTGGCGAGATTTTCGCTGACGTCGATGTCGTGGCGCTTCTGATCGTAGCAGCCGAGCATGCTGACGGCGGTGCGCATGATGTCGATGGGCTTGGCGGCCTTCGGCGCGGTCTTGAGGAAGTCGATCACGCCCTGGGGCAGCTCGCGCTCGGCACGCAGCGCGGTGGTGAGTTTTTCCAGCTCGACCTTGTTCGGCAGCTTGTTGTAATACAGCAGGTACACGACCTCCTCGTAGGTCACTTTGACGAGCTCATTGATGTCGTAGCCGCAGTAGAAGAGGACGCCCTCGGCTCCTTTGACTTCTCCAAGACGGGTTTCGGCGGCGACAATTCCTTCAAGACCTTTGCTGACGATGGATGACATGGCGTGGGCGGTGTTTTTTAAGCGGTGAGAAAGTGAAACGGTGCCTTAGCGGGGACCTTCCGTCGCACAAGAAAAAGTCCGTGGGAAATCCGTGACACGGGCAGTTCTGCGCCGGGGAGTTCCTTGGCGAAGGGAGGTCTGGGAGGCTCAGAAAGCCACCTTCATGCCAACCATGATCCCACGACCGGCGAGGGGCACGGCGTCCTTCAAAAAGGAGGTGTGCTCGCGTGCGATGGCATCGGTGAGGTTCACGCCCTTCACGTAGAGGTCGCAGGTGCTGCGCTGGAGCTTGAAACGGTAGTTCAGCGAGGCATTCACGAGGAAGTAGCTGTCGGTGGAGAGCTCGTTCGCGGCGGTGCGGGCCTGCGGCGCGGCGTAGGTGCCCTCCAAGCGTGCGGTGAAGCCGCTGTTCTGGTAAACGAGTGCGTTGGTGAGGTGGAAGGGCGGGATGCGGGGCAGGGAGCCGCCGCCGTCCGAGTTCCGCGCGCGCACGGCATCCGCACGCACCTCCCAGTGCAGGTCCGTGCCGTGCGTGTGGCCTTCCTTGTCCTCCAGCGGATGCAGGAGGTGAAACTGCGCCTCCAACTCCGCGCCGAGGAAGTCCGCGCCGACGCTGCGGTAGGCGAATTCATTGAACGCATCCGGTCCGACGAGGCGCACGACGCCGGTGGGCATCAGGCCGATGAAGTTGTTGTAGTGCGTGTAGTAGCCTCCGATGCTGCCGGTGACCCAGCCAGTGCGTTTGCGCAGATTCAGGTCGAAACCGATGCTGTTTTCCGTGCCGAGCGCGGGATCGCCGATCTCGAAGGTGCCGGTGGCGGCGTGCGGGCCGTTCGCGAAGAGCTCCTGGCCGGTCGGCGCGCGCTCGGAGTAGGTGATCGTCAGCGCAGCGGCGTAGCCTTCCGCCGGGGTGAAAACGACGCCTGCGGAGCCGCTGAAATTGTCAAAGCTGCGGCTCATTCCCGGGCCAAAGGCCACATTGTCAGCGGAACCGATGCTGATGTGGTCGTAGCGGCCGCCGAACTGCACGCGGAGGCGCTCCGAGGCGCTCATTTCCTCAAAGAAGAAGAACGAATTCGACTGCGTGATCGTCGAGGGCATGAAGGCCTCCGCGCCGTCGATGAAAAAGTCCACGCGATCGGACTGGAAGCCGATCACGCCCTCCATGCCGGCGATTTTTTTGTGCTTGGCCTCGATGCGCAGGTCGTAGCCGTCTGTTTTGAAAACGGTATTGTCCATGCCGCCTTCAAACTCGGCGTGATCGTAGTCCGACCAGGCAAAGCGGTAGCTGATTTCCTTCAGCAGCGGATGCGGATCGTAAAACGCGCCGCGCACGTCGAGGCGCGTCTGAAACAGGTCGATGAAGATGTCCGGGGCGGCCGGGGAGCCGTAGCGGGAGTGGTATTCCGTCCAGGAGAAGCCGACGAAGCCTTTGTCCCACACATGGCTGAGGCCCGCGCTGAAGCCCTCGGCGCGCAGAGCGGTGTTTGGCTGCACTTCGCCGCCGGGCACGCGGAAATCCTCCGCCGCACGCGTGAAGCCCTCGACGTGCACGGCCAATCCGCCGCCGAGACCGCCATCGAGCGCGAAATTCGTCTGGTACCCCTGATCCACACTGGTGAAGCGTCCGCCCATCGAGCCGCGCACCGTGCCTGCGGCGAGTTTTTCGTCGATGATGCGTCCGTCGATGGCATTGACCACACCACCGATCGCGTTTGAGCCGTAGAGCAGCGTCGCCGGGCCGCGCACGACCTCGATGGACTTCAAATTGGACGGGTCAAAGCTCACGCCGTGGTCCGGGCTAGCGCTGGAGGCATCGATCGTGTTCAGGCCGTTTTGCAGCACGCGGATGCGGTCGCCTTCAAGTCCACGGATGACCGGGCGGCTGGCTGCGGGGCCGAAATACGTGCTGCTCACGCCGGGCATGCGGCTCACTGTTTCCCCGAGCGTAGGAGCCATCGACAAATTGAGCTGCTCCGCGGCCAAAATCGACGCAGCCTGAGCCTGTTGATAAAGCGGGCGATCCAGCGGTGCCGTGATCACGACTTCATCGAGCGGGATGACTTCCTCCTCGTGATTGTGGGCCGGATCATGACGCTGCGCCTGCTGGGCGGGCAGGGAAGTGACAGCGGCGAGGGCAAAAAAGAAGACGGTTTTCATGCGCCGCAGGCTTTGGCGCATGAACACCGTTAGAACAAGCAATTTGCGTTAATAAACCGGCTTACTTCGCGAGGAACTCGTCCATCGCTGCCTTGGTGATGCGGTATTGGGTTCCGATCTTCTTCGCCTTGATGTCTCCGGCCTCAATCGTCGCGATCACATCCGCCTCGGTCACACCGAGCGTCTGCGCGACCTGCGCGGGAGTCAAAATATCGGCGGCGGGCGCGGCAGCCGGAGCGGCGGCTGCTGCAGGAGCAGCGCCAGCGGCGGCCGGGTTCATGTTGAAGGCACCTGCGGCCATCATTTGCTGCGCCATGCCAAAGCCCATGGAAATCTCAGCGGCAGCGCTGGCGGGACCGCCACCACCTTTGGCCATGCCTTCGGCCATCTGGAACTTCACGTAGTCGTTCAGATTGCCGATCGCGCTCATGCTGGAGCGCTTGTCGATGGCCTGCTCGACTTCCGGCGGCACGCTGGCGTTTTCCAAAATGAAGCTGGCGATCTCGATGCCGTACTTCGTCGTGGTGATCGGATTGATGATCGGGAGCAGCGCATCGCCGAGCTCGGAGTAGCGAGTGGCGAGGTCCAAGACCGGCACCTTGGCCGTGGCGAGGGCGTCCGTGAACACGCTGACGATGCGGCTGCGCATGGTGTCCGCGAATTCATCTAGGCGGAAATGATGATCACTGCCGGCCACCTCTTTGAGGAAGGTCTTCGGATCGACGATCTTGAAGTCGAAGGTGCCAAAGGCACGCACGCGCACGATGCCAAAGTCCTGGTCGCGCAGCATGATCGGATTGCTCGTGCCCCACTTGTTGCCGGTGAAGAGGCGCGTGGTGACGTAATACACGTCCGCTTTGAAGGGCGACTCGAAGCCATATTTCCAGCCCTTCAGCGTGGAGAGGATCGGGATGTTGTCCGTGACCAGGTCATGTTTGCCCGGGCCGAAGGTGTCGCCGAAGGCACCGAGGTAAACAAACTGCGCCACCTGCGACTCACGCACGATGAGCTGCGCGCCGCGTTTGATTTCCTTGTCCTCATCCGGGTAGCGGTAAGAGAGCGTGTCGCGAGAGTCGTCCGTCCACTGGATGATTTCCAGGAATTGACCCTTGAGGTAGTCCATGAGGCCCATAGTCGTGTGTGTAGTGTGAGGTTGAGTTTCGTGAAGGAGAAACGCCGCGGAGTGTAGAGAGGCTCCTTGGATTTGGCGAGGGCAAATCCTGCGCCATTTTTGGAACAGGCACATCCATGGCCATTCCGGCGAAATGTCTCGTGATGCGGGGCGTTATCCATCCGCCCATGCGTCTGAACTCGCTCCTCTGCCTTCTCCTCTGCCTCCTCGCTCCGCTCACGCTGATCGCGCAGGAGAGAAAAAACAATGCGCAGATGCCTTCGCTGCCGCGTCACGTCGCCACCGCACTCGAGCGCCTGCCGAAAATGTCCGCTCCAGAGCGTGAGAAGCTGCATCAGCAAATCGTGCGCGCCTTTGGCCTGAAAAATCTCGCCCAAGGCCGCGCCGCGCCGAAAATCGAGCAAACCACCGTGCTTTGGGCCGTGATGGACCCGAAGCCCGCGCAGATCGTGCAGGAGGATGGCACGCTCATCGGTGACATGACCGCGCTCGGAGCCGATGGCCTGCAAGTGTTCGTCAAAGACCTGCCGAACTTCACCGAGCTTCGCTACCGCGTCGAGTGCGGTGGCATGCCGCGCATGGCCGGCAGTGTGCAGGTCGAGCATTTTGAGCCCACTCCGGAAAGCCTGGCGCAAGCGGACGTGCCACAGGGCACGCTCCAAACCTTTGAATGGACGCAGAGCAAAGTTTTCCCGGACACCCTGCGCACGGTGACGGTCTATCTGCCTCCGAATCACACACCCGGCGAGGAAACCTGCCTCATGATCTGGCAGGACGGCACACGTCACGCCGAACGCACCGGCGGCATGCGCGTGCCCGTTGTTTTCGACAATCTCATCCACCAAAAAGCCATCCCGCGCATGGTCGGCATCTTCATCGATCCCGGTCGTCGTCCGAAACAGAAGCCCGGCGACAAAGCTGCCAACCGCAGCTTCGAATACGACTCGCTCGGTGATGCCTACGTGCGCTTCCTGCTCACCGAAATCATCCCTGAGGTCGAAAAACGTCATCCCGTGAAGTTTCGTCCGCAGCCCGAGGCCTGGGGCATCGCGGGTGGTTCATCGGGCGGCATCTGCGCCTTCACCGCCGCGTGGGAGCGACCGGACAAATTCCGCAAAGTGCTCTCCTGGGTTGGTTCCTTCGTCGATCTGCGCGGCGGCCACGCCTATCCCTCCATGGTTCGCCTCGCCGAGCGCAAACCGCTTCGCATTTACCTTCAAGACGGCACCAACGATCTCGACAACCCCTTCGGCAACTGGCCCCTCGCCAACAAGCAAATGGCCGCCGCTCTGAAGTTCATGAACTACGACTTCCGCATCGACTGGAACGCCGGCTTCCACGGCAGCAAAGGCATGGCCCCGCTCCTCCCCGAAGCCCTCCGCTGGCTCTGGCGCGATGTGAAGTGATCGCACGTCTAAAATTGCCGCAGCCATGGAGCGCGAGTGTGTCGAAGACCACTCGCCTGTTCGGTCCAACGGCGGCGAGTGGCATTAGAGCAATCTTCTCGGGCTTCACACGCCACACGTCGCCTTGATCTCTTCCAACTCGGCCCAGCGGGTGAATTTGGACTCCAAAACGGCTTTTTGGGCTTCCAGCGCTGAAACGTGCGTTTGTGTGTCCGCGCCGATTTTGGCGTAAAAGGCCGGATCATTGAGCTGCGCCTCTTTTTCGGCGATTTCGGCTTCCAGAGTCGCGATCTCCGTCTCGAGCGTCGCGAGCTCACGCTGCTCTTTCTGGCTCATTTTGCGCGTTTTGCCCGTGGAGACCGGTTTTTCCTTCTTCACTGCCACGTTCACGATCGCGATCTCCGCTGCGGCCTGTTTGGCGCGTTTTTCCTGGTAGTAGCTGTAGTTTCCCGTGCATTCGTGGATGCGGCCGTGGCCTTCAAAGGCCAGCACGCGATCACACACGCGGTCGAGGAACCAGCGATCATGGCTCACCACCAGCACGCAGCCTTCAAAGGCCAGCACGGCCTCCTCCAGCACGCGCATCGTCTGCAAATCGAGATCATTCGTCGGTTCGTCGAGGATGAGGAAGTTCCCGCCGCGGCGCAAAATCTTCGCCAGCAGCACGCGGCTCTGTTCGCCGCCGCTGAGTTCCTTCACGCGCATCGTGGCGCGTTCATCCGTGAAAAGAAAGCGCCTCAAGTAAGTGCGCACATGCAGTTTCTCGTCACCGAACTGCACAAACTCCGAATTGCCGGCCACTTCCTCCATCACGCTCTTGTCCGCATCGAGCAGCAGGCGCTGCTGATCGACGTAGTTGAAGACCGTGCGCTTGCCGATGCTGACGCTGCCTTCCTGCGGCTGCTGTTGGCCCATGAGCATGCGCAGCAGCGTCGTTTTGCCGAGACCGTTGCGCCCAATGATGCCAGTGCAGGTGCCGGGCTCAAAACTCAGGTCGAGATGACTGAACAACCAGCGATCACCGATGCTCGCGCCGAGATTTTTCGCGTCCACGACCACATTCGCCAGCGGCGGGGCAGGGGGCAGGATCAAATCCATCACCAGATCTTCTTCTGGAGCATCCAGCGCGGCCACACGGTCAAATTCATCGAGGCGGGTTCGTGCCTTGCTCCGCTGTGCCTTCACTCCAGCACGCACGAACTCAAGTTCATGCCGCAGATAGGCCTGACGCCGACGTTCCGTGTTCGCTTCCACGCTTTCGCGCAGCGATTTGCTCTCCAGAAACGCACGGTAGTTCCCCGGATGGCTGTAAATGCGTCCGTCGTCGATTTCGATGATGCGCGTCGCCACGCGGTCGAGGAAATAGCGGTCGTGCGTGACGAAAAGCAGCGCGCCTTTGAATTCGCTCAGGAAAATCTCCAGCCACTCGATCGATTCGGCGTCGAGATGGTTCGTCGGTTCGTCCAGCAGCAGCAGATCCGGCTGCGCCACCAGGGTGCGCGCCAGCGCCACGCGGCGTTTTTCACCCCCGGACAAATCGCGCACGCTGCGATCCGCCGCAGGCACGCCGAGCTCGTTCATCGCCGTCGCGATGCGGGTCTCGACGCCCCAACCATCGTGCAACTGGATCAGATGCAGCAGTTCGGCTTCTTGATCGCCCTTCACCGTGCCGGATTCATATTTCGCGACCAGTTCCAGCACCGCCGCGGCACCTGCGCGCACGTTTTCGATCACGCTCGCGTCGTCCATCAGCGTGAACTCCTGCGCGAGATGACTCGTGATCAATCCCTGCCGTCGCGAAAGCGTGCCGCTGTCCGCCTTCTCCGTGCCGACGAGGATGCGCATCAAACTCGTCTTTCCACAGCCATTGCGGCCGACCAGACCGACCTTCTCACCCTCGTGAATGCTCACCGTCGCGTCATTGAAGACCTGCTGCAGGCCAAATTGCAGACGCAGGTCTTTCGCGGATATGACGGCTTGGGTGACAGGAGGTAGCATGGGAAAATGGGCCGCGCTGATAGCACGGTTTCGCGTGAATCAAACCGCAACCCAAGTCTTCGCCTTGCTGCTTTGCAAAATAGCCTCGCAAAGTTTGACCTCGTGATGGCCATCCTCGGCGGTGGCGAACAGGGGCTCCGTCTTCTTGCCGCTGGCGATGTGCTCATACACGGCGCGGTAGTGCATCTTGTGCGCGTCGCTGAAGCCCTCGGGATGGCCGCCGGGATAGTCGGTGAAATTGGCCACGTCCTCCATGAAGCCGGGCGTGCCGCGTTGCAGCGTCTGATTGGGCTCATCGCGGCGGCCGACCTGGATTTCATTCGGCTGCTGGAGATCCCAGCGCACGCTGCCCTTCGTGCCATAAATCCCGAAGCTCAGGCTGCATTTCCAGCCCGCCGCGACCTGCGAGATGCTGGCGTTTGCATGCACGCCGCTCGCGAATCCGTGCTTCGCCTTGCCAAACTTCAGCAGCACGCTGCCGAAGTCCTCTGTATCGACCTTGTAATCGATCATCTTGGCCGGATCGACCTTCGCAAAGGTCTGCACCTCGCCTTTCGGACGCTTGCGCGTTTTGTGGAAGGTCTCGATGTGCGCGAAAACATTCGTGGCCTTCGCGCCGAGCACGAAACTGACCGCGTCGATCCAGTGCGTGCCAATGTCTCCCACCGCACGCAGTTTGCCGCCCTCGCTGGCGAGCACGCGCCAGTTGTAGTCCGTCTCATGCAGCAGCCAGTCTTGGAAGAAATGGCCCTGCACATGGATGATGCGGCCGAGATCGCCGCGCGCGATCATCGCGCGCATTTGCAGGATGGCCGGGAAGAAACGGCACATGTAGTTCACCGCGAAAACCGGGCCTTTTTTGCCGCCTTTGCGCACGGCCTCGACCACCAGCGCGGTCTCCTTCGTGGTCATGCCGAGCGGCTTTTCGCATATGACGTGCTTACCCATCTCCAGCGCCTGTAGGCACTGCTCCACATGCACTTTGTTTGGTGAGGTGATGTGCACCACGTCGATGTTCGGGCTGGCATACATCGCCTCGTGATCGTAGTCGCCATACACTTCCGGGATTCCCCAGAGCTCGCCCGTTTTGCGCGCGCTTTTCGACGAGCCGCAGATGCCGTTCACAGTGACGCCTAGACGCTTTAGCGCCTCGATGTGAACCGGGCCGATGAAACCTGTGCCGATGATGCCTGCGCGGAGCTGGTGGAGGGGAGTCATGCCCGCCTCTAACGAATCCCGTGCGTCTTTGCAATCTGCCGGATGATGATTTCTCCCGGCATCAAACAATGGTGAACGTGCGGACCCCGATGCGCGGCTCAGGCTGGGCGAAGCCGTTCAAATCGACAGTGCGGCTGCGGACTTCGTATTTGCCGGGCTTCAAATTGCGCAGCGTGTTGCTTTAGCCGTCCATGCTTTAGCGCAGCGTCCCCGAGAGCGGCTTGCCGGTGGCTTTGTCGAAGCCCAGAATGTCCTGCGGGCGTGTTCCCGATGGCAGTACGCTTTTCCAATCCGGCTGCGCATCGAGCTGCGCGGGCTTCCACACGGCTTTTTGCCATTCGGGGGCGTTTCGGCCAATACGGAGCCTGCGGGCCGCAACCATGTCTCGACGTGCGAAAGGCCGGAAAGGCCGCCTATGGCCCAACCGCCGATGTGGGCCGTTTTGAGATGGGACTCGGGCGGGAGATTGGACTCACGGTGAAGGCCATCAACGTTCGTTTCGCTTCTTTTTGCCCGTCTTCCTTGGATTTTTCGGCCAAGCCGGTTGGTGCGATTCAACGACTTGAACGATCAAAACGGACGTTCACTAAACGCTCGTGGCTCTGACTTCGACGGGCTTCCGACGTCCGTTCGAGCGGTGATTGGTTTGCGGAATGGTCAGGGGACAAGAATAGGATTGTCAGTTTGGCAGGATTTCTGTATAAAGACTAAGAATGATGCGAGTAAATTCGCCAATAAATTCCCTGCGGGTGTCACCAGACATGGTGCTGCGAGCAATGTCTGATGTTGAATTGTTCACCACGTCTTTTGTCCCGCGTGAGGCCTGATTCCAGCTATGAATCCTACCCACTCGACCAACTCTACCCGCCGTGGCAGTGCAGGCGGTTTCCTCCGCCCACCAATATCAGCCTCTTTGGGATCTTCGGTTAAAGAAGCTGCCAGCGTCGGCGGCGAGCTTCGCCATGCTGCCGCAAGTTCCCCCACAGCCAAAAAGGCAAGTGCCGGAGGTCTCCGGAAACCTTCTCCGGCGCCGGTGCCCCAAAAGCCCGCGACCAAACCGCCTGGGAAGAAAATCGCCCAGGGGAAGAAGCCGCCAAGGACCTAGGATATGATTCCCGTGCCCCTCACCCTTTAACGCTTTTTATTATGTCCATCACCACCTGCAGACCAAGGATCATGAGTTCGGAGAGGGAGGCGGCGGCACAGCGTCGGAGCATCGAGATCAATCCAGAGAACGAGGTGGTGTTTAGGAATTTGGCAGAGGCCGCAGGTGGTCGGAGGGGCGATCGGCGGCTGGTATTGGTGAAGGGCTTCCGTTGGCCGAAGTCCGGGGTGCTGCTTTCCGTGCAGTTTCTGGATACGAAGTCCAAGGAGTTACGCAGGACCGTTCTGAAGCACATGAATGCCTGGAACAAGACGGCGAACATCAAGTTCACGGAAACGAACGAGACGGGCCATGTGCGCATCACCCGCACGAAGGGGGACGGGCATTGGTCATGGGTGGGCACGCAGATCCTTGAGATCACGGATCCGGATGAGCCAACGATGAATCTGGACGGCTTCACGCTGAACACACCCGAGTCGGAGTTTTTCCGCGTGGTGCGGCACGAGGCGGGGCACACGTTGGGCTTTGACCATGAGCATCTACGCGGTGAGTTCGTGAGCAGAATTGATGTGGAGAAGGCGATCGCGTATTATGCGGAACCGCCCAATGAATGGACTCCGGACGACACCCGTGCACAGGTGCTGACACCGCTTGAGAAGAAGTCCATAATGGGAACGACGGTGGCGGATCCGCTGTCCATCATGTGCTATCATGTGCCGGCGGAGATCACGACGGATGGCGTGGCGATTCCCGGTGGGGTGAACATCAACAAGCGAGATTTTGAGTTTGCCGGAAAGGTTTATCCGAAAACGGGCAAGTCGCCTCTGCCGCCCAAGGCGACTGCCGCGTCAGCCAGTTCCAGCGGCGAGGCGAAGAATGCGCCTGTCACCCCCGTCAGCCTAGGCCGACAGAGTGGACTGTTCGAACCTCGGGGCGCATCGTCGCCAGGAAATGAGCTGGGACCTTCGTCCGCGATTCCTAATGAGGCGGACACCTTCCATCTGGTGGTGATGGATGAGTTCGACCCGGAGGAAATGCTCAACCCGTTGAGCGCGGGCGGTAAACCCAAGCCGAAGCCCAAAAAGCCAAGGCCAAAGTATGCCCGCGTTTTCGCCAGCTATGCGGGCGCACGGGTGGATACGGCCATGCGCCTGCGGGCGGACAAGGGAGAGCCGCCAACGCCTTTTGGCAAGATCATCGCCGTACACGAGGGGATCAAGGGCTATACGAATCGCGAGGAAGGTGGCCTGCCGGGTGACAAGCAGATGATCGACTTCGGCATCAACCTTTTTGACACTCTGTTTCAGGGAGATGTGCTGAGGCTCTACGACGAGGCGCGATCGCGCCAGCGCCACCGGAAGCTCGATCTGGTATTCACCTCAATGATCCCATGGATCGCGGAGAAGCCTTGGGAGTTCGCCTACGACAAGGTGCGCTGCAGTTTCTTGGCCACGGAGGATATTCATCTGATCCGCAATGTGCTCACGGCCGTGCCGGCCAGCATCATTCCGCCGCGCGCCGGGCCGCTCCGTCTATTGGTGGTGGCCGCGCAGCCGGTGGGCTTTGGCCGGCTGTCCATCGAGCAGGAGGTCAAGGTGATCCTGCGTGGATTCCAGCCGCTCATCGATGCAGGTTGCATCACCGTGGAGGTGCTGCCGCATGCGACGCCCAGCTTGGTGCATGGCAGGCTCCAAACGGAGTCCTTCGACGTGGTGCACTTTATTGGTCATGGGAAGTTTGACGAGGAGACTCAGACCGGCTCGCTGATCTTTGAAAATGACCGTGGTGGTCAATACGAGCTCGGGGAGCGCTCGGTTCGCGAGATCTTCTGCCAACGGGGGGTGCGGCTCGTGTTCCTGAATGCCTGCCAGACGGGCTCAGGCGGTCGCGCGGACTTCAACAAGGGCGTGGCGCAGTCCTTGGTGGCGCACGGGCTGCCAGCGCTGGTGGCCAATCAATACAGTGTTCTGGATTCCTCGGCCACGTCCTTCGCCCAGCACTTTTACTGGGCGATGGCGCAGGGCATGAGCATTGGCCAGGCTGCGCGAGAGGCGCGCAGCGCGGTGAACTACTCGCTCAGTGGCGAGCCGATCGACTGGGCTGTGCCGGTGGTCTATGCGCGTGATCCGAACATGACGCTGTGCCAGAAACCCGCGGTGGCGGACCCGACGCCGGTCAACTCCGTGCGTCGCAGCGCCCGCGCGGCGATCCATAGCCGGCTGCTGCGTGTGGCCTGCTGGGACATTGACAATGTGTTCCCCGCCTTGGACCAGACGCTGAAGGCGATGAACGACGCTCAGACCACCTTCGGCTTTGAGGTGGTGGCTTTGTCCGCGCCAACAGACGCATGGGACATGTCAAACAAGGCTGCGGATGGCTCGCCATATCTGTGGGCGAACAAGGTGGCGGACCGCCTTTCTCCTTCAGCGGTGGATCTCGGCGTCAATGTGCTGATCTGCATCACCCGCCACTGGATGTGTGATGATGAGTCAATCAACATTTACGGCTGGTGGCCGGACCACAAGGAGGTCCCTGTGGCGCTGTTTTCATGCGCGGGGATGGAGGATTTGAAGCCTGAGGGCCCGATGACGGACAAGGTCTTGGCGAATGTGATCGTGTTGCTCTTGGCTGGCTTTTTGGGAGAGAAGGACACGCACCCCAAAGGTGCTAAGGACTGCCCGCTATACCGGAACTCCGAACGCGATTTCAGCCACATGACCGGTCGGCAGAAGTTTGAGAAGGAATGCCGCGCCGCATTGAAAACGGCGATTCCCAAGGAGCTGCCCGCGTTGGAGGAGTTGCTGAAGACCTTTCACCCGGCGGGGAAGAAGTCAGTGTGACGGAAGGCAAGTGGCGCTCGGCGTGTCGGCTGCTCACTTCTCGGCTAGCAGGGCTTTCTTGCAGCGGTTCAGACCTGCCAGTTGATCGGCCGCAAGGCGTGGCCATTGGAGTTTGAGGCGGCGGAGCTCGGCGAGGATGGCGGCGCTGGTGATGAGGCGCATGTTTTTCTTGTCGTCGGCCGGGATGACATACCAGGGGCAGTCTTCCGAGGCGGTGGCGCGGATGGCGTCTTCGTAGGCGGCCATGTAGTCCTTCCAAAAGGCGCGCTCCTTCACGTCGCCCTCATTGAACTTCCAGTTCTTCGCGGGCGTGGCGATGCGTTCGAGAAAACGCTGCTTCTGCTCGTCCTTGGAGACGTGGAGGAAGAATTTGATGACGTGGATGCCGTTGCGGTGGCTGTATTCCTCAAATTGGCGGATGTCGTCGAGTCGGCGCTCGAAGAGCTTGGGCATGTTCTTCGTGGTTTCGACGGGCAGGCGTTGATAACGCGTGACGATCTCCGGATGCACTTTGCAGACGAGCACCTCCTCGTAGTAGCTGCGATTGAAAATGCCGATCCGGCCGCGTGGCGGCATCTTCTGCGTGGTGCGCCAGAGGAAGTCGTGATCGAGCTCGTCCTCGCTGGGGCGTTTGAATGCGTGGACCTCGACACCCTGCGCATTGATGCCGCTCATCACATGTTTGATGGTGCTGTCCTTGCCTGCGGCATCCATGGCCTGAAAAATGAGCAGCAGACCATGCCGGTCCTGCGCATACATCATCTGCTGGAGCTCGTCGATCTCCTCACGGAACTCGCCGATGAGCGACTCGTAGTGCGCATCGTCGCCGTAGAGGTCTTTGATTTTCGTGCGGGCCTTTTTCAGGCGGAAAGAGCCGCGCGTGACGCGGAAGTCATCGAGATCGAGTTTGAGTTTCATAGTGGCCGGTCGTGCGGCCGACTATACGCAGGTGGCGGCAGCGCTGGGAAGCGAGAAAGCGCTCGCGCGGCTTTTACTTGCCGAGGGCCTGCGAAATGGCGGCGGCGACTTTTTCCGCGAGGTAGCGCGAGCCTTCGGGCGTGTAGTGCACGTTCGCGGGCAGTTGCGCATCCGGTTTGGCGAG
>Ga0315902_10005261_pt1 | contig 18322 bp, 15 predicted proteins | sample LakEriMetagenome_9_FD_203523 | JGI IMG/M metagenome (GOLD analysis project Ga0315902, IMG submission 203523) | Freshwater fungal communities from buoy surface, Lake Erie, Ohio, United States - Buoy 12 MA117 | ecosystem: Environmental > Aquatic > Freshwater > Lake > Lake biofilm | place: USA... | reverse complement strand
TGGCTCCCATAGGCGGTGGGGAGGTGATGTTAATGAAAACCAGTGAACAAATCCAATTGGTGGAAGCAGGGAAGAGTAGAGCCAACTCGACGATTTCCCTTGGGCCCTACGAAGGAACCAAGACTCCTCTACCGCTCATGTCTCGCTCACCCTACTTTCTTGCCAAACAGGGCACTTCCACGGGTGATCGCGCGATCTCGCGGGCCGACAGGAGAACGGGCGAAATCCTCCAAATTGACTCTATCCCTCCCGAGTTGAAGATTCACTCAGTGGTCGCCGCGATCGACGAGGATCGTTTCATCGTCCAGTTTCAGGGAGATGGGGATAAGGGCAAGCCCTCACGTCCATTCGGCTGTTGGAGCCTTCACAACCAAACGGTTTTGTGGAGGCTCTCAAGTCGGTCCGAGTTACTTCGCAATCTGATCGTTTCACCTTCCAAAAAGTACCTGGTCTTTGCCGATGATAGCTACGTCGAACTGGTCGATCCCCGAACCGGTTTCAAGCGAACGCTGGGGCATTTTCCTGAAATCGATCTCAATAGCCTTCGGTTTTCCCACGATGAGCGATACCTGCTGGTGGTCTGCGAGGACCATCGGATCGTCTGTTACCGCACCGATGACGGAAGCCACGCCTGGACGTTGCCGATGACCGGTAGCCCGGCTCACGATGCCGCCTGGTCGAAGGATCAGCGCACCCTCCTCTGCGTCACGCGCGACGGTTCCATCAAGACTTACGATATCGCACTCCAGCAACTGACGGCAGAAATCCCCCTACCAACCAGAGATCTGATCCGCGTGCTCATCTCGGCCGATGAAAGCTGGATCTATGTGCTCGATCGCACCGGCCAAGTCCTCTGCGTGCGTTGCAACCCCCTGCCTGAATGATCTACCCACTGCACCTGTCCCCTAGGAGGGTCGCTAGAAACGAACGGGGAGGGTTCCTGATCCCGTCGGCAATCTCGCAACGCCAGTATCACCATAGGAAGTCTTGATTTCCGATGAGCCAAAGCATCGACTGCGTCGAGCTACGGTACATTAGACACTGGGTCAGTCGATGTCCTGAATTCTGGTGCCATCTCACGTACTACGGGCCAGTGGAATCGATTGTTTGGCCGGTACCATGAAGGAAGGTGGATAAGGAGGGCGGGTAGCTTGGCGATCGAATTCCTGAGCGATCTGGCAGACGCGAGGCTGGAACCGTATCGCCACCTGCGCACTCGGAATCTGACTCGATTCAGCGGCCGATTCATCGCCGAAAGCCGTCCGTTGGTGGAAAGGCTGCTGGCCAGTTCCTTTGACATCGATTCGATCGTTGTCGACGCAGCCGACTGGACGGACCAACTGGCTCCCTGGGGCGATTCCCATACGGTGCTGGTTGTCCCCAGCCAGTCGATCGAAGAGCTGGTCGGTTTCCACTTTCATCGCGGCTTCCTGGCCTGTGGCCTTCGCCCCAAGGAACGCCCCTGGCGCCAATCGCTGCTCGATTTCGCACAGTCGGATCAACCGGTCGCTTTGGGAACCATCGGACTGCAGGATCCCGAGAACCTGGGTGCGATCCTTCGGACCTGCGCTGGCCTGGGAATCACACACTGTTTCCTGGGCCCCGGCACCTCCGATCCGTTATCGCGACGGGCACTACGTGTCTCGATGGGTGCCAGCCTGAAAGTCACCACGACAACCATCCAAGACCCGATTTCCTGGATCGAACAGTTAAGGGATCTAAGAATCGAGAGCGTCGTCACCAGCTTGCAGCATCCGTCGGTTCCGCTGGAGCAGTTTCGGTCGGCGGGAAAAATGATGGTGATCGTCGGCAATGAGGCACAGGGAGTGCCAGAAGCGATTCAAAGCATGGCGGACCACCGAGTGCGGATTCCGATGGAACTGGAAGTCGATTCCTTCAACGTCGCCGTCGCCACCGGGATTGTTCTTCACGCCCTGCGGCGTCTGCTCCCTAGAGCCACCTAGAGCCGATCCCAATGAGGATCCGTATCGATCCGCTCGAAGAAGCCAGGCATGCTACCGAGGACTTCGCGGTGCGACAGAATCTCCTCGCGGCTCATCCAGAATACCTCCTCGACCTCCCGAGGATCGGGGACGGGAGGTTGGCCTTCGGGGCGTCTGCACAACATCCATTCGAGGTTGGTGCCCCAGGCGGTACGGCTAGACCACAGGTGCTTGATCACCTCCACCTGAAGGCTCAATTCTTCATCCATTTCGCGGCGTATTGCCGTCGGAAAATCCTCATTCGGCTCGATCGATCCACCCGGAAAGCATATCATTCGGGGAGCTCGTACCCATCGCGAGCGACGGATGACGAGGAATCTTCCCTCTTCGTGGACGACCCCCACCACCCCGTGCCGACCGTTGTCGCGCACGTGACTACCCGATCGCTCTTTCCCATCACTCCAAAGATCGCTCACCGATGTTTCTTCGCCTTTTGGAATCTCGGACCGATTACCAATTCGCTGTCGATATTGTAGCACGCCTCCAAGAGGCCGGCCATCTTGCCTATTTTGCGGGGGGATGCGTGCGCGATCAGCTGCTGGAACAGATTCCCCAGGATTACGATGTGGCCACTAGTGCTCGTCCCGAGCAAGTGCGAGCGGTCTTCGGAGACCGGGCAACGCAGCTGGTTGGGGCTGCATTTGGGGTCGTCTGCATCCATGGTCGCAGGGAGGGTCAAAGGTATCAGGTGGAGGTCGCCACGTTCCGAAACGACGGAAGTTATTCCGACGGACGCCGGCCCGATTCCGTGGTCTTCAGCACGCCGTCGGAGGACGCGCAGCGCCGGGACTTCACCATCAATGGCATCTTCTGGGATCCCGTGGCAAGGCATGTCCATGACTTCGTGGGCGGCCAGGACGATCTGAAGCATCAAGTTCTTCGCGCCATCGGCAACCCACGACTTCGCTTCACGGAGGACAAACTGCGTCTGCTGCGAGCGGTCCGCTTTGCGGCGCGTTTTGGGTTTCCGATCGAGCCGTCGACGCGCAGCGCTATTGCCGAGCTGGCCGATACGCTAGGCCAGGTCAGTCGCGAACGAATCTCGCAGGAAATGCATAAGGTCTTCGATGGCCCTCGCCGCAGTCAGGCGATTCAAACGCTTTGGGATTTGAATCTCTGGCGATCGATCCTGCCCCCGCTGGCCGATCTGTGGCGCGTCGACGAAACAGCTCGCGACTGGACAAACCTCTGGATCGACTTAGATGCATGCCAAGGCTTTTTGCCCGCTACGACAGCGCTCTTTGCACCACTGTTCTGGCAACCAACTTGCCAAAAAATCGCGCCATCGCTGCCTCGCGAGGTCGATTCACCAGAAGCGGCCTCAAACACCCTCAAGTTGCACTGGAAGGTAAGCAACGACGAGGCAGCCGATCTCCGTTCCATCCTGGCGACCGGTCAGGCGTTGGCCGTCGATACCAACCTTCCTTGGTCCCAGGTGCAACCTTGGCTGATCCTTCCTCGCGCCGCGATGGCCTTGAGTTTGATCTGGCAATGGCGGCGGCTGCATGGCATCCCCACCGACTCCATTGAAGCTCTGCTGAATCGGATGCAGACTCCCGCCGAATGCTGGAACCCCAATCCCTTGATCGACGGCCGGGTACTGCAGGACCTTCAGGTCCCCTCGGGACCTCTGCGGGGAAAACTACTGGCGGAAGTCCGTGCCCGACAACTGGATGGCGAGCTAAATTCGAGGGAAGAAGCGGTTGCTTGGCTAATCGATCATGTCTCGAAGATCGACTTCAACAAGCCACGCTGATCAATCATCCGCTTCCAGCGTCGGTGGCTCGTAATTGAACTCCATCCACTTGACCGCCTGGTCCATCGGTTCGATCCGCATCACCAGTTCCCCATTCTGGAAGAGGCGAACCGTGCCCGAGGACTGGCTGACGACGATCGCTACGGCTTTTGTTTTCTGCGAGATCGCCGCGCCGGCCCAGTGGCGCGATCCCAACCCTTTGGAGAGCGCCAGGTCGGCATGCATCACCTCGATGATCTGCCTGGATCGCTCGACAATCGCATCCGACGAGACGACGAATGCGCCGTCCATCTGCGCGATCTCCTTGATGTCCTCGCGCGTCCTGGGATCATGCAGATTGCGGTGCTTGCGAGCATAACCACGAAGCGGATCAAAGCCGCTATCCTTGCAATGCATCAGGACCTTTCGCGTGTCACCGACGACAAACATCGTGCCGACCTTCTTCCCTTCGCGGCCCTCCCGACCGATCTGAACGGCTAAGTCGATCACCACCTTCAGGCTCTTCAGCGGAACACTACTCTCCAGTCGCTGCAGATCGCGACTGGTGAGCCGCCGCATCCGATCATCGAGCCGAACCACCGAGAGGCTGTCGATCACATGATGCTCAAAACCGCTGTAGCACGCGATCACGTCGCAGTTATTCTTCAGCACCTCGTCCGCCACGGCTTCCAGCAGCGCGTGCTGCAGACGCTCCAAAAGAGGCGACTGCTCCTTGTTGAGCGGTAGAGGAATCAGGCCCGCCTTCTCAGCGCCCTCCAAATCCTCCACTCGATCCATCGCGACAATGATCTTCTGGACAGAGGAGGGGATGGTGTCCCGAATTCTCTCCCAGTCCATCGGTACTTCCAACAGCAGCAGGATCGCATCCGCATCGACCGCGTCGGACATCTCTGTGGCCGATTTCAGCAGCGAAGCGAATTGGCGTGTCCAGCGCGGTGAAGTCATCGATAGGCCACCTGTCCTTTGTCCAGCGGGTTTCAGGGGGGTCAACAAAGTCTTTTTATAATAGCCTGCCGACTCCCTGGATCCAACCCCTTCGACTCCGAGAATCGGGACGACCAGGACTTGCATCGGTCCTTTTGGCAGCAATATTCTAACACCTATTAGAATGTTGCTGCGGCCGATCTGGTTCCTGCCTACCCGCGGTCCGCCCAACTGCCGGCTTGCTGGAATTCACCGAACCGGACGAATGACGATCGATCGCGTGCCGCGAGGGACCATTTGGACGGATGGAAAAATCGACCCTCGGAAGCCTAATCGACAGACCAACCTGCGCGGTCTGTCCGTCACTGCTCGCTGCCCGTTGAAGTATTCCCTGGGCCTCGCAATTGCATGGAAGCGATCACAAAACCGGGGCGATAGCCGAACTACCTTCGCCCTAGCGGCGTGGCTCGCGAATTCCTATCGGCGCTGGGTTGGTTGGCTGGATTTTAGGAACTGTGCCAGCATTTCCTTCCGCTTCCCAGGTTCGCTACCGAAGACTTTCTGGTCGTAGAGTACCAGAGCTCGGATCGCATGGCTTCGAGGGCCGATAGCCCAATCATGATCCCGACGGTCCCAGATCTGGCTGAGAAGAAATTGGACCGCTTTCAGGATCCGGGGATCGTGCATCTGATCCTCAGGCAGTTCGTAAGCCAACCACTCCAGGATGTGGCCGGTCGTTTGCACTTTGCGGTCCATATCGGGTTTGTTGGCCCGCGTCTCAAACCACTCGGTGCTGAAGCTCCCGTCGGGATTCTGCAGCGAGAATGCGTAATCGATGCAGTCATCCAGGTACCTGCGGGCTCGACCGAACTGGCCGTCCAGCGGCATGCCCTGTAACTGCCGACGCTTGCAGGCGAACGACAACCCCATCAATCGATGGGTTCCACCACAGGCAGCCCCCACCAGCGGCTGCGCTAGCTCTTCCTCCACCAGCTTGGAAATCGACCAAGTCTTCCCATCCTGACTTTTCCAGCTGTAATCGCTTGGAAGATAATGAGAAAGCCCGATCAACTTGAACGTCAGCTCGGACTTCTCCCGGCACCCAGCCATCTCATAACGCACGAGGTCTTCAATCGTGTAGGAACGCCCCTGAACCTTGATGGGGTAGGTGCGAGGAACCAGGGATTGGCCCAGCATCGCAAGGAATTGTCCTTCGTGCCCCTGCACCCCAGGTCCAACCGCCATCGAAAACCCCTGAGACTTCGCAATGAAGAGACTTTGCGTGCGGCAGCGGCCGTTGTAGCACAGCCAACCGATGGCGTTAACCCGCTGGTTGCCAACGATCAATTCCCCTTCCACTCCATAGGGCAGCATGGCATGCATCACCGCCCAGGGACTTCGCCGCGCCGTGGTTTCAGGCCGGAACAAATAATAGGCCATGCACGACCGCAGGCGACCTTGAACCGCCAGTTGCTGCGGGCTGGGGGGCTTCCGCTCGACTTGCCCTTTGTCGGGCGAAACAACTTTCTCCGGGACCGGTAGTTTCAGTGAGGGGCTCTCCAGTTGACGAAGCGCCTCCTCCGTCTCCCGTCGCTCCAACTGCATTTCGGCTTCGCTGCGTTCCTTCCCCAAATCCGGCTCTTCCTGGAGCTTGCTGCCGCCCATCTCCCCCGGCTTGATCGGCAGTTCATCCGGAAACTTCAACCCGCTCGATACCGAGTCGTTCTCGGTGGTTGCAAGCTGGCCGGATCTATCCAATTTGGCTGGGGAGCTACCGACAGGCCGCCCGGTCGGGCGATCTTTGGATCGGCTTTTCGGATCCATGGAGGGAGCGGTTTGCGCGGCGATGTCTCCTTGGGGCTGGTCCTTCGACTGTGCCGACGGATCGAATGGCGCAACCTGCTTGGACGCGTCGGAACTCCCTTCGGTGCGTTCTGGCAACGACAGGAGGGATTCCATTTGAGGGATCAAATCGGGAATCGGTTCGGGGCCAGCATCGGCACCCCCGAGAGCTGGATCGGCGCTGGAACGCAGCGGGTTGACAGGTCCCCCGCGACGGCCCCTCACCACACTTCCTCCTCGCTTGGAGACCTCCCAGATCGGTGCCCGAACCGTATCGGAAGGCTTCTCCTGAAGCCACTCCAACGACAGGGGAGCCGGAGCTTCTCCTTCGTCGGGCAATTCGCAGTAGATGGCCTTTGCCTGCGGTGGATCCTCGGCAATCAGGTGCTGCTGGGCATGTCCTGCAAACCAGAAGGCCAGGCTACTCCCCAAAGCCAACCTGCATCGACTCCAAGATGAAACTCGAAGGTCATGAAAGGCTGTGGCGGGACCATTCGAAGGCATAGGTGGAGTCTCTTCCTGATCTGAAGCGAATGTCGATTGCGGGGAGCTTCCCTCGGTTTCCCCGTGGCTCCCCCAGCTCGAGGCACCGCCATGCCTGACTTCCGGGTCCTTGCCTCGTCGGATCGCGGTGTTTTTATCGGTCGCTGGATGCTTTCTGTTGATTCCCAAAATAAATTTCAGTTTGGCTCATCAGGCGAAGCTTCAACGCACCGGCCTTTCCCCTTGAGCTGCCAGGGTCTCGGATGACTCTTCCGAGCCACCGGAGTTGGCGATCGCATCGCGATTTTGTTCGAGATAGTCGCGCCACTGAGCGACATTGGCCGACATCTTGAGCCCCGTGGTCCGCGCAAGACTTTGCACTGCAGCAAACTGGATGGCTGGCGATTTGTCGCGAAGAGCTTCTTCCAGAGGCGCCAACACCTGGTCGCTGGAGAAATCACCGAAACGCTCCACGGCGGCGATGCGAACGGCCATCGATTCGTCTTGTTTGGCGAGCTTTTCCAGCAGGGATAGCCGAGTTGGATTGGGAGGGACCGAGAGCACTTCACAGGCCGCCAGCCGCACCTTTTCCGATTCATCCTTGCAGGCATTTGCAAGAATCTCGTCGGCTTGCTGCTGAGGCAGTCCCTTCAATGCAAGGACCGCCTGACGACGCATTTCGGGGCTTGGGTCGTTGCCCACCAACTGTTCGATCGACTCCAGCCATCCTTCCTGCTCGTCAGGCGACATCGACCGAATCTGGCTTCGCAATCGCTCGATCTCTTCCAAACGCTGGACGTAGGTTGGTCCCAATTCCTGGTCGGTTTTCCACTGCTTGGTGATCAGCGGATTCATTTTCTTGAGGCCGTAGAGCGGACCATCCGCACAGCCGGAGAAGAGAACAGGGAGCGTCAGCCACCAGGCGATCCGTTTAGGAAGACCGCCGTCGGCAGACGGGAGTTGTTCTTTTTGATGGCTGACCACCCATCCCATCGCTATCGCTCCCTCCTGAAGCTCGCCACGCCCACACGAAGACATCCCGACTCGAATGATTCGACGGTGGATCGGCGGGCGGACGGTAGCAGATCCCCGAAAGCTCTTCCAGAGCAATTGAAAGGCGGCCGGTTTCGCTCGAAAGACGAGTGGCTAGCGACTGTTCCAGCGAGAACCGCTGTGTCGATTCCTACACCATCGGGGCACCCATCCGCTTCGATTACCAATCACTCCGCTGGCTTCCCGATCACTCCGCGGGCGCAGCGGGAGGGCTAGCAAAGCCTCCCAAGGTTTTGGTGGCGATCAGGGATGGATGGCATCCAGCACGCTGCGAATCCCTCGCGGTCCGGAGCAAACCAGAGGTCAGAACAGTGACAGCCTCATTCCGCTACGAATCAGGCCGGTCGTTTCCCCCTTACCCCCGTGACAGGCGAAGTCCGCTTGGGAATCGTCCAGCAACTCCTCATTTCGCGAGTTACGAACAAGCGGGGCTATCAGACCTAATGCTTTCGCGGGATCCAAGCGGCTGAAGGCTTGGCGGAAAAAGGATTCTGCACCGATCAATCAGCGACCGACCATGCATCGCTAGCCTCCGCCAGCCCATTGATCAGCCGATCGATTTCCTCGGGCGTGGAGGTCCATGCCAGGGCGATGCGCAAGCAGCAGGCGGCTTCCTTTGGGGACCACCCCATCCCTTCGAGGGCAGGGGAGATACCGGCCGCATCGTCGATAGCCTGCTGGCTTCCTAAAGGCCTCGCCTGCAATTCCACAAACCGTTCAAAGAGCTTTTGCATCGGGACTCCGCGGAGACCGATGGCAAAAAGATGAGGCAGACGATCCTGCTGTTCTCCAACCAAGCGAAAGCGGTCTCCCAACTGCTGACGCAACCCCTCGACCAGCCGATTTCCAAGTGATTCCAGGAGTTGCTGCGAACGGACCATCCCATCGCTAGCCAATCGAATGGCCTGCCCCAGGCCCACTACCGAAGCGACATCGTCCATCGCTGGACGATAGGGAGAATCCCCTTCCTGAGAAAACAGCAATGGCTCCAACGCCACGCCATGGCGGACATACAAGACGCCTGCTCCTTTGGGACCATGGAGGGTATGTCCTCCGAAACTGAGCAGATCGACCCCCAGCGCATCGGACTGGACAGTGATTTTACCGATGCTTTGGCTGGCATCGCAGTGAAACCGAATCCCACGATTGGCACAGACGCTGGCGATCTGTCGAATGGGTTGAATGATTCCTGTTTCCCAGCTGGCGTGGCACACGGAAACCAGTCGCGTGGAGGGTCGAACGGCGGCTTGCACAGCGTCCGCTCCGACAATTCCCCGGCGATCACACGCCAACCGCGTCACTGCCCAACCTTCCTGCTCCAAGCGATCGATCGCCCCGGCCACCGGTGCCGCCTCTAGTCGCGTCGTGATCGCATGGGGCGTCGCGACGGGCTTCTCCCGCAATGTGGCTCGCGCCGCTCCCAAAATCCCCAGGTTGCAGCTTTCCATCCAGCCGGCAGTTAGCACCACTTCGGTGCTGGAACTGCCGAGCATTCCTGCCACAATGCCTCGCACATCTTCCACCGCTTCGGCCGCAACGCGACCCTGGGCATGATTTGCTGCGGGCGAAGCAAACTGTTCGGAAAAGAAGGTCTGCATCGCGTCTCGCACACTGCCCGCCATGGGAGTGGCTGTCGCATGATCGAAATACAGGATCCGCATCCAATAGCTCTCCAGCAACGCTAACGGCATGGGGACGATGATCCTCATGACCAACGTCCGATTCGGTGTGCTCCAAGCCATGCTCTGGGCGGCTAGCCCCTCAGCCCTTTGCATTGGCTCTTGTGATCGCCTCCTCGCGATCCCAAAGTCAGGTAGAGTTTTTCGCAGGCCCCTCAAGGCAGCTCGCAGGCAACCCGCATCCGCGGCCCCCTAGGGCGGCCAGCAGTTCTCCCCGGCCGTGCGACCCTTCTGCCTTGGGCCAAAGCCCGTTCGACTTTTTGGTCGACGCAAGTTTTGCAAGGCACCTTCAACACGTATAGGGTTCTTTTTGGGAAGCGAAAGGAAAAACGACCAACCCGTTCTCCATCGACGGCAGAATCGTCCCAGATGGAACACCCTTGAGGGATGAGAATTCTTCGGGCCATTCAGGGCAAATGGTAGCGAGGCCGCCAGGCCGCTGCACTGCCTGTCTGGAACACCATCAGCTGTGCCACCACGAGTCAGCTCACCCCTCCCACACCGCTCCCGATGCGAAATCGGCCTGTTTTTTGGCTGCCCAGGTCCGCCCTCCCCTTGGGATTTACCGAGGAAACCCCATTTTTCGGCAAGGTTTACCTAAACCGACTCAACTTGATCGGCCCACCTTCCGATACTACCAGCATAACCGGAGGGATGCGCTCGGCCGGTTGCCGGCTACCGTCGGCAGGTCGCCATTGAGCTAGCCTTGCTGCAAAGGTGAAAGGGAATCATGACGGTCTTCAAACGCACGATGCGACTGCTCTGTTTCGCTGTGGCTTCCGTGAGTGGCTCATGGAGTTTTGCCCAGTCGTACCATCCCTTCGCTGAGCCGATGGAGTTCGATCCGAACTGGCAGTGGTTCGCACCTGTCCACATCCTGGACTTTGAAGAGTTGACGGCTCGCCAGCGTGCTCGACACGGCTGGTACGTCACCTACGATCGGATGCGGCAGGGCTTCGCCAGATCCGAACAAGAGGATCAGGCAGGTCGAGTCGACTTCACGTGGGGTAACCGCTGGGACGCGGGCTTCATGAACAATGAAGACGACGGCTGGAATTTTTCCGCCTTCCACATCTCGGGACCCAATGTCTACAACGAGACGTTGGTATCTCGCCTGAACATCTACAACGAAGACGACAATGCCGACAACGAAGACTTCATCCCGCTGGACTGGCGGAACGACGTCGGCTACGGGGAGCGATTTTACCGGCTACGGGACAGCTTGAATGCCGGGAAGTTCTCTCACCTGGAAATCAACAAGACTTGGCGGCGTGAGCCGACGCGGCTTGGTGGCATCGTCGAGCCGATGGTGGGTGTGCGGTTGTCGGACTTCACCGACTTGGCCCGCAATGACAACTACACGACCTTCCCAGTCGATACCGACCTCGACTTCGCGGTCGACTCGTCGGCGGAGTTGCTGACCAGTGAGATCGTCGAAACCAGCAACCGCATGCTGGCGCCCCAGGTTGGATTCCGCTACTACAAATACTACAGTCGCTGGACTCTCTCCACCGACTTCAAGGGATTCCTTGGTGCCAACTGGCAGAGTCAGCACAGCGCCTTCCGTCAGTTCCAGACTATCTACGACGGGATTCCTCCTGGAGTCGGCGACGACCCGATCCTCCCTGTCAGCCAGGCGGGAACCAGCTTCGCAGGTCGAAAGAATCAGGAATTTGTGATCGGTCTGGATTGGCGAGCCGAATCGGCATACCAGGTGACGCGAGCGATCGAACTGAGGATGGGATTCAACCTCCTCTACTACGGCCGAGGTATCTGGCGAGGTGCGACGCTGATCAGCGGTCAGAACCCCAACCTGAACGACCAAGAATTGGTGATGCCAGGGTTCACCTTCGGCTTCGCGATCAACCGATAACTCGACTTGATCCTGACACCGAAAAACACATCACGCGGATGAGGCAACTCATCCGCGTGTTCGTTTGATGCATCGCTTTTTTGGCTCGTTCCCGCCAGCTAGCCGGTCACGATCCAATAGGCCGTGGCTGGTTCGCCCAGTGTCCTGTTGGATCGCTGCCTCGGACGTAAACTCCCTTCTGGTTCCATTCCAGCGAAGCTCTCACATCAGCACTGCAGTATCGCAGTGTCAGTGCGCAGCGGCGCCGGTTGGACAGATTCGGATCGGATCCATGAAGCAGCAGATCGCTGTGGATGGAACACCAACCGGCAGGAACGGGATTCCAGACGACCTCGCCATACTGTTCGGCGTTGTCGATCGTCTGATTGAGCACGTTGTGATCTGCAGCCGTGCTTGGCCTGTAAGTCAGATGCCCCACATGGTGGCTGCCGGCGACAAACCGCATGCAGCCATTCTCCTGGTCAGCGTCATCGATGGCCAGCCACACCGTCAGCGCTTTGGAAGGGGTCAATGGCCAATAGCTGGCATCCTGATGCCACGCCACCCCTTTGCCATCCCCAGGCATCTTGCAGAAAAAGTGCGACCCCCACGCGATGACGTTCTCCCCCAGGAGGTCCGCTGCGTAGTCGACGATGGTTGGGTTGGTCAGGATGTCGTGAACCGGCCCATAGGCAAGGTGTGCCGAACTGATCGAGTAGCTGTTGCCGCCGGCTGCGACCACCCGCGCCAAGAGATCATCAAAGTAGGCTCGTATCTGATGGATCTGCTCCGGCTCATAGACCTTCAACGGCGCCACAAAGCCACGTTGGTTGTAGTGATCCACCTGACCGGCCGAAAGCCGTTTGGGGGTTGGATTCTTCGTGGGATAGAAGGACAGATCGCGCTGAAGGGCATCCAACTGCGATTGATCGGGGGTGATTGAGAACTTGGTATCCATCGTATTGTCTTTGCTGAAGGCATGAGAGGCGTCTGGCTGGATGGTTCGCCACCGGATCGGTGCTCCCCAGGGCCGCGAACGATCGCGCCGACTACAGATTAAAGGAAGGCTTCGGGGTCTGCAATTGCATGCCGTCACCGCCCCTTCGATCTGTCACCGTTCCGGTCCTGGTTCCTCAGGGATGGGACTGCCATGGGGATCGCGAGCACGACCATCGGTCTGCTCTTCCAATTTCCTGCGGATCTTCAGATCGGTGAAGTGCTCCAGCGCCTCGGCCCGCTCATGCAGCCGATCGGGGGAGACTCCCGGATGGGTATCGAGAAAGGTTTCCCAGAGGCGATGGCTGCGCACCAGCTCCTTCGCTCGCGCCATCCCGGAAGCGGTCAACTGCCACTGAGGGGGATCAAGCAAGGGTTCCACCAACCCTTGTCGCTCCAACCGCCTGAGAATTCGTGTCGATAAAGGATGGGGGCTTGGCGTCGAGTGGGGCTGCGGGCGGCGGCGTGAGGTCTCCTGCTGGCGATAGATTCGCGCCAGAAGGTCTTCTTCCTCCACTTTGCGACGATGACGCACCGTCCGAAGCCACCTAGCCAGCCAGCCATCGATGGGACTCAAAAGGATCGCACCCGCCAGGATCAGGCAGGCGACCACCACCATCATGCCGGCGGTGGAAGTTCCAGGAAGCTGCAATCTGCTGGGCAATTCGATCGCCAGCCAATGCCCTACGGCGGCGGATACCGCTGCCACTCCGGCAGCGATCAGCAAAATAGATGGCAAGCGATGACTGAGCAGCATGGCGGCAGCCGGCGGGATGATGAACATGCCGACCACCAGCAGATTCCCTACCGCCTGGAAACTGGCCACCGCCGTAATCGCTACCGAAGTGGCCAGCGCGTATTGCGCCACAGCGGGTGCCAGCCCCTGACTTTCGGCGTACGCTTCGTCAAAGCTGCTGACTTTCAGTTCTTTCCAGAAAAGTACAATCCAGGAGAGGTTGGCAACCAGCAATGCCGCCGCGATCCATATCGCCGTCGGCACTCGACGCCATCCACTGCTTCCTGCATCGATGGGCACCATCTCCAGGTCGCCGAAGAGCAAGCAGCCGGGATCCAGGTCGACCGAGTCGGCCAGCTGGACCATGAGGATCAGACCGGCTGCAAAAAGGCCGGTGAAAACGGTTCCGGTGGCAGCACCCTCATCGACTTTACCCAATGACCTAGCTCGGTCGGTCAGCCAGATGGTCGCCAACCCCAAGCACGCCGCCCCCAGCAGCATGGCGATCGCCTGTCGTCCACCACTCCACCAGTAAGCCAGAACGATCCCCGGCAGCACTGCGTGGCTGATCGCATCGGCGGCTAGACTCATCCGACGCAGCACCAAAAAGGTCCCAGGAAGCGCAGCAGCGATCGCGAACAGCGCGCCCGCAAGAACCACCCAGCCGTCGTATTCCCAGATCCACGGAAGGGTGCTCAACGGGAAACAAACTCCCCCTCCCATTCGCTCAGCCATCCCTTCCTCCCAACTTCCCCGCCGGTTGGCTGGATGGCGTCCCCGATTCATCCTCTGGCACAATCGGGTGCAGGCTTTCAGGCACCTCCATGGTGGAAACCCCCAACTGAGATTCCAGCCTCGCCAGCATCGTTTCATCCAACCAGTGCTCGGTGGCATCCGCCCCCCGATCGATCGCCTCAGTGGGGAGGTCTAGCAGCAGATGAAGGTAATGTTCTACGAACCGATGCTTGCGAACGGCGATGATCGCCTGCTGGATCCCCTTTGCAGTCAAGAACAGGCTGCCGTGGGGCTCCCCGATCACCAACCCTTCGCGATGCAGGCGGGAAAAGAGTGTTCGATGGTTGGCCATGCCTCGTGTCCATTGCAGGGCTGCAGCACCGGGGACTTCGGCGGAGCGGGCATGACCGACGATGGTTGGCGCCTGGCCACGTGACTCCAGGTACTCGTAGAAGTCCCGCAAAAAGTGATCGCGCCGCACCATCCACTCCAGGGCTCGATGCCTTATCCATCGCCGCGCCAGCCCGTCGTGGGTACCGAACAACAGACTGATCAAGAAAAACGCGACGCCAGTCAGCACGATCGCTGGTCCCGATGGGATTTTGTCTCCTTGATCGCTGATCCACGCCCCCACCATGCCGCTGAATCCACCAAGTCCCATCGCGATCAAGAGAAGTCGATGGAGCCGTGTGGTCCAGAAACGGGCTGCTGCTGGCGGGATCACCAGTAACGCCACCATGAGGATGGCGCCCACCGCCTGAAGGCCGACGATGATCAGGGAAATGGCCGCCATCATCAATCCAAAATCCAACCACCAGACCGACCAGCCCAGCGATGTCGCAAAGGCAGGATCGAAACAGATCAGGCCGATCGGTCGCTTCAGCAATAGCACCAGTCCGACCGAAAGAAGCGAAGCCAGCGCGATCCAGCGCCCGTCTTCGGCGACCAGTGTCGCTGTCTTACCAAAGAGAAAGCCCTCCAGCCCTGCTGCATCCCCACCCAGCCCCTGCACCCAACGCAGAAGGACGGTCCCGATGGCAAACCATCCGGTAAGCACCACCCCCATCGCAGCATCCTCCCTCAGTCGGGTGCGATTGCGGAGCAGCAGCAGCCCTAAAGCCCCGAGACCGGCACTACAGGCGGCCCCCAGCAGCAACCAAGGCAACGACTTTCCAGACCGACCACTGGCCCACAGCAGCCAGAAGGCAACCGCGATTCCAGGCAACGTCGCATGGCTGATTACATCAGCAACCAGAGCCCGTCGGCGCAACAGCAGAAAGACGCCCACCGCCCCACAGGCGGCCCCTAGCAGGCTGGTACCAAAGAGAACCCACCAGGTGTTGTAATCCAACCAACCCGTCACGGCCCCACTCCCCGCCGACGCATCGCCTCGGATAATTCGTCCAGCACCGTCAACCTCCCGCCGTAGGTCTTTTGAAGATTCTCCTTCTGAAACACTTGCTCCACCTTGCCGTAAGCGACCACGCGCATGTTGAGAAGGACAACTCGATCAAAATAGTCGGGTGCCGTGTGCAGGTCATGGTGGACCACCACCACGGTCTTGCCCTGAGATCGGAGGGAACGGAGCAATTGCATGATCGCCATCTCCGTCGCCGCGTCGACTGCCGCAAAGGGTTCATCCATCAAATAAAGGTCGCTCTGCTGCACCAAGGCTCGCGCAAGAAACGCGCGTTGCTGCTGTCCACCGGAAAGTCGCCCGATCTGTCGATCGGCATAGGCATCCATCTCCACCGCCCGTAGTGCCTCCATCGCCCGAGCCCGCTCAGTGGCTCCCGGCCGACGAAACCACCCTAGTTTTCCATAGGTACCCATCAGGACCAGATCGAGCACTGAGGTGGGGAAGTCCCAGTCGACCGACTCCCTCTGAGGCACATAGGCGACGCGCCCCCGCTGCTCGGCCAACGTCTTTCCAAAAACTCGAACCTCCCCCGATATCGGCTCAACCAGCCCAAGGATCGCGCGCAACAAGGTGCTCTTGCCAGCGCCGTTGGGCCCCACCAGACCCACCAGAGACCCAGCCGGCAGATCGAGATTGACCTCCCACAGCACAGGACGCTGCTGGTAGGCCACCGTCAGATCGCGAATCTGCAACGGAATGCTCGGGTCTAGCCGACTGACTTCTTGGTCCACCTCAACTGCCATCGCCGCTCCACCCCCGGAACCCGCCCTCGGGGACCCTTCCCCCGAGAGCACTGGTGATCGTCGTAATGTTGTGATCCCACATCCCTACGTAAGTTCCTTCATACGTTCCCTCCGGCCCCATGGCATCCGAAAAGAGCGATCCTCCCAATTGAACTCGATGACCAGCGCTGGCCGCCCCCTGCAACACCGCCTCCATCCCATCGCTCGAAACACTCGTCTCGACAAATACCGCCGGCAACCGCCGCTCCACTACCTCCCGGACCAAGCCGCGAATGCGCCGTAAGCCTGCCTCCGAGTCGGTGCTCAATCCCTGAATCCCCTCGACATGAAGGCCATATCTAGCCCCCAGATAGCCAAAGGCATCGTGGGAGGTAACCAACCAACGATGAGGCTCTGGGATCGTTGAAAAACATTCCATCGCGAAGCGGTCCAACCGCTCCAACTGCTCCCGCAATCGCCCCCATCTCTCGGTGGCGCCTTCAACCCACTCCCCCATTCGCTCGACAATCGCTTGGAGCATCGCGTCCCCCGCCAGGATCCATAGCGATAGATCCATCCAGACATGCGGATCCGGCGCCTCCGATCCCTCCGCACGCCTCAGCCGATCCTTTGGCAAGGCTTCCCCAATCGCAAAGGGCTCCCCCGCCACCCCAGATCGCTCCAGCAATTGCTGCATCCGCCCCTCTAGATGCAAACCGACATAAAAAACCAGTCTGGCCTTCAGCACACGGATGGCATCGTCGCGCGTCGGACGATAGAGGTGGGGATCAATCCCAGATCCGATCAACCCCGAAACAGCACACCCAGGGCCGGCAATCGCTCGAGCAATGTCCGTCACCATGCCCACCGTCGCCACGATCGCAGGAGTCGACGTTTCCATCGACTCCTGTGATCGACACCCACCAAGGAGCAGGGAAACTCCAGCCCCCATGAAGACGCGGCGATCACATGCCATGGCCCCGGTCGCCCCTTCCTGCCCAAGATCCATCCCTACCCCCAGGCCTCCAGAGAACCGCAAGCCGGGTCCCGATCCCACGCGGACTGAGCGGCCCCAGGATCCGACACCGCCAGCCATACCGCCGTCACCCGCGAAGTACCGTCCAGAAAAGAACGCCCACTCTCCGATGAAGAAGCCGATCTTGCGTTCTACCGATGCTGCCGCATGTACTCATAGACCGCCATCGTTGTAGCCGTGGCTACATTATAGCTTAGCGGCTTTCCGTAGACAGGAATCTCGACCACGTCATCCAACAAACGGAGCGCCCCCGCCTCGATCCCCAATCGCTCGTTGCCGATCACCAACGCGACTTTCTCGGGAAATGGATAATCAAATAGACACTTCGCCCCAGTCGCTTGCTCCAAACCGACTCGCCAATAACCCTCCCGATGCAACTCTTCCAACACCGGTTCGATCGTCCGACGCTGAACCACCTGAAGCACCTCGAGTGAATCTCGAGCAATCTCGCGGTCGATCTTCCCAGGCCCACACTGATAGAGCCGCGAAATCCCCGCACATCCGGCCAATCTCGCAATGCGACTGAGATTCACGTTGCTCCGCAACGGTGCCACGACCAAGACGATCCCCCTGGGCTGCGGCAACGCATCCGCCGGCTTATGACGAATATGCTCAAATTCGCTCATCACTCCCCCCCAAACCAACAATGCATCCCAAGAAATCAACATAACGCCGATCCCCCAGGCAAAAAACACCCTGGCAATGCCCGCAATTGCAGCACACCCCCTCGCCTGCATGCCCAATAACGTTGCAATCACCCCCGAATCAAACCGTCGCAAGAAACCAATGACTCACGCCTTGGAAAAAAGACCAAGCCCCTATGGGAAGATCTCGCACCGCTAGCATTCGAATTCGGGCGCTGGAATCGACCGCCACTTGTCGCTGCAGGTTTTCGCGTTGGCTTTCTGTCGCTTTGGCACGAGCAATGCATCTAGATGAATTGCAAAGGCTTGAAGACGAAAGGAGGCAACCCCGAAAAGAGACTCAATACAACCGAACACATGCGTGCGATTGCCGCAGATCGAGCGAGGTCTGAAAGAGGGAGAGGACTTTCAGATCGCACTGGGTCTGCGGCAATCGTCATT
>Ga0315902_10005259_pt1 | contig 18324 bp, 9 predicted proteins | sample LakEriMetagenome_9_FD_203523 | JGI IMG/M metagenome (GOLD analysis project Ga0315902, IMG submission 203523) | Freshwater fungal communities from buoy surface, Lake Erie, Ohio, United States - Buoy 12 MA117 | ecosystem: Environmental > Aquatic > Freshwater > Lake > Lake biofilm | place: USA... | reverse complement strand
GCGGAATCTGCCGTACGTACGCACCATTCCCTTTTCCGTTTCCGGAACTTCCATGGGCCAGCGCCAAACCCTTCCCGTCCTGCCACTCCGTGGCACCGTCATGTTCCCGGGCATCACCGCCCCCATCGCCGCCGGGCGGCCGGGGACGCTGCGCGCCATCGAGACCGCCCTCAAAGGGGAACGACTCGTCTTTGCCGTGGCCCAACGGGACAATACCGAGGAACCCACCCCGGAGATCCTCTTCGCGACCGGAGTGATTGCCCGGATCGGCCAGGTCCAGCGCGGGCTGGGCGGTGTCCAACTGCTGCTGCAGGGGGAGCAGCGGGCCACGGCGCTCCAGTACAGCGACCAGGACGGCTATCTGGCCGCCGTGATCGTGCCCTCGGAGGAGATGCTTCCGCTTGACGCGAGGGATCCGGCCTTCGAGGCACTGCACAAGGAGGCGCGCGAGCGGGCGGCGGAACTCGGCGAGAAGCGCGGGCTCCCGGAGGAGGTCGTGCACCAGGTGCTCGACTCCGTCGAGGACGCGGGACGCTTTGCCGACCTGGTGGCCGGCTACATCGAGCTCACCGTCCCCGAGAAGCAGGGATTGCTCGAGACCCTTTCCGTGGAAGAGCGGCTCCGCCGCGTCCTCGTGCATGTGCAGCGGCAGATCGGCCTGCTGGAAGCCCAGGAGGACATCAAGACGCAGGTGCAGGAGGAGCTGGGCGAGCGCCAGCGGGAGATGTTCCTGCGCGAGCAGCTGAAGGCCATCCAGAAGGAGCTCGGCGACGACGACTCCAGCAAGGAGATCACCGAGCTGCGCGAAAAGCTCGGCAAGCTCGAGCTGTCCAAGGAGGCGCGCGCCGAAGTGGAGCGTGAACTCGGGCGCCTCGAGCGGGCCGGGCGCGAGTCGATGGAGGCGCAGGTGATCCGCACGTATCTCGAGTGGATCGCCGAGCTCCCGTGGAACGCGCGATCGGATGACCATCTCGACCTGGCGCGTGCGGGCACGGTCCTCGACGAGGATCACTACGGCCTCAAGGACGTGAAGGATCGCGTACTCGAGTTCCTGGCCGTCCGGCAGCTGCGGGCGCAGCAGATGGCCGCCGAGGTGGCCGCCGGCACCCGGGGCCAGGCCGCGACGGAGACCCTGGTGCGCGACGACGAGATGGCGGCGGAGGCCGCGGCAGAAATCGCCGAAGGCGGACCGGTCGACGGCTCGCCCGGGGCGACCGGCGAGACCCGCGTCGTCACGGATGCCCGGGAGGCGAAGGCGCGCGCCATGGCGCGTGGGCCGATTCTCCTGTTCAACGGTCCGCCGGGGGTGGGCAAGACCAGTATCGCCAAGTCGATCGCCCGCGCCCTCGGGCGGGAGTACGTGCGCGTGGCCCTCGGCGGTGCACGCGACGAGGCGGACATCCGCGGCCACCGCCGCACCTATGTGGGCGCCATGCCCGGCCGCATCATCCAGGGGATGAAGCAGGCCGGAACGAAGAACCCGGTCTTCCTGCTCGACGAAGTCGACAAACTGGGGACGTCGTATCAGGGCGACCCATCCAGCGCCCTGCTCGAGGTGCTCGATCCGGCGCAGAACGACTCCTTCACGGATCACTATCTGGGCGTCCCCTTCGACCTGAGCGAGGTGTTGTTCATCGCCACGTCGAACTTCAGCGCGCAGATCCCCGGGCCGCTGCTCGACCGGATGGAGGTCGTCGAGTTCAGCGGCTACACGGAAAAGGAGAAGGCGGCGATCGCCACCACGTACCTCATTCCGCGACAGCTCGAGGAGTCCGGCCTGGCCGGGCGCGAACTCCGCTTCGCCGACGAGGCCGTGATGAAGGTGATCAGCGAGTACACGCGCGAGAGCGGCGTGCGGCAGCTGGAGCAGCGGCTCGGCGCCGTGGCGCGCAAGGTGGCGCGCAAGGTGGCCATGGGCGACGAGGGGGTGATCGCCGACCGCGAGATCAGCGCGGCCGAGGTGCGGGAGCTGCTCGGGCGCCCGAAGGTACATCCGGAGCGGGCCGCCGAGCACGACGAGGTCGGCATCTCCACCGGCATGTACTACACGCCGATGGGCGGTGACATCATGTTCGTCGAGGCGAGCATCCGCCGCGGGGGCGCGCGCACGCGTCCCACGGAAGACGAGGAGCAGGTGCGCGTGGGCCCCATCACGCTCATCCTCACCGGCCAACTCGGCGACGTGATGAAGGAAAGCGCCCGCGCGGCGCTCACCTACGCCACCAACAATGCGGAGGCGCTGGGGATTCCCGCCGACCGCGTGGCCACGGCCAGCGAGGCGCACATCCACGTGCCCGCCGGTGCGATCCCGAAGGACGGCCCGAGCGCCGGGATCGCGATCGCCACCGCCCTCGTGAGCGAGATGTCCAACCGCAAGGTCCGGCGTGATGTGGCCATGACCGGCGAAATCACGCTGCGCGGGCGCGTGCTCCCCATCGGGGGGGTGAAGGAAAAGGTGCTGGGCGCCCATCGCGCCGGGATCACCACGGTCATCCTGCCCAAGGCCAATGAAGCCGACCTCGAGGATGTCCCGGAGGAGGTGCGCAGCCTGCTCGCCTTCCACCCGGTGGAGACGCTCCGCGACGTCCTGCAGATCGCGCTGGCGGAGCCGGCGCGGACGGAGCCGCTCAGTACGTCGACAGCTCGCGCACGACGAAGCGCGTGAGGCGGCGGGCGAGGTCGGCCGGGGCGAGGTGGGCGTGCTGCTCGATGAACGCCGCCGCCTTCCCCTCCACCTCGCCCAGCACGGGCGCGAAATACAGCTTGCGCATCGTCTCCGCACACTGGGCCATGGCGCGCTGCAGGGCCTCCCAGCCCCGTACCGTGCGATCGGCCACCGCCATCGGGTTCGGCGACCCGGCGTAGGACTCGAGCCCCACGCGCACGACATCCCCGCCGCTGAACCCCGGCATCACGGCCGGCGGCATCGCGCAATCGATCCACCGCGCCGGAACGGGACGGGGTTGCTGGGTGATCACGGTGGAGCGACCGATGATCGGCGCCGGGACCTGCACGGCGAAGATGGCCAGATCGGCGTCGCCGAGGGCCCGGGGCAGATCCACCCAGGGGCAGACGGACATCTCGAGCGCACTCCGGTAGCGCACGGCCAGCCCGACCGCCCGCGCATCGGTCCGGTTGACCAGCTGGACGCGGACCGGGGGAAAGGCCCCGGCCGCGACCGCATCGCGCAGGGCATCGAGGAGCGTCCGCGCCAGCTCCCCCGCCCCCACCATGGCGAGGCGGACCTCGCGGCCGTGGAGGGCCGTGTGCATCTGCCGGACCTCGTCGAGCATCTCATCGGCGAGGGAGCGACAGGCGTGCCCCTCCAAGGCGAGGCGGATGTCCCGGGCGGAATCCACGACCTGCCGGAAGAGGGCATCCAGATCGCCATGTGCCGTGCCGCGGACGCGGGCATCCGCCCAAGCCCGGCGCAGCTGGGCCAGGGTGTCCGGCTCCCCGTAGCGCTGCGAGCGCATCCCGGCCGCCGAGGCCAGGAGCTGGCGCACCGCCATATCGGCGTCGCTGCGCTCCATCTGCCACGGGGTCGCCATCCCGGGGACCCGCTCCTCCTGCAAGACCTCGGAGACGAACCACTCGCCGAGCTCCTCCTCCCCCCACCAGTACAGCTCGGTGCGTTCGCAGGTGCTCAGGATGACGGCGTCGATCCCTCGGACCGCAAGCTGACCCAGGAGGGCATCCAAGCGTACCGCTCCGACCCGCAGCGACCCCACCGCCTCGGGGGCGTTGGCGTCGGCAGAAACGCCCACCATGTGAAAGGGGAGGAGGAACATGGTGCCAATATCGCGCCGCTGACGAAAAAGCACATGGGGGGTGACGGCCGACCGAGGCGGCGACGTGGCACCGCGTTCCTAGGGCGTGATGGGGCCAAGGCGGAAGAAGGACCAGGGCCAGGCGAGTGCACCGGGCTCGGTCCCGGCGAGGAAGTATTCGCGATAGCGGCGATCGGGAGGTGTCGCCTCGGAGGCGGGGCGCCCGGTCGCCCGATCCAGTTCGACGGTCGTGAGTCCGTCGGGCGGCGTCCATGGCGGCAGCGCACGATTGCCGTAGTACCGCGCCAACACGCGGCCGACCAACGGCGCGGCCATGGTGCCCCCCGCCGCCCCCGCGGCAATCGGCGCCGGCCGATCGAAGCCCAGCCAGCTCCCGATCACGAGATCGGAGGTCATCCCCACGAACCAGACGTCGGCGTTGTCGTTGGTCGTACCGGTCTTCCCGGCCACTTGCAGGGTGGACGGGAGGACGGCCCGCATGGCGGCGCCCGTCCCGCGCTCGACCGCCTCGCGCAGGATATCGCGCACGAGGAACGCGACACGCGGGTCGAGCACCGGCGTGCGTACCGCGGCCGGCGCGCTCCAGAGTGGGCGGGCGCTGCGGTCCTCGATGCGCAGCAACACGCGCGGCTCCACCGCGCTCCCGCCATTCGCGAATGGCGCATAGGCGGCAATGAAGTCGAGCGGTTGCACGGTACCGGCGCCCAGTACGCTGGCGGGCACCGACGGGATCGGCGAGCGGATGCCGCTACGCTGCGCGAGCGCCAGGATGGAATCGAGGCCGACGGTCATCGCGAGGTGGACGGCGACCGGGTTGCGGGAGCGGACCAGTGCCTCGCGCATGGTGAGCGGGCCGAGGAAGGCCCCGTCCGCATTCTCCGGGGCATACCACTGGCCGGTGACGAGCCGCAGCCGCACCGCCGTATCCGCCAGCAGCGCATTGGCGGTCAGCCCCTGCGAGAGGGCCTGGGCATAGGCGAACGGCTTGAAGCTGGACCCCGGTTGCCGCAGGCCATCCACGGCCCGGTTGAAACTCGAGCGCGCGTAGTCGCGGCCACCGACGAGCGCCCGGACGTCTCCGCTCCCCGGATCGAGCGCCACCAGAACGCCCTCCAGGCACTGCCGAGCGCCCGGTGTCTCGCGGCGGGGCAGCGGCGGGGTCGCCCCCGCGCAGCGGGCGCCACGAAACCCCGGGCGGCGCTCGATCCCCTCGATCTCCGCCTGCAGCCCCTCCTGCGCCAAACGCTGGAGCGCCGCATCGACCGTGGTCACCAACCGATAGCCCCCCTGGGTCACGGGGATCCCGATCCGTTCGGCCTGCACGCGTACCACATCGGTCACCCACGGCGCGATGGCCCGTGCGGTGAGGACGGGACGGAGCGGGTCCTGTTGGGCGCGCCGAGCCTGGGCGGGCGTCAGATATCCCTGCGCCGCCATGAGCGCCAGCACCGTGTTGCGACGCTCGAGGCTCCGCTCGGGGTGCGTGATGGGATCGTAGCGGACCGGGCTCTTCGGCATGGCCGCCAGCGTGGCCGCCTCGGCGAGGGTCAGCTCGGCCGCCCCCTTGGCGAAATACTGGCGCGCGGCCATTTCGATGCCGTAGGCGCCGCGGCCGAAGGGGATCTGATTGAGAAACGCTTCCAGGATCTGCGCCTTGGTGTAGTGGCGCTCCATCGCGCGGGCCGCCTGCTGCTCGCGGAGCTTCCGCGCCGGCGTGCGGTCGCGCCGATCGATGACATCGGGGTGCATGTTCCCGACGAGCAGCTGCGTGATGGTGCTGGCGCCGCGCAGTTCACCCTTGGTGACGGCATCCTTGAGGGCGCCCGCCACCCCCACCAGATCGACGCCATCGTGCTGGTAGAAGCGCTTATCCTCCACGGCAATGAAGGCCTGCCCCACGTACGGCGGGAGCGTGGGGAGCGGGACGCTGAGCCGCCGCTCGCGACCGATCGTCCCGAGCACGGTCCCATCCCGGGCCAGCACCAGCGTGGCCTGGGGCGGCGCGATGATGCGCCACGGCTCGCCGGTGGATGGTGTGGGGGACGACGCCGGCCGATCCTGCGCCCGGGCAGCCACGGACAGTGACAGCCCGGCGACCAGCAGGGCACGGTGAAGACGCGACATGCGCCTATGCTACACCACCCGGCCCCGAAAGTGCGACGTGACCCTCTGACCTCTCCCGAATGCCTTAGATTCCGGCATGCCTAGTGACCATCTCCGCCCGCTCACGATTGCCCTGTGTCAGTTTGCCCCGCGCAAGGGGGACACCGCCGGCAACCTCGCCCGGCTGGGACGCCTCTGTGCCCAGGCGGCTACCTGTGATCCGCGTCCGCAGGTGATCCACTTCCCGGAGACGGCCCTCTCCGGATACTTCGTGGAAGGCGCCGTGCGCGACGTCGCCGTCACCGCCGGCGCGTTCGCCAATGACCTCGACGAGGCCTACCGCACGGCCTGCGCGGCGGCCGGCCTCACCCCGCCCGCGCTCGACGTGGTGGTGGGCTTCTACGAGCGGTGGCGTGACACGCTGCACAACAGTGCCGCATACCTCACGATCGGCCTCGATGACGGGCCGCCCGTGTTGCGCCACGTGCACCGCAAGAATTTTCTTCCCACCTACGGCATGTTCGACGAGGAACGGTTCGTGGAGCGCGGGACCGAGCTGCGCGCCTTCGAAACGCCGTGGGGGCGGGCGGCGCTCCTCGTGTGCGAGGACGCCTGGCACTCCATCACCGGGACGATCGCGGCCCTCGATGGCGCCCAGGTGCTCTTCGTCTCCGCCGCCGCCGTGGCGCGCGGCGTGGCCGGACGGGATGATGGCCGCGACGGGCCCGGCAATGCGGCCCGCTGGGAGCGCCTCGTGCGGGAAATCGCCGACGAGCATGGGGTCTTCGTCTGTCTGGCCAATCTCGTGGGGACCGAGGGCGGGAAACGCTTCTTCGGGGGGTCGCAACTGATTGGCCCGGCCGGTGACGTGCGCGGCAGCGCCCCTCAGTGGAACGAGAGTCTGTGCGTCATCACGGTCGACCTCGATGACCTTGTCCGCGCGCGCTCCGACAGCCCGCTGCTGAGCGATCTGCGCGTCGCCCTGCCCCACGTCCTCGAGAATGTCCGCCGCGTGGTGGACGGGACCCCGTCGGTGCTCCGCTACGATGGCGCCGAACCGGCGGCCGCCGACCTGCTGCACACCTCACGCGGCTTTCACACGGGCGAGTTCCCGGTCCCGTCGCTGCAGGAGCTCGAGGAGCCGCCGCCGGTGGTGCACGGGCTCCCCGAGCAGGTCCCGGTGACGCAGCTCCGGCTCCGCGATCATGGCGGCCCGCCGTCGCTCACGCTCGATGCGGCGCTCACCACCGACTGGCTCACCGGATTCCTTCGGGAAGAGCTGCGCCGCCGCGGCTACGGCAAGGCACTCATTGGCGTCTCCGGGGGCGTCGACTCCGCCGTCTCGGCCTTCCTGGCCGTGCGGGCGCTGGGCGCCGAGCACGTCATCGGCGTCCGCCTCCCGTATCGCACCTCCAGCCCGGAGTCGCTCGCACACGCCCAGCTGGTGATCGATGCGCTCGGCATTGACTCCCGCACGATCGACATCTCCGCGGCCGTGGATGGCTATCTGGCGCACGAACCCGACGCGGACGCGGGGCGCCGCGGGAACGTGATGTCGCGCCAGCGGATGATCGCGCTCTTCGATCTGTCGGCCCGATACCGCGCCCTGCCGATCGGTACCGGCAACAAGACGGAGCGGCTCTTCGGCTACTTCACGTGGCATGGGGATGATTCGCCGCCGGTCAACCCGCTTGGCGACCTGTACAAGACGCAGGTGTGGCAGTTGGCACGCCATCTGGGCGTGCCGGACGTGATCATCGACAAGCCGCCCACGGCCGACCTGATCGTTGGCCAGACGGACGAAGGCGATCTCGGCATCAGCTACGCGCGCGCCGACCACATCCTCAACGCCCTGTTGCACGGGTTCTCTCAGGATGCCGTCCGCGCCCGCGGCTTCACCGTCGACGAGATCACCCGCGTGGCGGAGCGGCTCGAAGCCACCCACTGGAAGCGGCGACCACCGGCCACTGCCCTGCTCAGCCAGTCGGCGATCGGCGAGTCGTACCTCCGGCCGGTGGATTACTGAGGCACCACCCGCTCCCTGCCCCCTGATCCCCCTTCGACCTGCTGCCCGGGTGTACGGGAGCCGGTGGAAGGTGGATCAGGGAGCAGAGGCCGGGTCTGGTCAGTCCTCTGCGTAGAGGGTGGCCGGATCCGCCGTCGCCATGGTTTCGCAGAAGGTGGCAATCCGATCCACCGCCTGCGCCATGAACTGCGCCCCCGCCTCCGCGGTCGCGGCACGCGGATCCCCCACGCCGGTATCGTCCGTGACCTGCGTCCAGCGCCGCGGGAGCCACGCCCAGCCGCGCCGGACGCCCTCGAACGCGCTGGCACGCGCGGCCCCCGCACCCCACGTCCTCCGGTCTGCGGCCACCAGCCCAGGCGCCACATGCAGCAGGGCTGCCGTCTCGAGTTCGCCGGCGTGATCGCCCGGCTCCAGGAAGACCGCCGGATCACCCGCTTGCCACCAGTTCACGATCGAGAGGATCACTGGCGTCTCGGGCTGCAGCTCGCGCACCAACGCGCGCAGTTCATTGCCGCCATGGGCGTTGAGGAGGACCAGCGCCCGGACACCATGCGGGGCCACGCTGCGCACCACATCGCGCAGCAGCGCCAGCTGGGTGGTCGGCATCACGTTGATCGTGAACGGCAGATCCAACTGCGTGGTGTTCACGCCGAAGGGGAGCACCGGCAGGGCGGCCACGCGCACGCCGCGCCCGAGGCAGACCGTCGCGACGCGTGCCGCCACTTCGCGGGCGAGGATCGTGTCGGTGCCATACGGGAGATGCGTGTTGTGCGGTTCGGTGGCGCCGAAGGGGAGGAGGGCCACCGGCCACGTCCCCTCGCGCATCACCGGCCACGGCTGCTCCTCGACCACCCCGGGGCGCGGGGCTGCGGCCGGGCCGTCAGGCACGCGGCGCGGTGGCGAGCTTGTCCTGCACGCGTCGGAGCAATCCATCAGCCGTGAACGGCTTCTCGATCAGCTCCGACCCCTCCTGCGACAGGCGCTCGAGGAGCTCCGGATCATCGACATGGCCGCTCATGTACATCACGTGAATCCCCCGCCGCAGGGCGCGCACGCGCGCAGCCGTCTCGGGGCCATCCATGCCGGGCATCTGGATGTCGGAGAGCAGCAGGTCGATCGGCTCATCGGTCTTGGCGGCAATTTCGAGCGCTTCGCTGCCGAAGCGGGCCTCGAGCACCGTGAGTCCGGCCTTGGCCAGGATGCGGCTCGTGACGCGTCGGACGAAATCCTCATCGTCGACCAGCAGGATGCGCGCGGGGCGCGTCATGAGACGGAGCGCGGGCATCGACGTGGTCACGACGCCGGCCTGCTTGGGCGGCGCAGCGAGCGGGAGCAGGAGGTGGAAGGTGGTGCCCTGCCCCTCCACCGAACGGACACGGATCGCGCCTCCGGCCTGATTGACGATGGACGCCACCGTGGCAAGGCCAAGGCCGGTCCCCTTCCCCACGCCCTTCGTGGTAAAGAAGGCCTCGAAGATCCGCGACAGGACCTCCGGGGGCATGCCGGTCCCCGAGTCGATCACCTCGATCTGGGCGTACGAGGCCTCCGCCAGCCCGGTCGCCTGGCGATCCTCCGCCGAGATTGGTGCGACGATGGTGCGAATGGTGAGGCTCCCCTCGCCCGGCATCGCATCGCGGGCGTTGGCCGCCAGATTGAGCAGCACCTGATCGAGCGCCCCGGACTCCATGCTCACATGGGCCCCCTTCGCGGTCAGCTCCATGCGCAAGGCGATGCGCTCGGGGAGCAGCCGCTTCACGAGCCGCGCCGTACCATCCACCGCCGAGTCGAGGGCGAACGAGACCGGCGTGCCATCCGAGCGCCGCGTGAAGGAGAGCAGCTGACGCGTGAGGTCGGTGCCTCGACGCACGGCCAACAGCAGCTCATCGATCAGGGCGCGCGCATCGGGCGTCTGACTGCTATCCGAGCGCAGCAGATCCCCGATGCCGCGGACCACGGTGAGCAGGTTGTTGAAGTCGTGCGCCACACCACCGGCCAGGCGCCCGGCCACCTCCAGCTTCTGCGACTGGCGCAGCTGGTCCTCCACCTCGCGCAGCCCGGTAAGGTTGACACCGGCCCCGATCACCTGTGACACGACGCCATCGGCATCCCGGATGGGCGCGACGGTCATGTGCAGCGCCCGCCGCCCCTTCTTGAAGGTCAGCGTCTCGTCGTACTCCACCGTGGCCGCCGTCGTGGCGGCCTCGTGCACGGCCTTGAGCCGCGCGTCGGAAGCCGCCGGGTCGATGCCGCGCCGCGCGCCATACTCCGTCACGCTGCGGCCGATCATCCATTCGCGGAGTTCCGGATTGCGCTCGGCCGCCGGATTCACGTACTCGAACATCCCGTGCGGCGAGAGCACCGTGAGCGGAATGGGCAGCTGATCGAGGATGCGCTCGTAGAACTCCTTGAGACGGCTCACCTCGGCCGTGCGCTCGCGTACGCGCTCGAGGAGCCGCAGCCCCTCGATGCGCGGCGCCGCGAGCTGGGCGATCGCCATGAACACCTGGAGGTGCCGCTTCGTGAAGAAGCCGACCTGGCTATGCTCGCTGTCGATCACCCCTACCAGCGCGCCATCGACCGTGAGCGGAACGGCGAGTTCGGAAGCGCCCGGGTTCACGTCGGGGATGTAGTCGGGATGCTCGCGGACATCCGGTACGAGGGCCGCCTCTCCGGTCGCGGCGACGCGGCCGACAATCCCCCGCCCGATGGGAATCTCCATCGGGTTCTTGATCTGATGCCCCTGCGGATTCTTCGGACCGTAGGCGGCGGCCTGCACGCACACCCCGCGCTCCTGATCCACCAGATAGATCACGCAGTCTTCCAGCTGCATCGTGCCCAGCGCTTCACGCGCGACCGCCCAGAGCACCTCCGGAAGCGTCTTGGCCTCCTCGAGGCCCATGGCCAGACGCGCGAACGGCGTCAGCTCCATCGTGGAAACGACGGGACGGCGCGGGGTCGGGGCGCCACCGGGCATGCCGTTGGGACCAGTCATGACAGAAAAGGTACACGCCGCCACCAGCGGCCGCGATGCGGCCGGCCGGCAGCGTGGAGGATCATCCCGTCACCTCATCGGGTGGTCAGGCCGCCCAGGCGAGCGGCGAAGGGTCCGCGAACGCCAGACTCACCGCCCGCCGGGCCCCCCGCTTGAGCGCCCGGTGCACATGCCGGGCATGCCGCACGAAGTTGACGCCCGCCCACGGGTGCCGGGCGAAGAACTCGAACGGGAGCTGGTCCCCCTTGAGCCGATTGCACGGCCCGCATGCGGCCACCACGTTGCCCGGATCATGCTGGCCGCCGTGGGCCCGCGGCATCACGTGATCCAGCGTGACCGTGCGCCCGTCCAGACGGGTGGCGCAGTAGGCACATCGCTGACCGCAGTCGCGGAGTGCCCCGTGCCGGAGGGCACGCTTGAAGGCGAGAGACCAACCGGGCGCCAAGCCAGTAGGCGTCAGGCGCGCGCGAGACCGACCACGAGTGGAGCGCATCATCCTCCAGGAATACCGGGTGGACTTGTCTGCTGCACTGTGCGCGACGATACGATCACGTTCCTGCTCTCGTCAAGAGCCCCCACCGCTCGACTGGGCGCCGGAGCGGCCGCGAAACACGGCCGTTACGCGGGACCGCCGAGCGGCGCCGCGATCACCGGTGGGAGGCCAACGGATCGCGGAGCATGCTCCCGACCCGGGCCGCCATCGCATCGAGCTGCTGCCGGTTGGGCATCTCGGAGCCCGGGAACGGCAGGGGTACATCGAACCCGTCCCCGTCGCGGCGGGGGATCAGGTGAATGTGATAGTGCATCACGTTCTGGCCGGCCGCGTGCCCGGAATTCACCACGATGTTCATGTCGCTCGCGCCAGCCGCGGTCTGCACCACCGGGATCAGCCGCGTCGCTACTTGATAGAGGTGCAGCCCGACGTCTCCCGGAATGTCCTGCAACGTCTCGTAGTGCTCCCGGGGGACGACCAGCACATGACCCGGGTTGACCGGCTGGATGTCCAGAAACGCGATGGCTGTGGCGTCCTCATAGCAGATCGAGACCTCGGCCGCACCGCGGATCAGGTCGCAGAAAATGCAGTGGCCGGTGCTGGGGAGAGTGGGGGCCGTGGGTGCGTGCATGGGAAACCGGTGGGGGTGGGCGCTTCGGCCAACCTGCGTCCGATGACGCAGCGCGGCAAGCGGCCACGACCCGACGACGCGGTCCCGGGCGCCCTGTCTGGTCCCGTACCGTCGACTACCTTTACGGCCATCGGCTTCTCCCCTGCTCCCCCGAGATCGCGATGGCCACCACCACCCGTCCGACCCGCGCCCGCCACAGCCCGGCGTCCAGTGCCTCCCCGCTGGAGGCGACCCACGGGCTGACCCGCGAACAGCTGCTGCACGCGTATCGCGTGATGTACCTCTCGCGGCGGCTCGACGACAAGGAGATCCAGCTCAAGCGGCAGAACCGGATCTTCTTCCAGATCAGCGGCGCCGGTCATGAGGCGGTCACGGCGGCCGCCGGCTACGTCCTCCGCGCGGCCCACGACTGGTTCTACCTCTATTACCGCGACCGGGCCCTTGCCCTGCAGCTGGGGATCACCCCGGCGGAGATGCTCTACAGCGCAGTCGGCGCGGCGTGTGACCCCAACTCGGGGGGACGGCAGATGCCGAGCCACTGGGGCAACAAGGCGCTGCATGTCGTCTCCTGCTCGTCGCCCACCGGCACCCAGTTCCTGCAGGCGGTAGGGTGCGCCGAAGGGAGCGTGCGGGCCACCGCCCTCGGCCTCGGCGACGGCGCGCCGGGCGATGAAGTCACCCTGGTCACCACCGGGGATGGGACGACGAGTCAGGGCGAATTCTGGGAGTCGCTGAACACGGCCGCCAACCTCAAGTTGCCGATCGTCTACCTCGTGCAGGACAATGGCTATGCGATCTCGGTCCCCGTCGAGGTGAATACGGCGGGAGGCTCGATCTCGAAGCTGGTGACCGGCTTCCCGGGTCTCTATATCCAGGAGGTTGACGGCTGCGACTTCCTGGCGTCGTATGACGCGCTCCACCGGGCGGTCGCATACGCCCGCGAACGGCGCGGGCCGGCCCTGGTGCACGCCAAGGTCATCCGGCCCTACTCGCACTCGCTGTCCGACGACGAGGTGTTCTATCGCCCCGCCGCCGAGCGCGAGGCCGATGCCGCGCGGGATCCGCTCCGGACCTTCCCGCAGGTCCTGCTGGAGAGCGGGCTGGCCACGGAAGCGGAGCTGCAGACCATCCGGGATGCTGCGGATGCCGAGATCCTCGCCGCCACCGATGATGCGCTGGCGCAGCCGCAACCCACGCCCGAATCGGTGCACTTCGGCCTGTACTCTCCCGAGGTCGATCCCACGGCGGAGCCGTTCGACACGGAGGACGATCCGCACGCCGCCGGTACGCCGACCACCATGGTCGACCTGCTCAACAGCTGCCTCCGGGACGAAATGGCGCGTGACCCGCGCCTGCTCGTCTTTGGTCAGGATGTGGCCGATGTCTCGCGCGAGGAGCATCTCGGCCAGGTGAAGGGGAAGGGCGGCGTCTTCAAGGTCACGCATGGACTGCAGGCGTCGTTCGGCAGTCAGCGCGTGTACAACGCCCCGCTCGCGGAGGCGAACATCGTGGGCCGAGCCATCGGGCTGGCGCATCGAGGCTTCAAGCCGGTCGTGGAGGTCCAGTTCTTCGACTACATCTGGACCGCGTACATGCAGATCCGCGATGAGTTGGCCACCATGCGCTGGCGTTCGAACAACATGTTCAGCGCGCCGGTGGTCATCCGCACCACCTATGGGGCCTACATCCGCGGCGGCATCTATCACTCGCAGACCGGCGCGTCACTCTTCACGGCGAACCCGGGGCTGCGCGTCGTCTGCCCCAGTACGGCGCTCGACGCGGCAGGCCTGCTGCGCACCGCCATCCGCTGCGACGACCCGGTGCTCTTCCTCGAGCACAAGCACCTCTACCGCCAGACCTACAACAAGGCGGCCTATCCCGGGCCGAACTTCATGATCCCCTTCGGCAAGGCCCGCGTGGTCCGCCCGGGGACCGACGTGACGCTCGTGACCTATGGCGCCACCGTGCAGCGGGCCCTCGTGGCCGCCACGCAAATGGCCGATGAGGGCGGACCCGATGTGGAGGTGATCGACCTCCGCACCCTCTCCCCGTGGGATGCCGAGACGGTGTTTGCCTCCGTCCGGCGCACCAGCCGGGTCATCGTGGCCACCGAAGATGTGGGGTCCTGGGGGTACGGCGCCGAGATCGCCGCCCGCATTGCCGACGAATGCTTCGGCTGGCTCGATGCACCGGTGCGGCGGATTGCCAGCGTGGACACCTGGGTCGGCTACGCGCCCAGCCTCGAGGACGCGACCCTGCCCCAGGTGGAGACCTTCCGGCAGGCGTATCAGGAGATCGTCGCCTACTGACTGGCGGCGAGCGGGCGAGGCGGGGGAGCGGGGCGCGCCACTGGTAGCCATGACGCGTCCCGGGCGCGATCCTACGGTCGTGCCATCTCACCCGGGAGTGTTCATGCTGCGTCACCTGTCCGTGCATCGTGTGTTCGTCTGGCCCCGTCGGACGCCGGCCTTGGCGATCGGGGCGTTTCTGCTGGCAATGGAAGCCCCGGCCGCCCTGTCCGGCCAGGGCGCCGGCCAACCCACGCCGCGCCCCATCACGGCGGCCGACATCGCCGCCTGGAAATCCATCCGCGGCGGTACGCTCTCCGACGACGGCCGCTGGTTCGCCTATCTCGTCGCCCCGAATGAAGGGGACGCCGAGGTGGTGGTGCGAGAGACGACGGCCGACGGAACGATCCATCGGTTTCCCGTGGGGGAGGCACCGGCGGCGGCGGGCGGGCCGGGGAGCGGGGGCATGGGGCTCCCCGGACTGCAGCTGTCGGCGGATGGGCGGTGGGTCGCGCTGCTGGTGTATCCCAAGGCGGCCGAGCAGAAGCGTCTGCGGCAACAGCGCCGTCCGGTCCACGCCAAGGCGTTGGTCGTGAACCTCAGCACCGGCGAGCGGCGGGAGTTCGAACGGGTTCGCCGCATGGCCTTCGGCGGTGATCGCCCGCGCTGGCTGGCGCTCCAGCTGGCCCCGCCCGACGCGGCCGGTAGCGGCGCGGGCGGTGGAGCCGGCGGTGGTCCGGCGCCCGGGGCCCCCGGCATGGGCGGCAACCCGGCCGGGGGTGGTAGCGGCCGCGTGGAAGGGACCGATCTGCTGCTGCATGAGCTTGGCACCCCGACGGTGTTCAACATCGGCAACGTGGCCGACTTCGCCGTTGAGGAGCGCGGACGGTGGCTGGCCTACGCCGTGGACGCCCGCGACCAGGCGGGGAACGGGGTGCAAGTGCGCGATCTCCGCTCCGGTGTGGTGCAGGTGCTTGATGGCGGCAAGGCGCTCTATCGCCGGCTGGGGTGGAGCGACCTGCGGACCCGCGACTCACTGCCGGCGCTCGCCTTCCTCAAGGGCACCTTGGATAGTGCCGCCACCGATACCACCTGGAGCGCGATCGGGGTAGCCGAGCTGGGCGCCCCGGCCACGCGTCGCGCGGTGGTGGGACTCGAGAACCCCAAGGCGCTGCCGGCAGGGCTCGAGGTGAGTCCGGAGCGGGCGCCGCGATGGACCCGTACAGGCGACGCGCTCCTCATCGGGCTGCGCGTGGCCACGCCGCCCGTCCCCAAGGGCGAGCAACTGGAAGACGACGAGCGCCCCACGCTGATCCTCTGGCATCATCAGGATCCGCGGTTGCAGTCGATGCAGCTGGTGCAGGAGCAGGCCGATCGCGGCTTCTCGTTTCTGGCGCGCTACACGCCCGCCCCTGAAGCGCTCGTCCAGCTGACCGATGCCACGGTGCGTACCGGGACGCTGAGCGGTGACGACCGGGTCCTGCTCGGCAGTGACAATCAGCGGTACGAACGCCAGAACGGGCTCGACGGCATCCAGCGGCGCGACCTCTACGTGGTGGATGGGCGCACCGGGGAGCGCGCGCTGGTGAAGCGCGAGCTGCGCGCCACCGCCCAGCTGGCGCCTGACGGCCGGTCGGTCCTCTACTGGGATGACGGGCACTGGCACGTCTACTCGGTGGCCGCCAAATCGACGGTCGCCATTACCCGCGGGGCCCCGATCTCCTTCGTGGACACGGAGGACGACCACAATGTGGATCGCCCGCCGACGCAGGTGATCGGCTGGAGTGCCGACGGGCAATTCGTGCTGCTGCAGGACAACTACGATGTGTGGCGCGTGGCGACGGACGGAGGAAGCTGGGTGAACCTCACCGGCAACGGGCGCTCGGCCCGCATCCGCTACAGCCGCCGCTTGATGACCGATCCGCGCGAGCGGGATCGCGACGGCGCGATCGATCTCGCCCGGCCGATCTACCTGATGGCCATGGAGGACCGCACCAAGCGGGAAGCCATGGTGCGCGTTGACCCGGCCAAGGGGCGGGTCGCCGGGGCCGTGACCGTGGTCTCGGGGTGGCGCTCGGCCCGCATGGCGCCGATGAAGGCGCGTATGGCCGACGTGTGGGTCGCGTCCATCCAGACGAGCACCCGCTTTCCGGACTGGTGGCGGGTGGGCTTCGGCACCGGCGCCCTCACCGATTCGGTCCGGCTGTCCGATGCCAACCCCAACCGGAACGGCGTGGCCTGGTCGGCCGGGTCCCGGCTCGTGTCGTACGTGACCGAGAAGGGCGACTCGCTGCAGGGTGCCCTCTATCTGCCGGCCGGCTATCAGGAAGGGAAATCGTATCCCACGCTCACCTTCATCTACGAGCGGCAGTCGGACAACCTGAACAGCTTCTACAGCCCCACCTACTCCAGCTCCCCGAACGCCCTGATCGGCGTGCACACGTCACGCGGCTATGCGGTGTTCCTGCCGGACATCGTCTACAAGCTGAACGACCCCGGCATGAGCGCGGTGTGGAGCGTGGTCCCGGCCGTGAAGGCCGCCATCCGCACCGGGATCGTGGATTCGGCACGTGTCGGCCTCCACGGCCATTCCTGGGGGGGCTACCAGACGTCCTTCCTGGTGACCCAGACGAATCTCTTCAAGAGCGCCGTGGCCGGTGCGCCGCTCACCGACATGGTGAGCATGTACAGCTCCGTCTACTGGAACACCGGGAGCGCCAACCAGGGAATCTTCCAGAGCTCGCAGGGGCGCTTCAAGGGGAACTTCCTGGACCACAAGGACGCCTATGAGCGCAATTCCCCCAACCGCTTCGCCGACCGGGTCAAGACGCCGCTCATGATCCTGCACGACGACAAGGATGGGGCCGTCGACTTCAACCAGGGGATCACGTTTTTCAACACGCTGCGCCAGTTGAACAAGGATGTGATCCTGCTGGAGTATGTCGGCGAGAACCACGGACTGAGCCAGCTGCGCAACCGGCGCGATTATTCGCAGCGCCTCCTCGAGTATTGGGACAGCTATCTCAAGGGGGCGCCAGCCCCCGAGTGGCTGGCCAAGGGCATTCCGCGAATCCGAATGGACGAGCACCTGCGCGAGCAGGAGAAGAAGCGGACGGCGGGCAAGACGGCGATGTGAAGTCTGGACCCGCCTCCCGCTGTCGCCTTGGCGCACAATATCGCGCCATCATCCGGGCGGCAGCGGGGTCGGCGGGATTTCGATGGCGCGGGAATCCGCGAGGTCGCGCAAGTCCCTTGACCGCCACGGACTTTTACCGAACTTTGACCATCCTTGCTCGCCCGCACATGTGGGACGCGGCAAGCCTCTTGTAGGTGCGACGGCGTGTCTGCCCTGTGCACCCCCGTTTCGACACCCGTGCCGGGCTCGCCGCGCACGGGTGTCGCCTCCTCAGGATCCCGCATGAGCCTCACCGTCGCCTCACGTACCATGGAAGTGCGCTCCACCTTTGGCAGCTACGACGCCGCCGGCGTCCGTCCCCTCACCGACGTCGTCAAGCGAGACGGGCGACGCGCCCCGTGGGATCCGGAGCGCATCACGCGCGCGATCGCGCTCGCCTTCCATGCCTCGCGGCATGACGACGCGCCGAACCCGCACGCCAGCGACGCGGCCCACCGCTTCGGCCTCGGCTTCACCGACTTTGCCGACGTGTGTGCCATCACGCAGCTCGTGGTCAACGCCGTGGAGCGCAAGGCGCAGGATCGCGAGCCCACGGTCGAAGAGATCCAGGACATCGTCGAGATGATGATCGCCGCGCGCGGCCACTGGGATGTCGCGAAGCGCTACGTCATCTACCGCGCGCAGCGCGCGCAGGTGCGTCTGGCCGCGCACGAGGAGAACGGCCTGCAGGACTACATCTTCCTGTCGCGCTACTCGCGCTACCGGGACGACCTCGGGCGTCGCGAAACGCCGGGCGAGGCCTTCACCCGGGTCATGGACATGCATCGCGCCCATTTCGCCGACCGGCTCGACCAGCCGGTGACC
>Ga0315902_10005258_pt1 | contig 18328 bp, 21 predicted proteins | sample LakEriMetagenome_9_FD_203523 | JGI IMG/M metagenome (GOLD analysis project Ga0315902, IMG submission 203523) | Freshwater fungal communities from buoy surface, Lake Erie, Ohio, United States - Buoy 12 MA117 | ecosystem: Environmental > Aquatic > Freshwater > Lake > Lake biofilm | place: USA... | reverse complement strand
GCTTATCGCCAGAATTTGGTTGATGGCTTGAATTGGTGGTATTAGGGTAAATGTGCTTGTGAGCTAATTATTACAAGGCTGCCATAAAAAAACTGCCACACATGTTGGTGGCAGGTACGGTAAAGATTTGATGATTACTCACTAAAACTATTATTGCATTGCTGTCGTGTGCAATAGCCTAATCTTGGAAGCGGGCAATTGATGTTTGAGCAGACGACGACAACTTCAAAATTGCCGTCATTATTATCTGGCATGCCTGAACCGTTTCTAGTTTTGGTTTTTGCCATAACTTATATTTCCCTCTTGTCTTAAAATGATTGAAACTGATTTAATAAGGACTCGTCAATTTTTTTATGTCTTGCCGATTTGCTTGAAAAATTTTTACTTCTTTTTATCAGAGTTTTAACCCCTAAAATATGCTAATAGAAACCAATTCAACTGAAAACATCAAACAACAACTTTTATACGAAGTCAATAAAATTCCTGCTGGGAAAGTTTTAAGTTATGGGGAAATTGGGGCTAGGGTGGGTATTTCTGGCTGGATTGCTGGAAGAATATTATCCGGAATGACTGAAGAAGAAATGAAACAATACGCTTGGCAAAGGGTAGTGAATAAACAAGGCTATATTTCGGCTTTAAAGCTTGGTTTTAAGGGAAATTTACAAATAGAACTTTTGCGAGCCGAAGGTATTGAAATTCCAGATTCTACTATAGATATGGGAAAGTATTTGTGGCGGGAAGAGGCTGTTGTTAAAAGTATTTCTAGCATTTAGTTTTATTTTGTTACCAGCTAATATCAAAATATTCCAGACAGTCATTTTGACAAAAGCGTTATTTTATGGTTTGTCTGAAATTGAAGAGTTAGTTTGAAGGATTTCGAATGAAAGTTAAAATGCAAAAAACTGCCATTTCTAATTGTGGCAAAGAACTTTCAATTTGCAGTGGATATTTAGCTTTAATTGAAAATCAAAGTATTGACCATTTGATTAATAAGCAAGGTAGTCTGCCAAACCTGTTGGCGGTAATGTTCAAGCTGCGAGATGATAAATCAGGTATTAATTTCGTTGATGACTTCTCTTTTACAGTAGTTATTAACCAAGTAAAATACAGGATCTTCCTGGAAATCGGAAATTCTGATTGGCAATATGAAAGGATTGCCCCGTCAAAATTATCAACTGAAGAATTATCCACTTCAGCTTGTATGTAAAAATTTTAAGAGTTCTGGTTATTCTAGAGCTCTTAATTTTTTGGTCGAAAAACTCTAGTCGATTGTCTGGATATTGGCCACTCCGTGTTTTAGATCCTGAAATAAATTCAGGATTGTAGCGGAGACTCCCAGTCTCCAAATTCAACCTAAATTTTGTGTCTTAGGATAATTTCAGATTTTTTTACTGCTGATTGCATGTTTACGAAGGCTTCGTAAGGGGAGGTGAAGTTTATTTTTTCTTTTCCTGTATAGTTTTCGGGTTTTAAGTAAAATAGAAAGTCGTCGTTTTGTAAGGCGGCGAAGTTATAGAAAAGTTCTTGGCTAAACGGTGATGGGTTTTGGCTGTGTTCGCTTAAAATAACTGTGCTTCCATAAGCCCATAAACGAATAATCGCTCTGGCCATTGGGGTGAATAGGGCAAGTGAATATCCGTCGTTTAATCTTACTTTGTTGGAACTATTTAATCTGGTAATTTTTGGCCTTAAAATAGCAGCAGTACTGGCTAAACCTAGTTTCATGTTTAAAGATTTTATAATTAAATCTAAGGACTTTTTTCCTAAGCTTAGGCTATTAATATCAAAGAATTGATTATCTGGTTCGAAATAAAAATTACATTCTTGATCCAAATTAGAGTTTATCCAGCTAGCTTTTTTGCCTTCAAATCTTCGAAGCTCGGATAGCTTTAAACTAAATTCAATTTGCCTGTCACCTTTTTGCCTGCATAAAAAAGCGGTTATTTTTGTGGCTTCAGTAATTCTTTCCAGCTCTAATTCCCTGAATAATTGTGGAATGAACACCATTTCAGCCTCTAGGTCTAGATGATATTGAATAGTTTTAATAGAGTTAATAACAGTGGCAGACCACCAAGCTGAATTATATAAACTTGTAACTGCATTTCCATAAAAAGCATTGGCAACCAAGGTTATTTGCTTGGATTCAGCAAGTTTTTTTATCTTTTTAATAATACTTGGTCTAAGTTCTGAAGCAGATTGAATGAAGTTCCCAGTAATAATTAAATTGGCCTCAAATTTCTGTTGAATTAAAAAATCTATAATTGGCTCGAACTTTTCTTCCAAATCTTGTTTAAATATTTTTTTGCTAAGTTCAATATCCACAAAGTTGCTATCTGGATTGTTTAAAATATCCAGCAACGGTTCAATTTTATAGTGATCCAACTTGGAGAAATACAAACTTATATTTTTTACATTATTCATATACTAATTATTTTTCTTCTCATCAATTATTTTAATAAGATAATTTGTTAGGTTTTTAATCTGATCAGCCCAGGAATGCTTGGAAAGGTCTTCTTCTTGTTTCTTTAGCAAGTCATCTTTGGCAGTTTTATTTCCTAAATAAAATAATATTTGTTGGGTAAAAGCCTGGGTGTCGTAGTAATCAAAAGTTGGTGTGGAAGGAATGATTCCAATAAAACCAGAAGTATTTGAGGCTATAACTGGCAATTTAGAACGAATGGCTTCAAGGGCAGTTAAACCAAATGGTTCACTTGGGCTTGGCATTACAAATAAATCGCAACTGGCGTAAAGTCTTTTTTTATCTTCATTTCCAAGCCAACCGGTAAATAAAATATTTTTTTCTAATTCTTTTTCAGCTACGGCAAGAATTGTAGGGCCCATTTTGGCTCCGTCTCCTGCAATTATGAACTTTACCTGTGGATCAACTTGAATTACCTTAGAAGCAGTTTCCAGCAAAAAAGATATTCCCTTTTGGTTTTCCATTCTGCCAATGAACAAAACATTTTTACCTTTTTCTAAATCGGGGATATCTAAATGAATAGGGGTGAAGTCTAAATCGTTGTAGATAACTTGAATTTTAGAGTTAGGTATATTGCAGAAATTGTGCAGCATTTTTTTAGAGATCTCGGAAATGGCTACAATTCCATCAGCCTTGATGTATGTATCGCGTTCCATGTTGGCAATAATTCTGGCTGAGCCGCCAAATTTACCAATGTTTCTATCAAACTCAGTGGCGTTGATATAGAAAACGAAAGGAATGTTGCTTGTATTCCTTAATTGAATAAACGCAGGAATTGTTTCCCAATCCATGCCAATTACAATATCAAATTTATTCTTTTTTACCAATTTTTCCACAGCCAAGCCAAAGGCTTTAGTTATGATGGGTGTAGAGTTTGGATACAAATTAATTTTCTTTTTCTTGGCTTGCGTACTTGAAAACAAGTCTGGCCAAGTTTTGTTTTGGGTTGTGCCCTTGGGCCTAAAATATTCCAGCTTAAAGTCTAGATTTTTTATAGTTAAACCTTCTTTAGCAAATTGTTTTAATTCAGAAGCTAAATCTATGGCTTTTACATCTTTTTTCATTTCTGAAGGAATGTAGGGGCAAGCTACGGTAACAGTGTGTCCTTGATTTTGTAATTCCGCGGTAACATGTTTGGCCAAAAAACCCAAACCACCAGCAAACATGGGGTAAAGCTCCCAACTAAGGATAAGTATATTCAATTTCTTATCGTGCATTATATCTTATTTAGCCATGCAAAAATGATATGGTCAAGCCATAAAATTGATGTAGAGGCGACGACCGCGTCGCCATAAAGCCGCTAAAGCCATAATTACACAAAACCCAATTCTCTTCTACTAATGGGCTGTGACGAAGTCACGGGGTTATTTGCCGTTTTGCCATGGCGATCCGCGATCGCCGCTACGGTGGCTCGTAAACTTCGCCGCTACTTTGCTATTTGGAAATATTTTCTGGAATTGAAGCCTTCGAAAAGGAAAATTGTTTGTTTTGATTTTATACTCTTTATAGCTTTGTGAATAGGATTAATATTCTTGGGGTCAGCCTGGATAATATTTACAGCCGGGAAGCCATTTTCAATTAAATATTCTTGGATTAGTTTGGAATAATCTTTACCAACAAGAATTACCAGACTGGGATTAATTAAATTAATACTCTCGGCAATTTTAAGGTGGCTAACAACGCTTTCTTGGCCTAGTTCAATAATATCGTCTAGAACTAGAACTTTATCTTCCTTACAGTTTTTTAATAGTTCTAAAGCATTTAAAACACCATCCAGGTTTGCATTGTATGAATCGTCGATTATATATCCTTTTTCAATAGGTTGAATTTGTAAGGTACCTTCGGGCGTAGTTAAGTTTAACAAGGTTTTAGATATTTCCTTAGAGTTTAAATCCAAATTGTGAACTAGGCAGCAGGCTAGGGAGGCCAAGATATTTTGAATATTTCCAGTACTGGCTAAATTTGTTTTTAGATTGAAAACTTGGTCCTGCCAGAAAACTTTGAAAACAGTACCACTTAAACTAGTCTTAACTATTTCTGCCCTAAGATTAGCATCTTTAGAAAAGCCGTATTTTAAAACCTTAATTCCTTTTGGAACAACAATTTCATGGCACCATTTAGAATCCCAGTTAATAATGGCGGTATCTCCCTTCTTTAGAAACTCTAAAGATTCGCTTTCCCCTTCAATAATCTGCTTTTTTCCACCAAACAAAGCATAGTGCTGATTGTTCAGTCCGGTTATAATACTTGTATTAGGCAAACTAAATTTACACTGATCATAGCCATCGCCCTTTCTGTAAGCACCAATTTCGCTAAGGAAAAATTGAATATCTGTACTTAGGTTAATAATTCTTCTGGCCACAGCGAGGGTAGAGTTATGATTCTTAAAAGTTCTTTCCACTTTATAATTCGTAGAAAGTAGTTGAAACAAAATTTCTTTGGTGGAACTTTTTCCATAACTTCCAGAAATTCCAATAACCTTTAGATCTGGGTTATTCAACCTTTTTAGCTTGGCGGTATAAGCAATTCTACTTTTTAAAATCAGGTCGATTGGGGTTAGGATAAAAATAACCAGGCCAATTATTACCGGTGTAAGCAAAATAGATTGAATTAAGGTTATGGCAATTACAAAAACCATAATATTCCAACCTCCATAGTTTACATAGCTTCCTGCGGTTAAGTTTGGGGTAATTAAAGCCGAGGCAATTAAAGAATTTAAGGCAATTGTTAAAGCCACAATTAAACTAAGTTTTACAGTAAATTTTGGTAAAAGTGCTCTTTTTCGAATAACTTGATAGGTAAAAAGTAAAACTTCCAAAAGGCTTGCAATTAGAATTAAATTGATAGTTAAGATGGAAAATTGGAACCAATAAATTAACAAAAGGAAACACAAAAGTCTAAATATAGTAAACCAATCTAAAAAAACGGCCGAAAACTTTGGCGACCTCACTAAATCTAGGAATTTATCAAATCTGTATTCTTTTTTCTGCCACAAAAACAAAAAGTAAATATTCTTTCTAATTAAGACTAATATTAAACTGAAAATAGTTATTAATGAAATTAGTGTCATAGTGTTACAGGCTCGACACTTCTTCTATAATAGTCAACCAAATTTCTAGTTTATATATTCTAGTATGCTTTCATTGTTTTGGCTTACACAGCCATCTAGAATTCTAATTGAATCAAATGCTTTATTTGGTTTGGCTATTTTCCAGTAGTATTCAGTAATAATATCATCTCCATATGATACCTTTTTACCATTCTCTAGTTGCCATACATATTTTTCGTAACTTGAAACTTCTCCATTCGGTAAAGTATAGTATATTTGAGCAATTCCGCTAGCAAAAAATTTATTTTAAGCCCCTCTTCACAAATAAATTCTGTTGGTTCAAATTGTTTAGTGTACGTACGCTATTGCTCCAAGCCTGATAATGTTAAAATTAACACTTCCTACTGCTGTGATTGATGTTATAAATTCATTTACTATATCTTTATTAGGTATTAAGCATTCTTTTATTTTTTTAAAATCATTACTGCTAAATTGGTCTGGATCTACTATTATTATCCAGCTATCAGTTTCGTTTATGGCAAAACTTTTTTTAATGGTTTGAAACTATCTACAAAAATGTAATTATCTATTTTTTCAGAAATTTTTGGGACTAGCGGATAATTATCCAACCTTGAAAATTCATCTTGTTTTATTGTCTGACTAACTATTTTATTGTCATACATTAAATTGGGATAAATAGTTTTAAGAAGTCCATACCCACCACCTGATTGAATACCGTAACTTATACTTAAATTCTCTTTGCAATCCAATTTTAACACTTTTGGTTGAAGAACAAAATCAATTAGAAAAAATGAGTATGTAAAGATTACTAAAACTAAAATTGATATAATTAGAATTTTTTTGTACATATTGATTCGTAAATTTGGTTGTAGTATAAAGTAATTTACTTGTATTGACAAGGTTTTAGGAGGGATGGCCTTGGAAACAAGTTTTCCAGTACTTGGCTTTTATTTAGGCCAATTAATTCCAGATATCGAAAAATATATTGTGGGAATTGTACTGGGAATTGTGGTATTATCATTTATAGGCCCAGTTTTACACCTTCTAAATAGAAAAAACAAGTCAATTTAGGCTAAGAAATTAATTTTTCGAAAACATAACTTGCTTAATTAAATCTTTTGTGTTCTTAATTAAAAGATAACTCAAATTCATTCAAAGGAGTTTATAATGTCAGTATGGGGTAACCCCGGTTAGGAAGTAAAAACTGTAAGAATTTACGGAATACAAGTTAATTACTTGCATCACTCAATAAAAGAAGTACCTTTGATTTCCTTAGACTTGGAAAATTGCGAAACCAGTCTTGAAAGTGGTGTCATCGTAAATCTTCCAGGAAATCAGTATTTTGGAAATATAGATTTTGGTTATTTGCTATTTAATTTAGCTCTTTTAGAAATTAACTATGTTCGCCAAGATCATATCTATTTCTTTAGAAATGGAGCAAGAACTTCAATATTTGAAGAAACTACTAGATTAAACCAATAATTTTAATCAAAATTCGGTAATTTTTATTATCGTTTTTTTTATTTCTGAAGAAATATTTTATACGAAGTCTAATGTTTATATTAAAAAATAACAAATACATTTCAATTTGCAAACAATTCTTTTTTCTGATTGAATCGAGTTAGATAATTAAAATATGCCACAAGATTTAGCTGAAATCGAACAACTTTGTTATGCCAAAGCCAAAAATATCACGCATGTTGATTTATTTAAAGTTGCCGGCTATTATTATGAAAACTTTAAAAACAGTGTGGAATATAAAGATAAGCAGGCTAATATAAAAAAAGCAGGTTATTTTGTAGATCAATCTTTCAAAAAAGGCCTAGAAGGCAAGAATGAATTAAGTTTAGCCAGAGAGATATTAAGTAATGCCGTAAATTACACTGCTTTTCCTCAACCAATTCTAGCAACACTGTCCAAAATTACTAAAAAATGGCTTGTTGAAACTGGTAATATTGATACCACAATTATTCTATCTAAAAAGATTAAATTAAATATTGAAACTGGTATGCTAGTAGTCTTTTCTCAACAAAATACTGCTTTAGATATTGGCTATAATAGGCAAACCTATATAGATTTGATGAAGAAATTAGACATTTTTGCTTGTGGTCTAGGTCAAGATTTTTCTTTAAATTTAGAAGTAAGGTTTGTAAATTCTACAGAGCCAGTGCTTTTACCAGGTGAATATTCAAAATTAGAACAATCAACATCAGTTTTTGCTATAAATGTTCAGGATGATTATGGTTTAAGTGTAGGAGATAATATAAGTAGCCTGTATTTGCAAGATCAATTCAACTTTAAACTTGAAAAAGGTGCTTACAAAATATGTTTGTTTAATCTAAAAAGTGGTAAATATATTTTAGTGTTTAGTAACAATCCAAAGGAGATTAATGTGTATAATGCAATTATAGAAATACCAAGCCTAGATTAATAATATGTTAAAGCCTTTAAAATTCAATATAAATAATCAAATCCTAATTTTATGTGGCCCTAGTGGAAGCGGAAAGGGTACTTTGGTTCGGCATTTACTTGAAACACATGAAATTTTCTCTCTTTCAATTTCTTGCACTACAAGGCAACCAAGAATTGGCGAGGAAGATGGCAAAGAGTATTATTTTATTTCTTTAGACGAATTTAAAGCCAAAATATCCAGTAACGAATTTGCCGAGTTTGAGGAAGTATATGAGGGAAAACTTTATGGAACCTTGAAAGCGGAAATTGAACGAATCCATAACTTAGGTAAAATTCCAGTTTTTGATATAGATTATGTTGGAGGTTTAAGCCTTAAAAAATTGTATCCACAAGCTATTGATATTTTTTTACTTCCACCAAATCAAGCAATTTTAGAACAAAGGCTTCGGGGCAGGGGGACAGAAACCGAGCAAGAAATTCAAACCCGTTTAGCCAAAGCCAATCTAGAAATTCAGCACCAAAATGAATTTACTTATAAACTGGTAAACAACGAATGGGAAAGCACCATCGTAGAGCTGGATAAAATTTTGAAAAAATACATATAAAAAACACCTATTTCTAGATGCTTTTGTAGATTAGCAATGATGATAATCTATTTCATCCGTTACTAAAAGTGGAAGGCCGCTTGCATGGCACGATGTCGATTTAATAAATACTTCGTCTTCACAAAGTATATGCCGCTGCAGTAAGTCTGTTGATAGATCGACCATTGTGTTACTCAAAGGAATCGTAGGAAAATCCTTCGTAAATTCAAGTGGAGGCCGATCTTGGAAAATAACTCTTATAACTACTTTCATTATTATTTTTCTATTTTCAGCAACAATAATTCATTCAAACACAGATTTTCCCGTTTGTAAATACTATCTTGAAACTATGAAATTATTCCATAAATTAAGGCCTGTCTTTCAACAGGCTTTTTATAGTGGTGTATATGGAATTGGTGAAAGCTCGACTATAATAGTTTTGCGGTCAACAATTGTGATTTCAAGTATTCCTACAGGTTGATCACAGCGTATTCCTTTGTTTGCCATTTCATTGGAGATATCCAGAAAAGTGTTAATGTTAGGTATATCACCCTCTTTAGAAAAATTTATTTCTGGTAGGCAGTTAGAAGAATTGTCCCAATTCTCTATTGGTACTTTCACAAAATATTTTAACGGCCTTTTCGCCATTGTTTGCACCCAATACGACCCCTAAGTTATGCACAAAAATATTGTTTTGTAAATTAGTTATCAAACTTGGTTTAGTAGATTAAATATTCTCCTACTTCACCATAATTCCAAACTCATTACGCAGTTCGCCGATGGTTTTATGCATAAACTTTTCTGTTTCCAATACTGGCCATTTTTTCTTCATTTTAAAGGAAATATACATACAATAAGGAATATACCATAAATGCAAAAACATTGTGGAAAAAACCCTCCAAAAACCCAGTCTTTTCAGAATATCAAAGGGTTCTTTGTTAATTTCGTTGTTAGAAACCATAGCTGCATATTCCTTCAAAGTAAGGTTTACACATAAAAATGTGGTAATTTCAACTCTAAACTCACCTTTTAAATTGGTGCTGCAACCAAAAACCACATGCATAATATCATGCGACTTCATAGTATCTTGCTGAATTTTAGAAGGATATTTGTTCCAGGGGGTAAAAACAGGGTTAAGATTATAATGTTCTTCCAAAGCCTTTTCAAGCGTTAGGTGATTAATGGCAGAGGTGTAGAAAGTGTTGTGGTCTAGAGACATTAGCTTGTTTGGAAGAGTTTATTTTTAATTTTTTTATTATTTTAATATGTTTTAGTCAAAATATTTGTTTACATTATCTACTTTTGCAAAAAAAATTCAATATCTAAAACCGTTTAGCCCAGCCTTGTCGGTTGATTTTGATAAACCTTATAATATTCAAAATAATTAGAAGTTCCTTTACGATGTCTAAAATTTGATTATAGTTTGTGGCCTTTAAATAAATTTTAGGGTCGAATAAATTTACTGGGGTTGGGGTTAATTTATTGCTGTCGGTTGGTTTCCAGCTAAAAAATATCTTCTGGTCATTTACAATCAAAGTAATCTTTTGGTTGTACCTTTGATACAAGTCAAGTAAATAGTCCATAACCGCGGGATTTAAAATAAACCTGGCAAAAACTTCGTCATTGCTATAAAAATCGTAAATTTCAGCTAATCTTGGACTTTCTAAATTTATTTTAATTAATTCTGGATATTTTCTAAGTTTGGTTTTTTCTACAATATGCAAAATACCTCCGTTTGCTGAGAAATTAAGTTCAGCAACCCCCAACAAACCACTAAAAACACTTGGCTTAGCGAAATTTAAATCAACACCGGATTTGTTTTCCTGAATAGTCACCTCAGACATTTCAAATGGCATTCCTTCGATGTTAGTAATAACTAAATCTTCCCCATGAATAGTGGTATTTTCATTAAAATCTATATCCAAAATACCAGAAGATATTATAGTCTTTTCCTCTAAAAACCTATCGGGGTAAAAAGACATTCCAGGAAAAATTGCTTGAAATAGAGGCTGAACAATCTCGGTTTTAAATCTTTTTCTATAAGGTTTTTGACCGTAATAGACCATGCCAAAACATCCTGCCAATAAAAATAGAAAGTAAAAATTTTCCAAATCTGGTTGAAAAGCAGCTAGTAAAAAAATAATTACAGTTAGAATTAACCCAATATAGCCTGCAAGTTTAGTAGTATTCCAAATAAGTTGCCTGTATTTTTCTAGTTCAACTAACTTTTCCTGAAAATGTATTTTTATATACTCTTCAATATGTTTAAAGTACTCATCAGTGTTCATATTCACATTAAAACAAATGTTTGGGGTTTAGCCTAACTTGTAGGCGTTTTTGTAGGGCTAAAGTTCCTATTGTTTGGCGAAGATTACTAAACTTGGTGTATCCTTTGGGAAACCTTATCAATATATGGTAGGAAAACATGTTTTTTCTTTTTAAAAACCTTGCAGGGTAGGGCGAACCTACTTCAATTTCAGGTAATTCGTCCTTAATTGTTGTAATATAATTTTTAATGTCTTGAATAATGGAAAGGGCTTTTGGCTTATCTTTTTCCTGTGAAGTTATTAAAAGCAGATTATAAAACGGCGGAAATTTATATTTTTCACGAAGATTCTTTTCGGTATCCAAAAAAATTTTGTACCACTGCGAAATTGTTTGATGTTCAGGATGAATAGAGTTTAACTTCAACAGATCTTGGAAAAAAATATTTTCAGGGTTGTAAGTATCAAAATATATTGTAGCGGTTTTGTTTACTTTGGAAAAAACCTCGGCCAATTGTTTGTATGTGTCTTCTTGAACCAAATAATCTGGGCTGGCCAGCAAATTATCTGCCTGAACGAAAACAATATTGTTAAACCTAGAATAATCTAGAAGTGGATCGAAAACCCTGGTGGTTGCTACATTTTCTTGTTCAACCAAAGCCTCCAAGGTTTCACTTAATATGTTAAGTTTAGATTTATTAGGTGTAATTTGAATTTGAAAACCAGTCTGAGCTTCGTTAAAACCAAGAATTTCCTCATCTAATAGGCCTTTTGGGGCAGACAACTCTGTTTTTGCGCTATCACCTTTCATCCAAACAGGGGTAGGGGATTTGCTTCCAGAATTGAAGGTTTCGGCCTTACTTAACATGTTCAAAGTATTTACTAACTCATCAATTCCAGCATACATTGAAGAAATATTCTGGCTAGAACAACTTGGGCATTTGTTCGGATAAGTATAAAAACTTTGGCACTGGTGGCAAACCAATTCCATTTTATAACTAGAAGTTCTATAAGTTACCAAATTTGCATCACAATTTTGACACTGAAAATTATGCCCACAGTCCTTGCAGCGAGTTAATTGAAAAAGCCCTTTGCGAGGATGAATATATAAGGTTGGCATTTTTGGTATTGGAGGGTATTTGTGAGCCTGTCATCCTGAACTTGTTTCAGGATCTAAAACTTAATACTGTAGATAAATTTGAATTTTCTAATCTAAAACATGATTTTGGAGACTGGGAGTCTCCGCTACGGCCTATACATTTTATAATCACATCCAAGCCCAAACTGGTCAAATTGACTATAGGGAAAGCTAAAAAAAATCAATAATTTGATTGACCAGGAATTTAAACTGGCGGATTTGGACATTAACGGAGCCTCTGTGACAAGACATATTCATAAATTGGCTTGGCTTGCAGCAAATAAAGTTATCGAAAAAACCGTCGATAACGAAGCCCATACTAGAAAAAAATGGCGACTTTGTTATGACGAAGATAAATTGGGAATGCTGGTACCCATTCCAGAAGATACTTTAGTGGAAATAGCCATTAGATATTCTTCAGAGACAACATAAAATACTGAATTCTCTCAACAATGTTTGAGAGTTTTTTTAGGAAAGCGTTGATTGACAAAATAGTCACATCAAGTTAAACTTCACCCTATAAACATTAACTTCAACTTTGAATATGACTACAATAACAGCTGTTGAACTTCGTAATAAATTGGAAGAAATTATCGATTTAATCAACAAGACAGGCGATGAAATGATATTAACTTATCGCGGAGGAAAACAAATAAAACTGTCGCCAGTTACTAAGCCTAAAAAAACTAAAACTCAAAAAGCTTTAGAATATTTTAATTCCCCAGAGTATATCGAAAAACTAAAAACCTATAATTTAGATATTCCAGAATTAGACGGAAAAAATCCAACTCAGGAAAAAATAAATATCAGAAATTTAAAACTTACGAAGTATGAATAGTTGTTTATTAGATGCGAATATTGTTCTAGACTTTCTAAACAGAAGAGAAAGATATTTAACATGTTTAGAAATTGTACAGAATTACGATAGGCTATATATAACTGCCAACTCGTATTTAAACATTGTTTATTTACTAAGAAAAACTAATCGATCAAAAAAGGATATTACTGAAGAAACTAGATTCTTGGAAATATTAGATACAACTAAAAAGTTAATCCAAGAAGCTTTGCCAATTGCTTTAAAGCCCGACGATATTGAAGATTGTTGCGAAATTTTAACAGCCAAGACCAACAAGCTAGACTTTATAACTGCAGATGAAAATTTGTTCGAAAATTATAGCAAGGTTTATAAAAGAATAGTTTTGGCCAGATAGCTGTCATCCTGAACTTGTTTCAGGATCAAAAACTCAATTCTGTAGATAACTCTGAATTTACTTGATTTAGGAGACTGGGAGTCTCCGCTACGGCTGAATTGTTTGTGATAACTCTGAAAACCTTACTGAGGGGAAATTGCTTTGGTAATATAAATCTGATTGAAATCCTGAAGCCAAAAGATAGACTGTTTCGCGAGAGTCAAAATATAATCCGCCTTGTTCTTGTATATGCATGGAATTACTTTCGTCTGCTAAAATTATTGCTGAAATTTTCGAATATGGTAAAAATAAACCGGCTCTGGTTGTAAAATACACTTTTTTCTTTGAATTTTCATCATTTTCAAGCAAAAGGCTTTTAATAGCAATTTTAGACTGTTTGTCTTTCCCAGAGGTAAAAGTATATACATTTATATCTGAAAACTGCTTTAAATTGATTCTGTGAAGCCAATTTTTTAAAAGCTTAATTTCAGGAAATATAATTAGTGTATTTTTATACTCTACGCTTCGTATAAGGTACATTATACGCAGTACAATATCTATATCCCCTTCAACTTCAGAATCTTTATTAGATAAGTACTGTAATTTAGGGACGAACTGGTTGTTTTGGTTTTTAGAAAGTTCTTGCGATTGTGGCTTTGGCTCGTTAACTTCGCCGCTACTTTTGGCGGAAATTTTATTATTATATTTTTCTGTTAGAATTTTCCAATCTGCTTTGGTTAACAAATCTAAACTTTCAAGAGCAGCTTCTAGAACCCGGTTTAAATTGCTGAAATTGTTAAAAGCTAAACTTTTCCAAAAATTTAAATTTTCATGTTGAAATTGAAAAGGGAAAATATTTGCAATGGGTTTGATTTCGTATTTTGGTAAAGTGGAAATTTCTGGTTCAGAATTGTTTGTGTTTGATTTAGAACTCGGCACTACTACCCCCAAGTCTGAAGACTTGACCCCTAGATAGGGGTATTTTTCGTTGTCGATATTTTGTGGATTCTGAATATCGACGCTACTTTTGTGGAGTGAGTCTGGCTCGTTAACTTCGCCGCTACTTTGATTTTGAGTATCTACCCTACTCTGCTGGAAAATTACTCCTTTTTCTAAAGAATTGCGAATTGGAACTTCAACTAACTGGCCAATGGCTAAATTTTCCTCTGAAGAATAGGTTAAAAAGCTGATAGGTAAAAGCTTTTCAGTTAAAACAGCATAGTGATACATTACCCAAATTGTGGTTTTTTAGGTGATGTTTGTCAAAGTTTTTCCCTATTTTCCTTGAGAGTTTTCAAAAATAAATTCTCTAATTTTTCTGTAATATAAATAATTCTATACCGCTATCATTTATTTGAAATGATGATTACAATATTCTTGTAGTTCATTATTATCATCTTCATTTAGCGTTTTTTAGACTCTTCTAAAATTTGACTTAGCATTGATACTAACTGTTTTTTTGTACCGCCACTTCCTATAGTAGCATTATAATTATTTAATATGGGTAGTAAATTATTTAAAACTCTTTGGTCTGAAAAAAGTGTAGGAAGTAAATCTCTATCCCTTTGACTATTTCGGTATAAAATATTATCTGCAATTAAAGAAATTATTTTATCTTCCAATTTGCTGGTATATAATATGTCAGAATTATTCAAGAATTTCGAACGATCTGTTACTTTTAAATTGTAACCTATGCTGGTTAGAATATAATCTAACATTTCCAATTCTTCAGAATTATTTTCAATAACAATATCTTTCCCGTCAGCAGAGGCATCTTTTGCATTACTAAAAGGGTCCAATGATTGGTGAAGTGGTGATTCAACAATTTCAGTTTTTGAGGCAGTAACAACACCATCATCAATTTCAGTATCAGACTCTAGTTCTTCGCTTATATTACTTAAAATATCTTCCAAACTATCAACTTTATCAACAGAAACTGCTTCTTTCCTCTCACTTTTTTTCTTTTCTAGTGGATATGCTTGTTGAAGTTGCTTGGTTAATTCGGCAATATAAATGTCTTCATACCCAATTACGCCTGTATCTCCCTCTTTTCCACCAACAATTAATGGCTGTAAAACTTCCAATATTGAATTATTTGTTATACCCAATTTTTCAATATAATCTTCAAAGTCTATTTCTTCATAGGCTTCATAATCTGGAATTGTAATATTTTTTAAAAGTTCATTCTCTTCGTGATAGCAGTTAATCTCAATTTCTTCAAGCTTTTCTACAAATTTTGGAATTTTTAAAAGTTTCTCCTCTGTTGTGTTATAATTTTTCTTAGCTTCTTCTATTTTCTTTGATTTTTCGTCTTTAATTTTTTTAAGTGTATCTTTTCTTAAATCGGCTTCAATTTGTTTGGCGAAATTTTCTTTATAATCAGACTCTTTTTTGGCCTTAAACCCTTCATACTGTGCCACAATTTGATCTGCTAGGGTTTTGTATATGAAGGCTTCAGCTGCTTCTTCACTTGAATTTTCTAGATTATTAACTGCCGCGTTTAAAATTTCTTCTGAAAGTTTTAGGTTAAGTTGTTTAAAAATTGATTCAAATTTAGCTTTATAAGCTTCTTGAATTTTCTCCAGTCTTAACTTATTTTCAGGTTCAAAAGCTTTTCTAATGTCAGAGCCATATTTTGCTAAAGCGTACTTATCATAGTTTTCATATTTATCGCTTCCGCTTCCAATTAAATCTTTAAAATAATCAATTCTATCACCTGATAATTCTTTTATTAATATAGGATTTGATTGAATATATTCATCTAAAGTCTGTCCGGATTCTTTTATTTCTTTATTAATTAACTCGATAACTTTTATAGTTAATTGTGCATTATTAGTAAACGAATCTTCTTCAAGTTTAAATTCTTTTATCAAATTATGGATATTATGTATAATCTTGTTGTCTGCTACCTTTTCTAGAGTCGCAGATGATTCTGAAACATCATTCAATACAACAATTGGCAGTTCAGATGATACTGAGTCAGGCAAATCTGAGCTTTTTTCAACAACTGTTTCAGGTTCTTGTTTTTTAATTTCTGGAGCTTTTTCAATTTTAGAAGTATCCTCTAAACTTAATTCATCAAACTTGTGAACTTCATAAATTCCTTCTTTGTTGAAACACAGAATATTGCCTTCAGAATCTTGAAGTAAGGCATAAAGTCTATTGATTTTTTTACCTATATAATCCTGTTTTGTAGCATTTCCTACATTTTCTTCTTGTAATTTTTTTGCTGCATTCTTAAAAATGTTTTTTTGTTCAACAATAGCAGATTCATCCTTTTTTCCCCAATAAGAAATTATTTGAGCTAGTTCATTGGGGTTAACTTTATGTTCATCCTGCTGAGCTATGAACATTGACTTGCTTCCATTAAGTCCAATATATCTGGCAATATTATAAGGATCATTAGAAGGGTTTTCCCAACCTAATTTGTCCAGGGCTGCAACAAGTAACTTATCTGTTTCAGGATCACTGGAAGCTATATTTTCTGACAAATCTACCAGTAATTTTGTGTGTTCTGGTGACAAATCTTTATTCAATGTATAATTTGAGTCTTTATTTAAACGCACTTTTAACAGTATTTTTCCAAGCTCATCAGTTAAGAGTTCATCATTTGTTCCAACTATTATATTAAGAATAATAGTTAGTGAATTGATTCTAGTTTCTTGTTCTTTTTTTGCTAATCCTGCTGCAGTATCAATATACTTTAAGTGCCCTTTGATATCCCATAATTTAGGTTTCCCTCCTTCTATATTTTGTTTAGGTGGCTGTGTATTAATTGAAATAATAGTGGGTAGTTTATCACTTCTTTTTTCAATATTACTTTTTTGAAGTTGGTCCGATCCCTTTATTCTTTCAAAGTAGGATAGATTACTTTTAGGTGTCTGCTCTGACATATTTTAATAAATGGTTAATTTTTTTAATTATACTTTCATTGTAGCACATGGTTTATGTATTGACAAACTTACTTCTTAAAGCTTATTAGTTCAATAACTATGGACTTTCCAGGAATTCAACAACATGTAATTTTAGCACCCTACACCACTTGGGGAATTGGTGGAGAAGCTGAATTTTTTTTGGAAGCTAAAACCAGCGAGGAAATTATCGAGGCTGTGAAGGTTGCTAAACAAAATAGTCTTAAATTCTATATTTTAGGGAACGGATCTAATGTTTTAGTGCCTGATGAAGGCTTGAAGGGCTTGGTGATTGTTAATAAAACTAAGGGAATTGAGGTTTTGGGAGGTGGCAACCTGGGCGAATTAGATGACTTGGAAAACAAGGAGATGGCGAGCATCTCCCCTACGGTTGAGGTTCCGCATAGGCATAATGAAACTGGGGATGAGAACTTTTTAAAGTTTGCTGATTTAGATTATGTTGAAACTGGTGAAATTAAACAAGTTAAGTTCGATTCTGGAGTGGATATTGGGTTTGCAATTGCTTGGTGTTTAAAAAATAATTTGTCTGGTTTACAGTGGTATGCCGGAATTCCAAGCACAATGGGAGGTGCTTTGTTTAACAATATTCACGGGGGAACCCATCATTTTTCGGAAAGATTTTCTTCGGCCCAGATTATAGATGAAAATGGGGAAATAAGGGAAGTTACTGCTGAATTTTTCAATTTCGGGTATGACCAAAGTGTGTTAAGGGAAAAACCTGAAATTATTGTGTTATCGGTAACTTTAAATTTGTTTGAAGGCGATGTGGAAAGATCTAAACTGGTTGCTATGGATTGGCTTCGAAGGAAGAAAGTTCAACCAAGAAAAAGCTGTGGTTCGGTGTTCAAAAACCTTACGGAAGAAGATAAAACAAGGCTAAACTTGCCTAACCCAAGTGCTGGTTATGTTATAGATAAACTTTTAGGAATGCGGGGTTACAAAGTTGGAAATATGCAAATACCAGAAACCCACGGCAATTTTATAGTAAACTTAGGCGGCGGAACAGCGGCGGAAACCCTGGAAATTATCAACAAGGTTAAAAGCGAAGCATTAGAAAAGTTAGGTTTAGTTATGGTTGAGGAGGTGAAGATTATGGATTAAGGTAGGATATATTGTAGAGGCGAAGTTTACGAACCACTCCTGCCAAACAAGTTACCCCACTCCTTTTTGTTTCCAGTTTAGATAGTGTTCTTTTAAGTCTTGGTTTTGGAATAATTGCACTGTTTTGCTATCTATAAAGGCGGTTAAAGATTCTGTGA
>Ga0315902_10005257_pt1 | contig 18329 bp, 14 predicted proteins | sample LakEriMetagenome_9_FD_203523 | JGI IMG/M metagenome (GOLD analysis project Ga0315902, IMG submission 203523) | Freshwater fungal communities from buoy surface, Lake Erie, Ohio, United States - Buoy 12 MA117 | ecosystem: Environmental > Aquatic > Freshwater > Lake > Lake biofilm | place: USA... | reverse complement strand
GGCCTGCGGGATGGGCGCATCGCTCACGGCGGCCGTGACCACCAGCGTGCCGATGAACAGCCCGGGACCAATCAGCAGGCTCGCCGCAAACCAGCGCAACACGGCCCGGTCCTGCGGCCGCCCCGCCGCCATGCGCCACTGCCATCCGGCCAGGGCCAGCGCCCCTGCCAACTCGAGGATCAGCGGCAGGCGCGTCCCCCAATTCGGATCCGGCGCCACACGCGTGATGTCGGCCAGCCACCAGGCCACGCAGAGCGCGAACAGCCCGGCAATCAGCCCGGTCGAGGCGCGCCGGCGCGGGTGCATGAGGAACAGCGTACAGAGCGCCACGCCGAACAGGGTCGCCCCGAGATGATTCGCGGCGCTCAACGACCGGAAGAGCGTCTCCGGCAGCGCGACCTCCCGACTGCTGTAGACCGCCGCTGCATGGGCCGAGAGCAGGACGCCGACGCCGGTGACCCCGAAGGCTCTGGCCGCCGCATCGAGGGGACGCAGGGACCAGACCCACGCCCCGATGAGCGCCGCGACCACGCCGACGGCCAGCTGGAACCAGTAGGTGCCCGGGAGCGAATCGATCGGCCGCTGCGGCGCGCGGCGCGGGTGTACCACCCGTTCTGCCGCGGGCATCCCGGTAACCAGTGCCGCCTGCGGAGCCCGCAGCAGGAGCGCCAGACGATCCTGCCGGGCGAAGAAGCCGTCCATGGCGGCCCAACTGTCGAGGAAGTCCGGCTCCTCGATCAGGTCCTCGGCGATGATGCCCACGGTGTCACCACCCGCCACCACGGCAACAGGTGCTCGCACACCGCCGAACCACGGCTGCCGGAGCGAAAGCACCGTCAGGCCCGTCGTGGACGACAGGATCAACCCGACGGCGATCAGCAACCGGTGGGCGGGGCTGGCGTACCTGGTCACCGGGTGAACGGGCCGTCGGACGGACAAGACGCGGTCAAAGCTGGGCTCGGGAGAATACGCCACTCTGGCGTGCCAAGGCGTCCCCCGCAAGAGTGGCCTTGTCTCCTCACCCGAACGGGTGATCCGACACACCGGATCGTAGATTTAGACCATGACGCCCGTCACGTCTTCCGAGATCGAAACCACGGAGGCTCGCCTCCGCGCCCACTTCCCCCCCTCCCCTGCCCGCCATTACGCGCAGCTCGACGCGCTGGTGGGCCATGGCATCCGGGTGGTCGTGAAGCACGAGAACCACCTCCCCACCGGCAGTTTCAAGGTCCGCAATGGTACGGCGGCCCTGACGGCGCTCTCTCCGGAGGCCGCCGCGCGCGGAGTGATCGCCGCCACCACGGGAAACCACGGCCTCGGCTTGGCGTGGGCCGGCGCACGCTGCGGTGTCTCCGTCACCATCTGCGTGCCGGAGGGGAACAATCCCGAGAAGAACGCGGGGATCCGCGCCCTCGGCGCCACGTTGGTGGAAACGGGCGCGCGCTATGACGAGACGGTGGCTGCCTGCCAGACCATCGCCGAGCGGGAGGGGCGAACCCTGATCCACTCCACGAACCACCCCGATGTGATCCGGGGGGCTGGGACCATGGCGCTGGAATTCCTCACGGAGGTCCCTGAGCTCGACGCGTTGGTGATCGCCCTCGGCGGCGGGTCGCAGGCGGTCGGCGCCTGCGTGATGCGCGATGCCCGGCGCCCCTCGCTGGAGGTGTTCGCGGCGCAGAGCGCGGGCGCGTCGGCGCAGCATGATGGCTGGCATGATGGCGTCCCCCGCCACGGTGCCCCGGTGGCGACCTTCGCGGAGGGCGTGGCCACCGGATCCACGTACGCGCTCACCTTCGACGCGTTGCGTGCCGGGCTGGCCGATTTCGTCCTTGCCGGAGAGGACGCCATCGCACAGGCGATCCGCGACCTCTGGTCCATCACCCACAATCTGGCCGAGGGGTCGGGCGCGACGGGGCTCGCCGGGCTCCGGGTGCTGGCGCCTCGTCTGGCCGGCAAGACCGTGGGGATCGCGATCTGCGGCGGCAATCTTGATGCGGCACGCGCCGCGCGCGTGTTGGCCGGGGAGACCCCCACCCCGCGGTGACGGGTCAGGCCCGCGGGTGGGCCTGGCGGTAGACCTTCTTCAGGCGGTCCACGCTGGTGTGCGTGTACACCTGCGTCGTACTGATCGACGCATGCCCGAGGAGTTCCTGCACGGCGCGCAGGTCGGCACCGGCGTCCACGAGATGCGTGGCAAAGGTGTGGCGCAGGGCGTGGGTGCTGAGCGTGCCCCCCTCGTCCACCGCGTGCAGCAGCGTCGTGATGGCGTGTTGCACGGCCCGCGCACTGATGCGCCCGCCCCGCCCGCTGAGGAAGACGGCCCCGCGTGCCGGACGGGCTCCGCTCGTTCCGACCTTGGCCAAGAGGGCCTCGCGTTGCACGAGATAGTGCCGGAGCGCGCGTTGGGCGTGGTCCCCCAGCGGTACGATGCGCTCCTTGCGCCCCTTGCCGCGCACCTTGACCTGCTGCGACACGAGATCGAGATCCGCCAACCCGATCCCGCACAGCTCCGACAGACGGAGCCCGCTCGAGTAGAAGAGCTCGAGCATGGCCAGATTGCGGACATCGGTGAAGGCAAGGCTCTGCGCCCGCGTGGCGGCGTGCTGCAGGAGCGTCTCCGCCTGGGATCGGTCGAGATACCCCGGTAGCGTCCGCGGCAGCTTCGGGGTGCCGATCGTTCGTGCCGGATTGCGCTCCACGCGCTCGTCACGGTGCATCCAACGGTAGAAGCTGCGCACCGCCGACAGCTGCCGCGCGATGGACCGCTTGGCGAGGCCGCGACGGGTCAGGTGTCCGAGGTACCCCCGCATGGCGGCGCGGTCGAGCTCGTTCCAGTCCCACCCGGCCATCCCGCGGGTGGCCGCGAGCCAGCCACTGAATTCGCGGAGGTCCCGTTGGTACGCGGCTACCGTATTCGGCGACAGATCCCGTTCCTTGGCGAGGTGCGCCAGGAACTCCCCGATCTCGGTGGGGAGCGGGGAGGCCGGCGTGTCCAATGCGCCGTCGGGTCGCTCGTCCGGCTCGCTCATGCCGACACCCGAGCCACATCCACGGAAGTGACGCCGTGAGTCTCCCGCCACGAGTCGAGCGCAGCCTGCGCCCGGGCGGCGAAGTGCTCCCGCTTCTTCCCCTTGTCCCGCAGCTCCCGCGACGGCACCCCCTCGAGCTCGTCAAGCAGCCCGAAGTTGGCATTCATCGGCTGGAAGTGGCGGGGATCCGCCTCGCGCAGATAGCGGTAGAGCGCCCCGAGCATCGTAGTGGGCGGCGGAATGATCGGGGGCTCCCCCGACAGCATCCGCGCGAGATTGACCCCGGCCAGCAGCCCGGTGGCGCTACTCTCGGTGTACCCCTCCACGCCGGTGATCTGCCCGGCGAACAGCAGCTCGGGCACCTCCCGCAGCGCCAGATGCGGGCTGAGGGTCGCCGGCGCATTCACGTAGGAATTGCGATGGATGCTGCCGAAGCGCAGGAACTCCGCGGCGGCAAGCCCGGGAATCAGGCGGAACACGCGCGCCTGCTCGGGGATCCGCAGACGCGTCTGGAAACCGACGAGGTTCCACATGCGCCCGCCGCGATCCTCCATGCGGAGCTGGACCACGGCCCAGGGGCGCGCCTGCGTGCGCGGATCCTGCAGCCCCACGGGCTTCATGGGGCCGAAGCGCAGCGTCTCGCGCCCGCGACGGGCCATCTCCTCGATGGGCATGCACCCTTCGAAGTAGGGCACCTCATCAAAGGCATGGGCGGTGAACCGGTCGGCCGAAATGAGCGCATCGAGGAACGCCTCATACTCGTCCCGGGTCATCGGGCAGTTGAGGTACGCCCCGCCCTCCTCGGCGCCGGCCATGGTCTCCTTGTCCCAGCGGGACTGCCGGAAGGCGATCGTCTGGTCGATCGATTCGACGGCCACCACGGGGGCGATCGCGTCGTAGAAGGCGAGTGACTCCACGCCCAGCCGGCTCCGAATGGCCTCCGCGAGGGCGTCGCTGGTGAGCGGACCGGTGGCGACGATACCGGTGGCCGGCAGCTCGGTCATCTCGCCGGTCACCACGGTGATGCCGGGGTGCGCGTGGATCCGCGCATGCACCGCCGCCGAAAAGAGCTCCCGGTCAACCGTGAGGGCGCTGCCCCCGGGCACCCGGGCGTCATCGGCGCAGGCCAGCACGAGCGACCCGAGGGCGCGCATCTCGGCCTTGAGCAGGCCGTGCGCGTTGGTGACCTCGGTGCTCTTGAAGGTGTTGGAGCAGACGAGCTCACCCAGCCGATCCGTGCGGTGCGCGGCGGTCCCGCGCACCGGGCGCATCTCGTGGAGACGCACCGCATGCCCGCGCTGCGCCAGCTGCCAGGCAGCCTCGCTTCCGGCGAGGCCGCCCCCGATGACCGTTACGGGGCGCGACGCAGCCGATACCACGGTGCCGGCCTCACGCGACCTCCGCCACGTCCTCCGCCTCGGCGCCGGCCACATCCCACTCGTTGGTGCACTTGAGGCACTTCCGGAACGTCCCACGGGTCTTGTTGCTCTTGGCCTCCGCTCCCACATACCCGCACTCCGGGCACGCCTCGGCCACCGGCTTGTCCCAGACGACGAAGTCGCAGTTGGGGTAGTTCTCGCAGCCGTAGAACGCCTTGCCGCGCTTCTTCGAGCGGCGCTCGGCAATCTCGCCGCCATCCTTCGGGCACATCACGCCGGTGGGCATGGAGCGCGTTCCGCGGCACTTGGGGAACTTGCTGCACCCCAGGAAGTCGCCGGAGCGGCCGTGCCGCACGACCATGGGGGCGCCACAGTCGGTGCAGAGATACTTCGTGAGCTCCGCCGGCTTCTTGGGACCGCCGATGGGGCGCGTGAACTTGCAGACCTTCGGGTGGTTCTCGCAGGCAATGAAGGGGCCGAAGAAGCCGCCCTTCGGCACGAGGCGCCCCCCGCAGTCCGGACACCGTTCGGTCGCCAGCGCCGACAGATCGTGCGCCTCGCCGATGAGGACATCGAGATCGTTGTCGTTGAGCGTGCGCTGGAAGGGGGTCCAGAAGTCGCCCAGCGCGTGCACCCAATCGATCTCGCCCTCGGCGATCTTGTCGAGCTCCTCCTCCATCTGCGCGGTGAAGCCGACGTTGAAGACGTCGGGAAACTTCTTCACCATGACCTTCTCCACCGTCTCGCCAAGTGGCGTGGGGAAGAACCGGCGCTGCTCGAGGAGCACGTACCGCCGCTCGGCCAGCACGGAGATGATGGAGGCGTAGGTGGAGGGCCGCCCGATCCCGAGCTTCTCGAGCTCGCGCACGAGCGAGGCTTCGGAGAATCGCGGTGGCGGCTCGGTGAAGTGTTGGGTGGGCGTGATGGCCTTGACGGGGACCTGGTCGCCCAGCTCCAGCACGGGGAGGGCCTGCTCGTCTTCGAGGGCCCGGCTGTCCCCTTCTTCCCGGGCCTCGCGGTAGAGCGCGAGGAAGCCCTGGAACTTCACCACCGACCCGGTCGCCCGGAACAGGAAGCGCTGGTCCTTCGCGGCCATGTCGAAGTCCACCGTGGTGGTATCGAAAATGGCCGGCGCCATCTGCGAGGCCATGAACCGCTGCCAGACGAGCTGATACAGCTTGAACTGGTCGGCGGTGAGGTAGCGCTGCACCGACTCCGGCGTGCGGGTCGGATCGGTGGGGCGCACGCCCTCGTGCGCATCCTGCGCATTGGCCTTGCCACTCGGATAGAGCTGCGGCTGCGCCGCCAGGAACGCCTCGCCGAACAGCGCGCGCAGGGCGGTGCGCGCCGTCTGGGCCGCCTCTTCGGAGACGCGCGTGGAGTCGGTTCGCATGTAGGTGATCAGACCGGTCGTCCCATCCACCCCGACGTCGATGCCTTCGTACAGATCCTGCGCCAGCCGCATCGTGCGCTTGGAACCGAAGCCCAGCTTCTTGGCCGCCTCCTGCTGCAGCGTGGAGGTGGTGAAGGGTGCCGCGGGGTTCTTGCGGCGCTCGCGCCGCTTGACCTCGGTGACGTCGAACGTCGTGCGCCCCTTGAGGGCCGCGAGAATGCGCTCCGCCTCGGCCCCGGTGGGGATCTCCGGCTTGCGCCCGTCCACCTGATGCAGCTTGGCCGTGAACGGCTGCGTCCCCTTGCTGAGCGCCGCGGCGATGCTCCAGTACTCCACCGGCGTGAAGGCGCGGATCTCGCGCTCGCGCTCGACGATCAGGCGCAGCGCCACCGTCTGCACCCGACCGGCCGACAGCCCCTTCTTCACCGTCTTCCAGAGCACCGGGCTCGCCTTGTAGCCCACGAGCCGATCGAGCACGCGGCGGGCCTGCTGCGCCTCCACCTTGCGCGTATCGATCTCCAGGGGGCGTGCCATGGACTTCTGCACGGCATCCTTGGTGATCTCGTGGAACATCACCCGGCGAATGGGCGCCGAGACCGCGTACCGCTTCGGCTGCGTGAAGGCCTGCTCCACGTGCCAACCGATCGCCTCGCCTTCACGGTCCGGGTCGGTGGCGATGAAGATCTCGCGCGCGCCCTTCGCGATCTTCTTGAGGTCGGCGAGGATGTCCTCCTTCCCCTCGATGGTGACGTACTCGGGGGCGAAGCCGTGCTCGATGTCGATCCCGAGCTTCTTGGCGGGGAGGTCGCGCACGTGTCCGACCGTGGCGCGCACGGTATAGCCGCGCCCCAGGTACTTGCCGATCGTCTTGGCCTTGGCCGGCGACTCGACAATGACCAGCGTGGTGCCGGCCGCCGACGGGGCCTCGTCGAGGGGCTCCTCTTCGACGACCGCCCGCTTCGGGGTCCGCGCCGCCTTCGGACGCGCACTCTTCTTCGCCGCGGCCTTGGCAGGTGCCTTGCGCGCCGCGGATTTCTTTGCTGCCTTCTTGATGGCCATCCGGATCAGTGAATCAGTGGGCGCTCGCCGCCGCTGGTGACCGCATCCGCTCCAATGTCGTCGGCCATGGCCCGGACATCCGAGAGGCTGATGCGGCCGTCCACGTGGACCAGCGCGCGCTCCACCAGGTGCTCGAAATCGTTGATGGTGACGGCGCCGGAGGCCTGGAGCATGACCAGGTACCCCCAGGCTTCCGCAGAAAACCGACCCCGCTCATGAGGCCCCTGCACGCGCAGGGACAGTTCACGGGAGGGAACCAACACCCCGCCCCGGCCTCGGGACGGCTGAAGATCGCTCGTCAGCAGCGACAGGATCTCACCAATTTGCCGCCCGTCGTACCCTTGCGACGACAGGTACGCCTCCACCTCCACCAGATCGGTGTCGGCAGCGAACCGTTCCCGCAAGGCGGCCACGACGGGGATCCAACGCACGTTCATTACCTAACCTACCCCGGGGACGCCGTTGCGGGCAAGCGAAACCACCATCTCCGCAAGTACATGTCGTTCAACGTGTTCCACGTTGATCGACCAATCGGCTCGGGTGTACAGCGGACCGCGCGAGGCCTCCAGGGCCCGAAGGCGCGCCAAGGGGTCCTCCATTTGGAGCAAGGGGCGGGCCATCGGGGACCTGGAAAGGCGTTGCCATGCCGCCTCGGCCGAAAGGGCCAGATGGACCAGCCGTCCGGGGGGTCGGAGGAGATCGACCACCTCCGGGTTGGTGATCCACCCCCCACCGGGCGCCAACACCATCGGTGGCACATCCCGGAGTTCCCGCGTCAGCGCAACCTCGGTCGCGCGGAAGTCGGGCTCGCCATGGCGGGCGAAGTAGTCCGTCACGGTGAGCCCGCTGCGACGGCTGATCTCCTCATCGAAATCAAGGAACGGACGGCCGATCCGTGCGGCCACCAGGCGAGCGATGGTGGATTTCCCGGCGCCCGGCAGGCCCACCAGAATGAGGTGCCCCTCGAGTCGCACGCCCGCGGTCATCCGGTGTGCCCGTCGGCCTCCAGCGGATCGACGGCCATCCGTTCATCCAGGCGGGCCAGATAGCCCCCCACGTTGCGCTGCACTTCGCCGAGTGCATCGCCGCCGAATTTCTCGAGGAGCGCATCCGCGAGCACGAGCGCCGCCATGGCCTCCGCAATCACGCCCATGGCCGGCACGGCGGTCACATCACTCCGTTCGACCACGGCTTCGGCCGGTGCGCCGGTGGCAAGATCCACCGTGGTGAGCGGGCGCATGAGGGTGGAGATGGGCTTCATCGCCACGCGCACCACCAGCGGTTCGCCCGTCGTCATGCCCCCCTCGGTGCCCCCCGCCCGATTCGTTCGGCGGCGGACATGCCCCATCCGCGACGCGCCGGGAGCCGGTTCGATCTCGTCATGCACCTCGGCACCCGTCCGGCGTGCCGCCTCGAAACCGAGGCCGATCTCCACGCCCTTCACGGCTGGAATGGAGAGCATGGCCTGCCCCAGACGGCCATCGAGCCGGCGATCCCAACTCACATGCGAGCCGAGGCCGACCGGCAGCCCGGTCACCACGACCTCGCAGATGCCACCAAGGGTGTTCCCGTCCCGCTTGGCCGCATCAATGCGTTCGATCATGCGCGTCTCGGCGACCGGATCCAGTGTCCGAAGCGACGAGGCATCAGCGGCGGCGTTGAGGTCGACCGGCAGCTCAGCGGGTGGCACGGCGTCGATGCCACCGAGGTGGACGAGATGGGATCCGATGCGGACGCCGAGCGCGCGGAGCAGGAGACGCGCGAGGGCACCGGCCGCGACGCGCGCCGTGGTTTCGCGCGCCGAGGCGCGCTCGAGGATATCACGGGCATCGCGCCGGTCGTACTTGAGCAGCCCCGTCAGGTCGGCATGCCCCGGGCGTACGCGCGTCACCTGCCGCGCGCGGGACCCATCTGCGTCTTCCGGCCGGGGGGCGGGATCCATGATCGCCGCCCAGTTGGCCCAGTCCTGATTGCGGATGAGCATGGCGATGGGCCCGCCGAGCGACTCGCCCGCCCGCACCCCGGAGAGCCACTCGATCCGGTCGCGCTCGATCTGCATGCGCCGCCCGCGGCCATACCCCTGCTGACGCCGCGCCAGCTCCGCATCCACATCGGCCGCGGTGAGGGGGACACCGGCCGGCATCCCCTCGACGAGGGCCACCAGCGCCGGCCCGTGCGACTCGCCGGCGGTCGAAAAGCGGAAGCGCGACAGGATGCGCGCGGCCTATTGGCAGGAGGTGACGAACGTGTCCGGCAAGGTCACCATGGTGACGCCACGCGCCGTCGAGCCCACGAGCACGAGTTGACCGTTGGGGCGTACCGTCGACCGAACCGGACCGATGATCGGATCGCGAATGGGTACCTGGGCGATCCGCCGGAAGCAGTAGGTGTCGAAGACGTCGATCACGGCATCACGCGAGGCAATGAAGCTGAGGCGTGCCCGCAGGTTGGCCATGTTCGTCCCGGCGTTGAGCGGGTGGAAGTCCAGCCCGCCGATTCCGGAGCGGGACTGCAGAATCCCCTGCAGGCGCAGCGTCCGGTCGAGCAGGTAGGTGGAATCCCCCTTCACGGCACTCAGCTCCCCGTCGAAGTTGATCCCGACGCCTTCGACGCGGCTGAACGTGTTCGCGATGTAGTCGCTGACTTCGGTCGCGCGCGACACGCCGCGGTCGATCACCGGCACGGGCCAATTGAGGTCGAAGCCTGCCGTGACGTCGTAGTTCAGGACCCGGCTGCCCAGGACGGGGCCTCCCTCCCCGAACACCGCACGACGGAAATTGCCGGACCCGCGGACATAAGTGGTATCGCGGAAGGCCAGACTGGCCAGGCGGACCACGACGGGGGGCAACAGCGTGTCGAATGGAACGAGAATCGAATCGGCCCCAACCCCGCCGGCAGCGAATCGGGTGACCATGAGCGTGTCGCCCGCGCCTGACGCGCTGAGCCCCAAGGCGTGCTCGAAGAACAGGTGCGAACTGCGGCGGGTGAGATTCTCCCACCGAATGGTGCCCTGAGAGGCAAAGCCGCTCGACTGCCCCGGCGTTGGCGTCGTGGAATAGACCGCCAGCACGTCCGCACAGGGGGCCTCGGGTGTTGCGGCCCCCGTGCAGGAGGCGGCCAGATATTGCGGCCGGTCCGAGAAGTCGTAGACGATCCGCTTGATCTCCGACGGCTTCGTACTGTCACCGCGGGTAAAGTTCACCTTGTACGCGATGATGTTCGGCAGCGCGTACCGGGACACCTCGCGTCCAGCGGCTCCCTGCGTGAGATCAACGAAGCTCAGGTTCGTCCCACCGGAGTTGGCGACAATGAGCGTATCCCCGATGTCGCCGTTCCGATTGCGGGGCCATGGCGCAATCCCCCACGGTCTCGAGCCAACGGCAATCGGCGCCTTGAAGCTGGAGTCGGTCAAGCTGAAGACCTCCAGCCAGTTCCGCTCGATGTTGGTGAGGTACAGGCGGTCGGCGCGCGGTACGTACACGGCGTCGGCAATGATGCCTCCCGAGGGGAGGACGCTGGTGACTCCGGCGACCACGGTGGCCGTATCGCTTCGAATGGCCCCGGAGGCGAGGCGCGCGACGTCGCGACGCCCGTTCGCGTTGCGCGCGAAGCCGGTGACCTGGACCGACGTGGGAAAGGCGGAGACGGCGAGGCGGGTGCGGAAGGTGCGGGACAGGGTGGAAAACCCACCCGTCGAGGTCACGGAATCCGCGGCCAGCAGCTGGCCGGCGGGACCGCGGATCTCGTAGCCAAGCACCGAGATCCCCACCGGATCGGTCGCGCTGACGGCCAGTGAATCACTGACCTCCATGCGGCCGGGCGTCGTGGTCGTCACCACCGGCACGGTACTGACCGTGGCGGCAACCTGGACGGCATAGGAGGTCGCGGTTCCCGTCACGCGCTGCCCGAGCGAATCCACGACGAACGGCGTCAGCGTCAGCACCTTCCCCGAGACCGTATCGGGGACCACGATGGTATCGAGTACCGTGGCGGAATCGCGATACGGCGACTTGAATGCCACCGAATCGCGTCGCGTGAGCGCACCACTCAATTCGTAGCCCAGCAGGGCCACCTTGTAGCGCGCGCGCCCCACGAGCCCCACCACCAGGGCCTTCCCGGTCACCACGGGCGATCCGGCGACCGGGCTCGAGATGGCCGCAATGGGGGGCTGGAGGTTTCCGACGGTCAAGGCCACACGGGCGGTGTCGGAGAGGTTGCCGGCGCCGTCCGTGGCGATCGCCAGCGCATTCACCGTGCCGCCGATGGGAGCAGACGGCGGCACGCGCAGGCTCACGGTGAGGCCCACCGTGGTCACCGCGCTGGTCATGACCGTGTCGTAGGTCGCCGTGAAGCTTCCCGACAGGAGGACCCGGATCCGCTTGAGGCCCATGTTGTCGGTGGCGGTCACGTTCACCGCCAGCACCGAATCCGCCACGAAGTTGCCGCGCGCCAAGGCCACGCGCGGTCGCACGGTATCCGGAAAGGGCGGATCGATCACCTCATCGCCGCAGGCGGCCAAGAGCGCCGTGGCCGCGACCACGAGCCTCCAAGCGACCGGACGTCGGCCACGGTCCCCATTCATGATCGGCTGCATGGGTCGCGTCTCCTGGCCTCAGCGACCCGGAGGGGTCGCGTCGTCCTCAAGAATGTGCGGCGTGACCAGAATCAGGAGGTCCCGCTTGGCCTCGTTCTTGGAGGTGGTCGAGAAGAGCCTGCCGATGAACGGGAGATTCATGAGCACGGGAATGCCAGTACGGAACCGGGTGGTTTCCGTCACGGTGAGGCCACCAATCACGGCCGCCTCGCCATTGGCTACCAGCACCTGCGTCTGGGCGCGCTGCCGATTGAAGACCACGCCGATTTCGCTCGACGCCAGCTCGGCACTCGAATTCTCGGCGTTGATGTTGAGCATCACCATCTGGTTGTTGGTGATCTGCGGTGTCACCGACAGCTTGATACCGGCCTCTTCCTTGGTCACGGCCGCGCGTGGAAAGAAGATCGCGGCGTTCGGTTGACCGCCGGCGCCACCGCCGGCGCCTCCCCCCCCGCCTCCGGCACCGGCACCACCACCGGCACCGCCGGCATTGGCATCGATGACCCGGATGGGGATCTCCTGGCCCACGAAGATTTCCGCGCTTCGGTTGTTCACCGTGGTCACACTGGGTTCCGACTGGATCTCCGCCAGCGACGTCTGCTGCAAGGCGTTCAGGAAGGCGGAGAGCTGGAAGCGACCCAGCGCCGTGCTGTAGATCAGGTTGAGCGCATTGGGCTTGATGGCGTTGTTGGCGTTGGCGATGCCGGCGATGGCATTGCCACCGAGGGCAATACGGGCCGGTGCCTGGTACGCCTGTCCTCCGCCCATGGCGTCCGGGACGCCATCCCCGTCCGTGTCGGTGGGGACGAGGGTATTGGGATCGATGCGGGGAACCAGCTGCTGGAAGAACTGCTTGTTCCCCTGCCCCAGATCATACGCCAGCCCCATCTCCTGGATGCCGGTCCGATTCACGAAGACGATCTTGGCCTTGATGGCCACCTGCTGGGTCCGGAGGTCGAGCTGCTGGATGCGCGCCAGCAACTCGGGCAACCGGGACGGCACCTCGGAGATGATGAGCTTGTTCGTGGCGCTGTCCGACGCGATGCGTCCGCGCACGACGCACCCGGCCGCGCCTGCCTGTCCACCGGAGGCCGCTGCGCCCACCTGCTGCGCCCCGGCCCCGGTGCAGTCGCGCGCCAACAGCGCCGTGAGCGTGGGGACGAGCGCCGAAGCGCGCGCATAGTTGACGCTGACCACCTGCGTCACGAGCGGCTCAAGCGCCTGATTGGCCGCCAGGTTCTTGTAGCTGTCGACGGTGATGATGCCGCTCGCGTCTTCGGTCGCCGCCAACCCCTGGGACTGGAGAATGGCCTGAAGCGCGACATCCCACGGTTTGTCATTGATGTCAGCGGTGACGGCGCCGGCCACGTCTTTCCCCACCATGATGGAGCGGCCGGAAAAGGCGGCGAAGGCCGCGATGACATCGCGAATGTCTTCGTTGTCGAACTGCACCCGGATCCGCGGCTTCGGCGGCGGTTGGCGCCGTCCGGCGCCCACGCCCATGGTTCCGATCGGCCCGGCCGTCCGCGGGGTCATCGGGGCCTGGCTTGTGGCGTCAGCCGGAGGGGAAGCCACCGGCGCCGGGTTGCTCCGCTCGAGGGGCTCACCAGCGGCGGCGGCGACCGGCGCGGTCTGGGCTGCCAGTGGACCGGGCGTGGGTTGCGCCGGCACCGGGGCCTGGGCAGACGGCACCATGCGATCAGCCCCCGGGGCATCAGACGCAGGGATCGCCTGTGGCTCACCAACGACCGCCAGCGGGGTGGTGCCCCAACGTGACACCGGCGTATCGGGGACCTCGAGGAGGACCCGGATATGCCCGTTGACCCGTTCCACCCGATAGGTCTCCTGCGCAGTCAGATCGATGACCAGGCGGACCGTATCCGGCATGTACTGACCCAACCGGATGTTGCGGACCGGACCACGGCGCTGCCCATCGTACGCGGTGCGTACCGCGAGGCTGGCGCCACCGATGTCCACGACGATCCGGGACGGCTCCGCCAAGACGAAGTGCCGGACCGGCAGGTCGGCATCCAGTCTGAGCACGATGGCGATGCCGCCGTCCACCGGCGCAAGGTCAATCGCAGAGACCCGACCCAGAGCCCGTTCGCCCACCACCGGATGGCCCATCGGTCGGGTGTCGACTCCCCCGAGGGCCAGGAGGGCCGCCAGAGCGGCCATGATCATCGGTCCCATCATGGGTTCCTCGTTTTCTTCGTCGTGTCGCTGCTCAGCAACAGCGTCTCCTGCCGGTTGAAACCGAACTCCTCGACGGTGAACACCACCGACCGCGAACGGATGGCGGAGACGCGCAGGCGGCCGAGCTGCTGCCCAACCCGCACCCGGTACTGCCGTTTCGTGAACGTATCACGCAAGACCGCCAAATTGTTGTCACCCATGGGGTCAAGCACCACCACCGCCAACTTGAGATCGCTGATGAGCGGGCGGACGTCGCTGCTCGACATCAGGGAGGCATACGGATCCCGCCGTCCACCGCTGCTGTAGGCGAACGTTTCGCGCTCCACCACGATCTCCTTGGGCATCTCCGGACGCCCGCGACGGCTGGCGGGCCCCGCTGAGGCCGCCAGACTGTCACGCCCGGCCGGGGACGGCGCCTTGGCGGCCGGCTGGCCGGCATCAGATCGGGGCGGAACGGTCTGCGCTTCGGCCAGGGGGGCGAGGGTGACACACACGCCCACGCAGAAGGCTCGCAGGCTCATGGGGTGCCTCCGGACGGAGGCGCCTGGCGGCCAGCAGTTTTCTCTACGTACGTCTGCAGGGTGATCGTGGACGCGAGGGCGCCGACCGGTCGACCCCGACCTGCATCTGCCGCTCCCGCCTGCACCGACACGGTCACGGGGGCCACGATCCGGGGCAGTGACCCCACATTGGCGAGGAACTGCCCCACCTGGTGGTAGCCACCGATCATCGTGACGGTGTACCGATAGGTGTCAAACTGGCGACCAGGAATGACCGGCTCGGGTACCACGCCTCCCACGTCGAGCCCGGCTCGGCGGGCGGCCGTACTGACCTCCTCGAGCAGCGCCGGTACCTCATTGACCGTCGGAATCAGCCGCCGGAAGACCGTGAGCGCCGAACGATTCTGCGCCGCCTGGGCCCGAAGGAGCTCGAGGCTGCCCGAGGCAAACTCGCGAGCGGCTTTGCGGTTCGTCGCCTCGAGCGCCTCCACGTGGGCCTGCGCCGCCTCGATCTCCGTCTCACGGCTGGCATACGGATACATGTAGTAGACCACCGCCAAGGCCAAGGCGAGGAAGCCGACGAAGACCTTGATCTGGTCCTTCTGGTTCTCTGGAAGGAGGGCCATGATGGAATGCCGTCAGCGCACGGGAATGACGAGAGGCGCAGTCCGCAGCTGACTGGGCGGCGGGATTTCGCTTTCGGCGGCCAGCGCGAACTGGGTCACATCCTTGCCGTCGACGCTCACGATTTCAGACCGGGTCAGCGTGACGCTCTGAATGAATGGAGACGATTCCAACTGGCGCATGAAGAGCGTGAGCGCCTGAATGTCGATCGTCTGCCCCACGAGCCGGAATTGGACGAGCGCCGGCGTCGAGACCGGCTTCTCCTTCGCCGCCGAATCGGCTGCGGCCGCCTGCGTGGTATCCGCGGAAGGCGGCAAGGGCGGGGTGCTGGTCTGTTCGAGGGACGTGAGCCACGTAAAAGCCGGCAACGCCCGACTCACTTCATCCAGCACATGCGCCCACTGGTAGCGCGTGTTGTCCATCGCGCGGATGACCATGAGTTGCCGCGTCACCGAATCCCGCTCAGCCGCCACGCGCCGACGGGCGGCCAGGACGTTCGAGTAGCGCGTGGAATCACGCACCGCCCGGTCCACCTGGGCGACCACCTCCTCGAGGCGCGCCTGCTGCCGGAAATGGAGCATGGCCACGACCCCCGTGGCGCCCAGCACGGTCACCACCGCCCCGATCAACAGGGGATCCCGAATTGACGCCACCATGGCCGACAGGGCGGCGCGCAGATCCATCTGCGCAAGCGCCGACTGCCGAGGCCGCTTCCTCGGGAGCAGGTTGATCGTCAGCATGACGAACGGGTCCTCATGCCGCGTCCCGCAGCGCCAATCCGACCGGCAGCATCAACAGGGGCGCGACCTCGTCGATGGAGAGGAACTCCATGGCCCCGTCGCGAATTGCCAGACGGGCCAGTGGGTTGGCCAGCTCCACGGGAATCCGCAACCGGTCGGCCAACCAGGGGAGCAGCCCTGGTACCCGGGCCCCGCCCCCGCAGGCATAGGCCGCGCGGACCTGCCCATAACTTCGCGACGACGTGGCCAGGAACGTGGCGGCCCGCTCGAGCCCCAACGCGAGCTCCTCACCGCGCATGCCGAGTGCCCCGTCAAGCAGCATGGAGGGCTGATCGCTCCGCAGCAACTCCTCCGCCTCGTCGGCGGTGAGGCCATGCTCCCGCTGCAAGTCTTCCCGCAGGCGACGGGTACCCACCCCGAGGTCGCGGGTGAGTACCGGAATGCCCTCATCGAGGATGTTCACATTGGTGACATCGTGCCCGATGTTGATCAGTGCCACCGTACCCGTCATCGCATCCGGATGGTTGCGCTCGAAGGCATTGTGCAGCGCAAAGGAGTCCACATCCATGATGGCCGCCGGACAGCCGGCGTCGGTCAACAGCTGCTGCTTCGCCTCGATGAGGTCCCGCTTGGCTGCAACCAGAAGCACGTTCATGTCGAGGCCATCGGCGTCCGGATCGAGAATCTGGAAATCGATCTCGACCGAGTCCATGTCGAAAGGGACGTGCTGCTCCGCCTCCCACCGCATGAGTTCGCGCGCCTGCATCTCCTTCACGCGCTCCATCGCGATCTTCTTCACGATCACGTCGCGCCCACCGACGGCGGAGACGAGCGACTTCACCTTCTGCTGGCCTGTGGCCTGTACGGTCTGCCGGATGGCGTCCACGACGACATCGTGATCCATGACTTCCCCCTCCACGATGGCCGACTCCTGGAGCGGGGTAACGACGACCTTCACCACCTCCGGTACCGGCCCGCCGTGGTCGATGACCACCGCCTTGACCAGTCCGGAGCCGATGTCGAGCCCCACCGTGACCTTTTTCCGGCCGAATAGCGCCATGAGCTCAGGGAGTACGCCAACGGGAATGGAGTCCCGCTGTGAGAGGTTTCCACACCCGGGCGTGGAAAACATCGCCACGGGTATGGCTTTCCAAGGATGAAACGAGCAGCCGTAGCCGAAGTAACGATAGCACCTGGACCGGGTAATGCGAGAGTCTTGTGGCGTGACAGCTTGCGCCACCGGCGTGGGGGGAGAGCCGAGCCCAATCGGGCCATGGGATCACGGCGCCAATGGCCGCAGGTGAAACGGTGCCCGGGTCGGACGCCCGACCAGCGCGAGGGCCCTTTCCACACTGGGTCGGTCTGGCTCGACCTGAATGCCGTGGGGCAAAGCCGCCCCCTGCAGCGAGTCACCCACCAGACCACCCCGGACCGTAAGGCGGCCGCCTTGGCCGCGCACCGCACCCAGGAGAATCACGAGGCCTGTGACCTCCCAATCTCCAGTCAGCTCCAATGGACCGTCCACAATGAACATGCCATTTTGACGCAAGAGCCGAGGCCGGATGGGAGCCGGCAGGTGGACCGACACCCATGGAGCCTCTGGTGACGTCCCGCCGTCACTCGGACTCCACGGTCGCAACTGGTCGCGAATGGCGGCAACCCGTTGGTCCCACGAAAGGCTATCGGGTCCAACAACGACGCCGGTCGCGACGTCCCACCCCAGCGGCCATTGGGGGAGCGCGATGGAGAGGAGTTCGATCGCCGTCCCGGCAGTATCCCCTGTCAGCAGCAGCACGAGGGGATGAGTCCGATGCCACTGCAGACCGCCGGACAGCTCGTGGGCCAACGTCGCGCGCTCTGGCGGGAGCATTGAGAGCACACCGGCGCCTTCCCAGCTCAGGAGGTGCCGTGCGATCGCGGCGGCCGCCGTGCGCCGAGCCCCTTCCCGTTCGGTCACGCGGCGACTGATCCGATCCACGGTGACTGCCCGGTCGAGGGCCGTCCACGCCAAGAGCATCACCGCGGAGAGCACCACGAGCACCAACGGGAGTACGGCCCCGCGACGCTCAACCATGGGGCGCCCACGCCGAATGCAGCGGGACCACAAATCCGAGGGAGTCCGCCACCAGCCCCGACGGGCCCACACCCAGCATCCGGATGTGGACGGCCCTGGCGCGAGTTGACTGGAAAGTGACCGTCCCCTCCCTATCCAATAGCGTCACCCGCATGCCGCCGCTGGTTGGCGGCGCCAGTGGGCCGGCCACCGGCTGGATCCCCTCCCACCCCTGCGGCGTCCGGATCCGACGTCCCAGCCACCAGCGTTCGCCGCTGCGATAGTGGCGGTACTGCCGTTGTCGGCGCGCGATGAGTGGCAACCCGGGCTCAGGACGCGTGGGGCGCATGGACCCGTGCGGCCACGGGACCCGCCACTGGGGTACGACATGGTGTTGGAGCGGGGTACAGGGGAGGTGGCCGACCGGTTCTGCGTCTCTGGTCAGCCAGACGGTGACAGCGATCGGGGGTGCCGTCAGCGTGCCCCCGCGCTCCCACCCTTCCAGCAGGTCCGCTGCGCGCGGCCCGGGCTCACCCGTGATGGAGGCCGCCCGCAGGGTCTGGGCTCCGCCCCCGTCCGTTTCGACCGCGCAGATGATCCCGAGCCATTCCGGCACGCTCAGCTCGAGCAGCGTATCCGATACCACCACCAGATCCGAAGGTCGGAGCCCCCGCAGGTCGGAGGAGACGATGTCCCGCGCGGCGAGCAACTGCTCATGGGCGGCGAGCGTTGCGTGCAGCTGGCGCCCCTGCCGTCCGG